>Ga0066256_1002411_pt1 | contig 20802 bp, 18 predicted proteins | sample ThiBio_1000_biof_FD_87107 | JGI IMG/M metagenome (GOLD analysis project Ga0066256, IMG submission 87107) | Wastewater bioreactor microbial communities from Cape Town, South Africa - Thiocy_expt_1000_biof (version 2) | ecosystem: Engineered > Bioreactor > Thiocyanate-remediating >... | reverse complement strand
GGGCCTCGACGGGGCCGAGCGTACGGCGGGCAAGGGCCGCCGCCGGTATCGCCGGGGGGCGGGGACGCGCCTGCGGATCAACCTGCCGGGGCCGTCCGCCGGCGGGGGGATCGAAGCGCAGCCGGGCGGGGACGCTGTCGCCGAGCCGGCGCCCCGGCTCGGCGCCGACCGCTTCCGCCGGCACGCCCAGCAGTTCCGTGCCCGCTACGGCGACCATCCCGTCCGCGCCCCAGCCGCCCGGCACCACCTGGCTCGCACCCGAGGCATCACGCGCGGCCGCATAGCGCCGCTCGCCGGACATGAGCGCGGCCAGCGGGGCCTCGGCCGTGGACGATCCGGACAGGAGCAGCGCCGCCTCGATCGCGGACCGGACGGGCTCGATCGCCAAGGCCGAACCGAGCGCCCGCGCCAGGATGCCGAGGTCGACCGCGGCCCCGCCCAGGCCGCCTGCGGCTTCCGGGACGACCAGGGCAAGGCAGCCCATCTCGGCCAGTTCCCGCCAATGCGCGGCACTGCCCCATTCACCGGCGGCGACCTGCTGCCGTTGCTGCTCGTAGCTGTATTCCCGAGCGACGAATCGGCCGATCGCATCCGCGAAAAGCATTTGTTCGTCGGAAAATTCCAAGCGCAAGATCCTGCCTCCTCTGGCACTCCCACCGGCCTGAGTTCCTCCGCGTAAGTGGCGAAAACGCAGAAAGCAAGCGTGCTTGCCTGTTTTTGTATAACGCGTGCGATTTTTTTGGTTCACAAAACAGTCAGCAGTGACTATGAATCCCCCCAAGGCCCGATCGAGGGCCATGAAGGAGCAGGATTCCGCGATGTTCGAAGGCCCGGTGCATGATCGCCTCGCCATCCGCGAACTGGTCGATTCGTACAGCGACGCGGTCAATCGCCGGGACGAGGCCGCCTGGGCCCGGTGCTGGGCAACGGATGCGACCTGGCGGTTCCATGGGCGGGCAATCGATGGCCGCGAGGCCATCGTCGCGGCCTGGCGCGCCGCGATGGCGTCCTATCGGCGCGCATGGTTCATGGCCTATCCCGGAATGATCGCGATCGACGGCGAGACGGCGCGGATGCGCGTGAACACCTTCGAGTACCTCGTCGACGGCAATGGCGCCGCCCGGTTGCAGAGCGGCCTCTACGAAGATCGCCTCGTCCGCCATGACGGGGCCTGGCAATTCATCGAACGTCAGTTTTCGCCGCAGGAGATGCCACTGTGACAATCATCGTCCAGGCCGTGATGGACTTGCCCCCCGACCATGCCGAGGCGATCATCGTCAAGGCCAGGCCGCTGATCGAGGCTTCGCTCGCCGAGCCGGGCTGCCTCGCCTATAGCTGGGCGCTCGATCCGCTGACCGCCGGCCGCGTCCATGTCTTCGAGCAGTGGACCGACGAGGCGTCGCTTGCGCATCATTTCACCCTGCCCAACTATACCGAGATGCGCTCCGTGCTGCGCTCGGCGGGTCCCATCGTGTCGAAAAGCCGCAAGTTCCGCTATGATCTGGAGGAGCCGGTCTACGACCCCGAAGGGCAGCCGCGAGCCGATTTCTTCACGCTTCCGGCAGCCTGAGCGCCAAGCGGAGAGGCAAGATGGGCGAAGTCGCAACCGAGGCAAGAGCGGCCGATCCGCACCGCGCGGAACGGATCGCCTCCCACTACGAGCTGCGCAGGCGCACCCTGGCGCGGATGCGCGACGGCTCGACCGATCTCGATGCCGCAACCCTGCGGGTCGATCCCGCGATCTACGTCGATGCCGCCCACGCCGAGCGCGAGCACCGTGCGATCTTCGCCGCGATGCCCGTGCTCGCCGCGCTCAGCCTCGATATTCCCGAGCCCGGCGACATCCTTATCTTCGACGCGCTCGGCCCGTCGATCCTGGTCATGCGCGACAAGGCGGGCGGAGTCCGCGCCTTCCATAACGTATGCACCCACCGGGCCGCGCAGCTCCTGACCGAATGCGCCCACCGTACCCGGCTGACCTGTCCGTTCCATGGCTGGACCTTCGATCTGGAAGGCAAGCTGATCGGCCTCCCGGGCAAGGAAGGCTTCGCCGATGTCGATCGCGCGACGCTGGGCCTGCGCCCGGTGGCCGTGGCGGAAAAGCACGGGATGATATTCGTGCGCCTCGACCGCCCCGACGAACCGATCGACATCGACGCGCACCTTGGACCTTTCGCCACCGAGATCGCGCATCTCGACCTCGCGCGGGCGCGCCCGGTGGCGAGTTCGCGGGTAACGACGCGGGCCAACTGGAAATACTGCTACGACACCTACGGCGAGAGCTATCACTTCGCGACGCTCCACGCCGAGACGATCGGCCGCCTCGCCCAATCGAACGTCATGGTCTATGACGGCTACGGCCTCCACGCGCGGCTCGGCTTCCCGCGCGCCGAGTTCGAGCCCTATCGCGACCTGCCGGAGGAGCAGTGGCCCCATACCGACTACGGCGGCCTTTACATGCTGTTCCCCAATGTCTCGATCAACGTCAATTCGATCATCGGCGTCGGCCAGTTCTACGGCATTTCCCGGGTCTTCCCCGGCCCCACGCCGAACACCTCGGTCTCGATCCTGACCACCTACCGCCCCGGCCACACCGATCCCGACATCGACCTCGACGCCTGGCGCGACATGCATGCCTTCATCGAAAAAGTGGTGACCGAGGAGGATTACGCCATGGCCGAAACCGGCCAGGCCAACCTCGATCAGGCGCCCCCCGGCTTCGCCATGACGCTGGGGCGCAACGAGATCGCGCTCCAGCATTGGCACCGCCACTACGCGCAGATCCTCGCGCGCTACAACTGACGCGAGCCGGGCAGTCCCGCCCCTCGCCCCCAAACGGAGACAGACGTTGGATCTCAAGCTGAAGGGCCGCAAGGCCATCCTCGCCGGCGCGACCAAGGGCCTGGGCCGCTACGCCGCCGAAGCGCTCGCCCGCGAGGGGGTCGATATCGCGGTCTGCGCGCGCGGCCAGGCCGGGGTGGACGAGACGGTCGCGGCGCTTAAGGCGCTGGGCGTGCGCGCCTTCGGCCAGGCGGTCGACCTGACGGACCCGGCTGCCTACAAAAGCTGGATCGATGCCGCAGCGGAGCAGCTCGGCGGCTGCGATATCTTCATCGGCTTCGCCTCGGCCGGCGGCCTGCCCGCGACCGAGGACGGCTGGCACAATGCCTTCACCGTCGACGTACTGGGCACCTGGCGCGGGATCGACGCGGCCATGCCGCATCTTGAGCGGTCCGACGCCGCGAGCATCGTCGTGATCGGCACGAGCGTCGCCATCCAGCCCGACTTCGGGCCGCAAGCCTATGCGGCGATGAAGGCGGCGATCGTCCACCATGCCGGCGCGCTGGCGCAGCGCCTCGGTCCCAAGGGGATTCGCGTCAACACCGTTTCCCCCGGGCCGATCTACATCGACGATGGCGATTGGGATAAGATCAAGGCCGGCCGTCCCGAAGTCTACGATGCGACGCTCGCCAAGATTCCGCTCGGCAGGCTCGGGCGCCCCGAGGAGGTCGGCCAGGTAATCGCCTTCCTGTGCAGCCCGACGGTAGGATTCATGACCGGGACCAACGTCGTCGTCGACGGCGGCCTGACCAAGCGCATCCAGTTCTGACCCGCCCAGCCCGCCTTCCAGCCCGACGGACCTCCGCCATGCAGCTCAGTCGCGACCAGATGCTAAACGCCTATCGTCGGATGAAGACGATCCGCATGTTCGAGGATCGCCTCCACGACGAGATCCAGAAGGGCGAGATCGCCGGCTTCACCCACCTCTACGCCGGGCAGGAGGCGGTTGCCGTGGGCATCTGCGACCAGCTTGCCCCGCGCGACTTCATCATCTCCACCCATCGCGGCCATGGCCATTGCATCGCCAAGGGCTGCGACGTGACCGGCATGATGAAGGAGATCTGGGGCAGCAGCGAGGGGCTGTGCAAGGGCAAGGGCGGCTCGATGCACATCGCCGACGTCGACCAGGGGATGCTGGGCGCCAACGGCATCGTCGGCGCGGGCGCGCCGATCGCGGTGGGCGCCGCGATCTCGGCCGCGCTCGACGGTCCGGGCGAGAACGGCCTGGCTGTCTCGATCGCCTTCTCCGGCGACGGCGCCTGCAACCAGGGCACGACCTTCGAGGCGATGAACCTCGCCGTCGTGCTGAAGGTGCCGGCGATCTTCGTCTTCGAGAACAACCATTATTCCGAGCACACCGGCGTCGACTACGCGGTCGGCACCAGCGGAGACATCGCCAGCCGCGCCGAAGCCTTCGGAATGAAGGTCTGGCGCGGCAACGGCTGCGACTTCTTCGCCGTCACCGAGGTCATGCGCGAGGTGCTCGAACACGTACGCGGCGGCCATGGCCCTGCGGCGGTCGAATTCGACACCGAGCGCTACTACGGGCATTTCGAAGGCGATCCGCAGCGCTACCGCGGCAAGGGAGAACTCGACCGCATCCGGGCCGAGCGCGACTGCCTCGCCGCCTTCCGCGAAAGCGTTCGCGGCGCGAAGCTGCTCGAAGGCGCCGACCTCGACGGGATCGATGCCGAGGTTTCGACGCTCATCGACGCGGCCGTGGCCGAATCCCGCGCTGCGCCGCGCCCCACCGCAGACGACGTCACCACCGACGTCTACATCGCCTACTGATCGGAACTCCCCATGGCAGTCATGCAATTGCGCGAAGCGATCAGCCTCACGCTGCACCAGGAAATGGAGCGCGATCCCTCGGTCATCCTGCTCGGCGAGGATGTCGTGGGCGGCATGGGCACGCCCGGCGGCCCCGAGGCGATCGGCGGGATATGGAAGACGAGCGAGGGCCTCTACGGCAAGTTCGGCGCCCACCGGGGGATCGACACGCCGATTTCGGAGAGCGCCATCATCGGCGCCGCCGCGGGCGCGGCGCTCGCCGGCAAGCGGCCCGTGGCCGAGCTGATGTTCGCGGATTTCGTCGGCGTCTGCCTCGACCAGATCTGGAACCAGATCGCCAAGTTCCGCTACATGTTCGGCGGCAAGACCCGCTGCCCGGTGACCATCCGCATCGCCTACGGCGCCGGCCGGAATGCCGGCCCGCAGCACAGCCAGGCGGTCTATGGGATGATGACCGCGATCCCGGGGCTCAAGGTCGTGATCCCGTCGAGCCCGCTGGAGGCGCGCGGCCTGCTCACCAGCGCGATCCGCGACGACGACCCCGTGCTGTTCTTCGAGCCCAAGGCGCTCTACGCCACGCGCGAGGACGTGCCCCGGAGCCAACTCCTGGACCCCTTCCGCCCCCCCCGGCAGGGTCGGCCGGGCCACCGCCTCCCCCTCGGTCCCCGCCGGCAGGTGGTTCCCGGGGCCGCCCAGGCCGCAGACCTGCTCGCGCAGGAAGGGATCGGGTGCGACGTGCTCGACCTGCGCACCACCAGCCCGATTGACGAGGAGGCGATCCTCGATTCGGTCGAACTGACCGGCCGGCTGGTGGTGGTCGACGAGAACGGTCCGCGCTGCGGGCTGGCCGCCGACATCGCCGCGCTGGTCGGCGAGAAGGCCTTCGCGGCCTTGCGCGCGCCAGTGCGGATGGTCACGCCGCCGCATACGCCGGTGCCGTTCGCGGTCGAGCTGGAGCGTGCCTGGCTGCCTTCGGTCGAGCGCGTGGCGGACACGGTGCGGGCAACCATGGCCTGGCGTGAGGGAACGCCGCGATGACCTCCGGACTGCGTCCGTTCACCATGCCGAAGTGGGGCATCGAGATGACCGAGGGCACGCTCGCGGAGTGGCTGGTCGCCGAGGGCGCCGACTTCGCGCGCGGCGACGTGCTGACCGCAATCGAGACGGACAAGATCGCCAACGAGGTCGAGGCCGAGTTCGCGGGCCGGCTTGCGCGGATCGTCGCCCCGGCGGGGACCCCCCCGGCGGGGGGGCGCGTGGCGGGGGGTGCGGGGGGGGCCGGGGGCGGCGGTGGCCGGGGGGGCGCTGGATACTTTCGTCACCGGCTATGGGCCGGCCAGCGCGCGGGGGGAGGCCTCTGCCCCCCCGCCCAGCCCCGCCGAAGCGCCCACCGATACGGCGCCGGCCCCGCCGTCCCCGGCCGCCATCCCCGACGGCCTGGCGATCAGCCCGGCCGCGCGCGAGACCGCGCAGCGCCAGCAGGTCGACCTGCGCACCCTGCTCGGTAGCGGCCGTGGGGGGCGGATCCCCCTGCAAGACGTCGTCCAGGCCGCCCGGCCGCCCGCTCCGATACCGGCGCCGGTCGCGCTCGACATCGCTCCGACGCCTGCTGATCCGCGCGTCCACGCCTCTCCTCTGGCGATCCGCATTGCCGCACAGCACGGCATTCCGTTGGTCGGCATGGTCGGAACCGGCGCGCGCGGCCGCATCTGCAAGGCGGACGTGATCGCGCGGCTGCCGAGCGCCTTGACCCAGCCGGAGCTGGCCCCCGCCGCGCCTTCCGTCGCCGCTGCCGCCATCGCCACGCCGACCGCGTCCTCCACGCCCGCCGTCACCGTCATTCCCATGTCGCCGATGCGCAAGGCGATCGCGCGCCAGCTCAGCCTGTCCAAGTCGACAATTCCCCACTTCTATGTACGCAACGCCGCCCGGCTCGACCGATTGATCGAGCTGCGCAAGGCGGCCAAGCGCGCCACCGGCGAGGCGCCCTCGATCAACGACTACATCATCCGGGCCTGCGCGCTGGCGCTCGTCACCTACCCGGACGTCAACGTCCAGGTCCATGACGATACGATCCACCGCTTCGCCCACGCCGATATCTCCATCGCCGTCGCCACCGAGAAGGGGCTGATCACGCCGATCCTGCGCGCGGCCGAAGGGCGGTCGGTCCTGGCCATTGCCGGCGAGTCCAAGGCCCTGGCAGCGCGGGCCCGCGCGGGGAAATTGACTCCCGACGAATACCAGGGCGGCTCCTTTTCCATCTCGAACCTCGGCATGTTCGGGATCGATCAGTTCGACGCGATCATCAACCCGCCGCAGGGCGCGATCCTCGCGGTCGGCGCAACGCGGCAGGAGGCCCTGGCGACCGACCACGCGCTCACCTTCGCGACCCGCGTCCAGCTTTCCGCCTCGTTCGACCATCGGGCGATCGACGGCGCGCTGGGCGCGCAGTTCCTCGCCGAGGTCACGCGCCTCCTCGAGAACCCCGAGGACCTGACCGCTTGAGCGGCGAGACGACCCTCGGCGAGCTGATCCGCGCCCTGGCCCGGCGCTACGGCGACAAGCCGGCGCTCCGCTTTGCCGGCGAGACGGTCTCCTTCTTCGAGCTGGATCGTCGCGCCAACCGCATCGCCAACGGGCTCGCCGCGGCCGGCGTCGGCCGGGGCGATCGGGTGGCGACGATTGCCCGCAATCATCCCCAGCACTTCGAGCTGCTGTTCGCCACGGCCAAGCTCGGCGCGGTGCTGGTCCCGGTCAACTGGAGGCTCGCCGATCCCGAGATCGCTTGGATTCTCGGCGATGCGGCCCCCAAGGCGATCCACGCCGCTGCGCCCTTCGACGAACGCATCGCCGCGCTTCTCGGCGCCAGTCCCGCCGCGCCGCTCCTGCTGCGCGGCCACGACTTCGCCTCCTGGCGCGAAGCCCAGGACGCAGCCGATCCGGCCATCGCCGTGGGTCCGGACGAAGTCGCGGTCCAGCTCTACACCTCAGGCACCACCGGGCGGCCCAAGGGAGCGATGCTGACGCACCGCAACCTGCTCGTCCTGCGAACGCTGCCGCCCGAGGCGCAACCGGCGTGGAACCGCTTTACCGACGACGACGTCAGCTTGCTGGTCATGCCCAGCTTCCACATCGGCGGCACCGGCTATGGCCTGCAAACGCTCGCCGCCGGCGCGACGGGACTGATCGCGCAGGAGTTCCGCGCCGACAAGGTGCTGGACTTCATCGAGAGCGAGCGCCTGTCGAAGATCTTCATCGTCCCTTCGGCGCTGCAAATGCTCGTCCAGCATCCTCGCGCGCGCGAAGTCGACTATTCACGCATCCGCACCATCCTCTACGGCGCCTCGCCGATCCCGCTGCAACTCCTGCGCGAGGCGATCGCGACGTTCGGCTGCGGCTTCGTCCAGATGTACGGCATGACCGAGACCTGCGGCACCATCTGCGCGCTCCCGCCCGAGGACCACGATGCCGAGGGGAATCCGCGCATGGCGAGCGCCGGCAAGCCGCTCGCCCAGGTCGAGCTACGCATCCTCGACGCGGCCGGGCAGCCCCTGCCCGCAGGCGAAGTCGGCGAAATCGCGGTGCGCTCGCCACTGGTGATGCAGGGCTACTGGGGCCGCCCGGAAGACACCGCGCAGGTGCTCTCGGCCGATGGCTGGTTCCGAACCGGCGACGCCGGCCTGCTCGACGACGACGGCTACCTGTTCCTCAAGGACCGGGTGAAGGACATGATCGTCACCGGCGGCGAGAACGTCTATCCGGCGGAGGTCGAAGCGGTAATCGGCGCGCATCCGGCAGTGGCCGAAGGGGCGGTGATCGGCGTGCCCTCGGCCAAGTGGGGCGGGGAGGTCAAGGCCGTGATCGCCTTGCGCGCCGAGGCAGCCGGGACCGAGCCTGCCGCCGTGCTGGCCTGGGCGCGCGAACGGCTTGCCGGCTACAAGCTGCCCAAGTCGATCGACCTCGCCCCGGCGCTGCCTCGCGGCCCTACCGGCAAGATCCTGCGCCGCGAGTTGCGCGCGCCGTACTGGGCAGGCGCCGACCGCCAGATCTCGTGAACGGCGCAAGCGCCGGACGTCAGGCTCCCTTGGCCCAGGCGATCCCCCGGCGCAGCAATTCGGCATATTGCGGCAGGACCCAGGAGCCGCGCTGGATCGTCGGGAAGTGATCGAGCCGGGGCCGCATGTCGGCATGGCCGCGGCAATGGCCGAGCGCATTGTACAGGATCGCCCCCGCGCCCAGCGGGCGGAGATAGACCAGCGGATGCCGCGCCATCCGCCATCGGCTTTCGACGAAGGCCGGCGCATCGCCCGCGAAATCGACATGGAGCAGGGTTTCGATCTCGGCGGTGCGGCGTGACAGGTAGAGTTCGTCGTCGGTCTCGAACGGTTCGATGCCGGCGACCAGCGGATGCTCCGGCGCGGTGACTTCGACCCGGAACGGGGCGATAGGCGGATGCGCGACGAAGGCCGTGCCCAGCGTCTCCATGAAATGCGGCGCCCAATCGGGCGCATCGACCTTGCCGTCGTCGCGGAAGCGCAAGATCGAATTGGTGCCGTGCAGGGCCAGCCAGCGGCCGCCGGCCGCGACCCATTCGCGCAACGACTCCTGCACGGCCAACGAGGGGATGACGTCGCAGGTATAGCTGACGAGGAAGGCGCCGGGTCCGGACAGGTCGAGGTCCTCGTAGTCCTCGACGACGCGCACCCGGCACTCGGCATCCTCGGCGATCAGCTTGCAGAGCTGGAGCCGGGCGAAGCCGAAGTCATGCCACTTGCCGCCGACGACGAGCGTGCAATTGCTTTCCATGCGATCCTTCCTCTTGAAGCGGGCTCCGGACCGAATCCTCAGTCGGAAGCTTGTGCCACGGCGGTTATTTGCCCATAACGAACGCGTGAAAATCCCTGACCATCATGACGCTCTCGTCGAACTGCAACCGGCCGGAATGGTCCCTCCCGACGCCGGTCTTCAGCAGCGCAAGAGCGCCGAGACGCGGCTTGCGATCCTCGATGCGGCGATCAAGTGCCTGGCCGGCAGCGGCTATGCGCGGACGACGACGCAGTTGATCGCTAAGGTCGCGAAGGTCTCGCGCGGGGCGATGCTGCATCACTACGCGACCAAGCAGGCCCTGATCGAGGCCGTCACCGACTATGCCTTCTACAGGCATATGGAACGCTTCACCACGGCGATCGCGGCGCTTAGCGAACAGGCGCGGACCGAGGAGAACAGCGGCATCCGCATCGACTGGCAGATATACCAGTCGCAGGAATATTCGGCATATCTCGAACTGATGGTGGCCGCGCGGACCGACGAGGGGCTGCGCGCGATGTTCATCCCCAAGGCGCGGCGGCACGACCGGGTCTGGCGCGAGCAACTGGTGCGCGTCTTCCCCGAGTGGGCGGAGGACCTCGACCGGCTCGAAAGGGTGCGCCGGCTGGTGCAGGCGGTGATGAGCGGCATGGTGCTCAACCGCGCCACCTGGGACGACACGGCGATGGAGGACGCGATCCTGGACATGCTGTCCGCGCTGCTGATCGACGTGCGAGAGAACGCCATCCATCTCCCCTGAGGCGTAGGCAGGCCGCCACGCCGCTTTGCCTCACGCCCCGCGCGCCATCCATCGATCGAGGTTGTCGTGGAAGTAGCGCACGCGCGCTTCCTGTCCGGCCAGCACCTCGCGACGATAGCCGCGCGAGTGCAGCGCCTTCTGCTGCCCCGTCCACAAAGCGACGTCCTGATCGATCGTCGGCCCCATGGTATAGTCGCCGGCCTTGCCGACCTGGTGCGGCGCCGGCGTTTCCATCGACACGTAGTCGCGCATCGTCGGCGAGTAGTACTGGGTCTCGCCTTCGGGAAAGAGGTTCAGGTACCACATGTCGAAGAAGCACTTTTCCGGATCGGTCGGATGCGGGCGCGCGCGCAGCCAGATGTTGCCGTCGGGCTTGAGGCTGAACGACAGGTTCGGGAACAACGTATAGTGCCAGTTGTCAGTCAGCATGGTGTCGTCATAGGTCGAGAAGTCGTAGCCCCTCTCCTTGCCCAGCTTGCGCTTCTGCTGCTGCAACGCGACGCGCAGGTCGTGCATCCGGCCGCGGAAGTCCTCCGGGTCCAGCCCCCAGAACCGTGCGTGCTCGCCGAGCTGGCGAATGATCTCGTCCTCGGCGCCGAGGATCGTGCGGCTCGGCGCACCACCCGCCATCAGCATCCGCGCATGGCCGCTGGGATAGAGATCGAACTGCGCGTGAAGGTACGAGAACTCGGCGACGTACTTGAGCTGCGGGTGCGCATGGAAGACGTGGTAAGACTCGTTGAAGTTGTCCTGCACCAGCTTCCAGTTGAAGTCGCCCTCGATCGTCACCCAGTGGGTACGGACCATTTTGTCCATGGGATAGGCATCGAGATGGTCGGCCACCGGCGCGAGGTACTCGCGCAGTGGCTGCGCGTCGTCGTCCATGTTGAACCAAACGAAGCCGCCCCAGCACTCGGTGCGTATCGGAACCAGATGCTTCGACCGGCAGTCGAGCCGCTTGTCGAAATCGGGCTCATCGGGAACGGTCCGCAACCGGCCCGAGGTGTCGTAGGACCAGGCATGGTAGGGGCAGGTGAGCCGGCGCGCATTGCCGACTTCCTGCGGCACCAGCATCATGCCGCGGTGCTGGCAGACGTTGTAGAAGCAGCGGATCTCGCCGTCCTGGCCCTTGACCGCGAGGATGACCTCCGTCCCAAATTCCAGCGTGACGAAATCGCCCGGCTTCTGGAACTGGTTGGTCATCGCCGCGATCTGCCAGGTCCGCGTCCAGACCGTATCCCACTCGCGCCGCCAGAAATCGCGATCCCAGTAGCGGCTGGGCAGGATCGGCTTGTCGGAGAGTTCGGGCTCGGGCGCCTTCGTCAGGTCGATCCCGATCGACTTCTCGGCGAAATCTGTCGTGTTCATGACGGCCCCTTTCGTGCCGGTTCAGAGCGTGAAGTCACGGGGGGTCGGCAGGCGGCGCAAGTGGGCACCCCCGCTTACCCGGATCATGTCGCCCGTCTGGAAGCACTCGTCGCTGGCCACCCAGACGGCGGCATTGGCGATATCGTCGACCTCGGTCAGCCGGCCCAGCGGCACCTCGCGGGTGAAGCCGGCGACGGTGGCGGGATCGGAGAAATAGGCGCCCGTCATCGAGGTATGGGTGAGCCCGGGCGCCAGCGAATTGACGCGGATGCCGCGGTCTCCGTATTCGACCGCCGCGATCCGCACGATCTTGTCCGCGCCGGGCGGGCTCCCGGCCGGGGGGTGGGCGCGGCAGCCGGTCCGCCCCGCGGTGAACGACGAGTGCGTCGTGGTCGGGCCCGGCCCGGTCCGCGCCGCGGCAGCGTCGCGAATGAACGGCGTGGTCCCCGCCAGATGCCGCGTCGCCGGCTGCATCAGGCCTTCGAAGGTCTCGTCGGCGATGAGGCAGGCGCGGTTCACGCCCGCAAAGTTGATCGCCACGTCGATCCCGCCGAGTTTCTCCACCGCCATCGCAACGCCGCGCGCCAGGCTTGCCTCGTCGGTGATGCTGAGCTCCACGGTCGGTGCCGCGAGTTCCTCGCCCAATTGCGCCATCGCAGCCATGTCGATGCCGCCGAGCACGATCTTCGCGCCTGCCCTGACGAAGCGGCGAGCCACCTGCGCCCCCATGCTCTCGGGCGACGAGGCTCCCACCATCAATACCCGCTTGCCTTGCAATCTCATCGCTCGATCCTTTCCAGTGCCCCGGCCATGCCGTTCGAATAGACGGGATCGCCGGGGCCGCGTTCGCCGTAGAGGCGCGGGCCGGCCGTGCGATCCCAGGTGTCGGTGCGCGGACTGGTCGCACACCAGTCCGAGACGCAGAGCCGGTGCGCGATCAGCCAGCGGCCGTCGCGCCGCTCGAAGCGGTCGAGGTAGCGACCCGCCGCGGTGTAGCGCAGGGGCTCGCCGGCCGGACCGGCGAGATCGTGGTTGGCGATATAGTAGGATTCGGCCCAGGCCCGGTCGCCCGCCACCTCGACGAGCACGTTGCCGATCATATGCTGGGTGCGCTCCATCGTCCGCAGTGCTGCGAGGACCCAGGGAACGAACTCGTCGGCGGTGCCTTTGAACTGGCCGTGATCGTCGGTCGCGTCGTCATGGAACGCGCCGCGGATCAGCGCGGCATCGCAGCGATCCAGCCCGCGCGCGAGACGCAGCACCACTTCGGCGCAGGCCTGCTTGGCCAGCAGGTCCGCCATGGCCTGGCGCTCGACCGAGGATTCCGGCTCCGTCATCAATACTCCTCCTCCAGGCTGTCCCAACTCGCGGCGCTCAGGGCCGGGCGAGGTACTTGTCCAGCGTCTCGTGAAAATGCCGGATGCGGCTTTCCTGATATACGCCCAGTTCGAGCCGCCGGTTGACCGACTCGCGCATGCCCTGCTGCACCGAGGGCAGGTTCTTCATATCCTGTTCGAGCACCACGCCGAGCTGGCCGAGGTGATCGGCGAACGAACCGCCCGGCTCGACCAGGGTCATCTTCGGCACCGGCGCGGTTTCACCCGGCTTGAGCCGTCCCAAGAGACGCACCTCCATCAGCGTATGATCCACGTCGTGCCAGGGCCGCCAGCGATAGACGACGGTGGGCTGGAAGCCGCCCCAGGGAGAAAAATTCGGAAAGACGTTATAGGTCAGCGCGTCCTGCACCTCGGCATCGGAGGCGTGGTCCAGGTCGGCGCCGAAGATTTCCGAAAAGCGCTCCCGGTTGCGGTCGCCCATGGCCCGGCGGGCGGTGCCGCCCTCCTCCACCTCGAGCTTCATCCCCGGCTCGACGACCCGGCCGTTGTAGCGGACGAAATGGTCGATGATTGCCTGCTCGCCGCCCTCGTCATCAAGGTTGGGCGACAGCACGCCGAACGGGGTGATCGTCAGATTCACATGATCGCCCCAGAGCATGTACTTGGAATTGATGTCGCCGGTAAAGCGCATGATCTGCGGATGGGTCGAGGCGACGTGGAAGGCCTCCATGAACGCCTCGGCGCAGGCCTTCCAGTTGGCCGGGATCACCTTGCCGACCCATGCCGAGGTATAGGCCTGCTCATGTCCCCAGCGCGCGAAGTGCTCCGGAAGCGGGGCGAGGTATTCCTCCAGCGAGGGTCCCTCATGGCTTTCCCGCAAGAAGATGTAGCCGCCCCACTGCGACACCTGCGCCTCGGGAAGGTCAAAACGCGCGCGGTCGATCTGGGGGAAGTCCCAGGCGCAGGGCAGGCGGTCGAATCTGCCGTCGATGTTCCAGGCGAACCCATGATAGGGGCAAACGAATTTTCCGGCCGAACCGCTGGCATCCCGCAGGCGCCGGCCACGATGCAGGCAGACGTTGGCGAAGGCCCGCACCGATCCGTCGGTCTGCCGCGTCACCAGCCATGACCGGCCGGCATTCTCGTAGAGGACATAGTCGCCAGGGTTGGGCAATTCCTCCTGGCGGGCGGCGAACTGCCAAACCCGCGGCCACATCCGGGCGATCTCGGCCGCGAAGAAGTCGGGATCGACATAGCGCCCGACATCCAGCGCCTCCGTGCCGAATTCGCGCTGCCGCTCGCCGAACAGGTAGGCGGGAACCGGCCGGCTGTCGTCCGCCGCAAGATCGTCCCACGCGGGCCCCGGACGCTGCTCGACATGTTCTGTCATTCTATCCGGACCTCTCCCGCGGCGATCGCCGCCATTTTTTGGCAGCATAGGTCACATCCCTATAAAAGACAAGCAAGATTGCTTTTATTTTGCATCGTGGCCGACTGTGAGGCTATCAGCGGTCCCACGCGCGCCGCAACGGCCCGCGTCACCGCGAGAGGAAACCGCTGAAGATGAAGGCTGTAGGCATCCGCAACGGCAAGGGGGGCGCCGACGCCCTGTTTCTCGACGACATCGACACGCCGCAGCCGGCGCCCCACGAGATTCTCGTCCGGGTTGCGGCGGCCGGCGTCAACCGGCCGGATATCGCGCAGCGCGAGGGCAACTATCCCCCGCCGCCAGGCGCCTCGCCGGTCATGGGACTCGAAGTGGCTGGAACCGTGGAGGCCGTCGGCGCGGCCGTCACCCGCTGGCGTGCCGGGGACCGGGTGGCGGCCTTGCTGCCGGGTGGGGGCTATGCCGAGTTCGCCGTCGTCGATGCACGACACGCCCTGCCGGTGCCGGAATCGCTGCCGCTCGAACATGCCGCCGCCCTGCCCGAAACGGTGTTCACGGTATTCACCAACCTGTTCGAGCGAGGCCGGCTGACCGCCGGAGAGGCTGTCCTGATCCACGGCGGCAACAGCGGCATCGGCACGACAGCCATCGTCATGGCCAAGCGGGCCGGGGCCAAGGTCTTCACGACCGTCCGCGGCGCAGGCAAGGCGGCGGCCGCGCGCGATCTCGGCGCGGACCATGTGATCGAGTGGACGGAGCGGGATTTTGCGGCGGCGGTCAGCGTTGCGGGGGGGGTCGACGTCGTGCTGGATGTGATTGGTGGAGATTATTTCGCCGGCACCGTCAGCGCGCTGCGCCCGGACGGGCGCCTGGTCCAGATCGCCACCCTGGGGGGCAACCTGGTCGAGGTCGACCTGCTGACCTTCATGTTCAAGCGCCTGACCATGACCGCCTCCACCTTGCGCGGGCGCCCCGCCGACGAGAAGGCAAGGCTGACCGCCGCGGTCGAAGCCGAGGTATGGCCCTGGTTTGCAACGGAAGGGCTGCGACTACCACTGAACCGCCGATTTGCTCTTGCGGATGCCGGAGCGGCTCACCGCTGGCTCGAAACCGGAGCTCAATTCGGGAAGGTGGTGCTGATTCCGTGATCCCTCACCAGGGTATAAGCGGTCTCCGTCAAACGGTCCGTTGTCGACGAGGGATATCGCCGACAACGGAGTTCGCGACTTAGACCGGGGCCGAAAACCCGCGGTAAAGTAGCGGCCGATAGGCGTAGACGATGACCCCTGACCGAGCGGGCCATGGCCTGACCTACGGGCAGATCGCCTACTCGGACTTCCGCCAAAGCGCCGCTTCCATCCGCTCCGGCGCCACGATCGAGCTTGTCGCGACGATTACCAACACCAGCAGCCGGGCAGCGACGGAAGTGGTGCAGCTCTATCTGCGTGACCCGGTCGCCAGCATCGTCCAGCCGGTGCAGGAGCTGAAAGGCTACCAGCGGATCGACCTGGCGCCCGGCACCTCGCGGCAGGTGACTTTCCACCTGAGCACGGAGGATCTGGCGTTCATCGGCCAGGACAACCGGCCCGTCATCGAGCCGGGAGAGTTTCGGGTCTGGATCGCGCCTTCCGCCGAAGCCGAAGGAGTCGCGGGCAAATTCACCCTCCTTGGCTGAAGCGCCGAACCGTCACCGAACGACGACCCGGACACGATCGAGGTTCTGAATCGCCGGACCCGGCTTTTCGGTTGCAACGCCGCGCCGGGAAGTCGCCCATAGCGTAACGAAATAGGTCCCGGGCTTGGTGAAGGTATGGGTCCGCGTAAGCTTGAGCGAGCCGGTCTTCACGGAAACCGGCTGCGGATCGAGCTTGAAAGCCTCATCGCCGAACCACCAGGCGACGCTCGACACCTGACCACCTCCACGGGGCGCCTGGACCGTGCCCTGGAACGTGACTGGCTGGCCGACCGCGGCCTCCACCCGATCCGATCCGGTGACCGTGAGGTCGACAACCGGCTGGATACCCCGTCGCTGGGCAGCGGCCGGCGCCAGCCGCACCTGACTGCGTTCGACGATGTAGGCGGTCGATTGCGCGGGCGCTACGCCCCGCTCGGCCCATGCCGAAAGGTCGAGGATCGACTGGTAAAGCGCGGGAACGTAGCTGACGATCCTGGCGGCCTGTTCTCCCTGAACCGCCGAATCCATGTGCACAGCATTGTCGTTGAAATAGAGACGGAAATTGTCCGCGAAACGCTGCGGTCCCAGGGTCGCGCGAACGCGCTTGGCATACCAGTCCGCCATCCACGGCGCGGCGCCGCCGTCGAGCATGCTCTGGTTGACGATCACCTTGGCCCGGATGCGGCCGGTCTGCGGCGCGCCGCCCGCGGTGCTGACCGCCTGGGCCGTCGACGCCAGGAACTTGCGCTGCGGGAAGCGCGGAGTGCCGTCCGGGTTCCGGAACTGGTCATAGGCATACATGTCGCGCTCGGTCGGAAGCGCGTGCCGGTGATAATAGTGCAGCGCCAGATTGAAGAGGTTGTTGACCCGCACCTTGTAGCCCGGTGCCAGGCCGGCGAGCCCCGACGACGCCGCGGATGGCGCAGCGCCTTGCAGGCCGCTGCCGAGTTGGCCCGCGACGATGGGCTTCGGCGCGCCCTGGACCGCGATGGCGCTGCCGGAGATCTTGCCCGAAATCTCGCCCAGGCGGGTCTTGCCATCGGGAGCATAGAGCCAGAACTCGAAGGCGACGGGGCCGAGCGGTCCGACTGGCCCGAGATCGGCGGCATGGGCGTGCGCAATCGATGTCACGGCTCCCGTCTCGTCGCGCCGGACTTCGGTGATGTCGATCATCTCGTCGCGCTTGGCAGCACGCAGATAGGGCGCTGGATCGACCCCCTCGTAACCGGGCTTGGACCAGAAATCGTCGACGTAGCCGGGGTCCTCCGACTTCACGCCTCCCGAGAGGAACATCAGCAAGGCTCCACCGCCGCTGGGGTCCCCCGCCGCACTTTCGAACGTCTTCTCGGGAATGCCCAGGCCGAGCGCCTCGGCGAAGATAGCCCTCTGCTCCGGGTCGAGCGTAGCCATCGGGTCCTGGCGGCTGCCCGGCTTCACCGCCTCCGAGATCGCCGCAAGCCGGTCGCGCAGCGCCAGATTGGCGAGCGCGCCCACGGCGTTGATGTTGAGCAGCGATCCGGCGTTGGGCATCACATAGGGCGCGATGCCGTCCCAGACATCCTGCGTGTTTTCAGCGGCGCCGATCGTCAGCAATCCGCCGCCGCTGCCGCCCCACAAGTAGCCGTAGATATGGCCTGAGGCGCCGTAGAACTTGCGCGCATAGTTCCTGGCCAACTTGGCAGCGGCGGCATCCGGACGATAGCCTCCACAGCCGCAGGGCACTCCCTTCACGTTCACGAGATACCCTCCGTGACGGAGCGCGAATTCGACGTCCGCCAGGTTCTCGGGTTGCTCCAGGGGATAGGCGTGCTGAAAGAACCGCCCCTGCCACCCGGCGCGCGGCGGAAGATAAAGCGTTATCCGGAATTGGGGCTGGCCGTCGCGAGGCTCGAAATGTGCTTCCACTCGCGTATGCGGAAGCGGGGTCGCGACCTCGGCCGTCCGGTCGATGACGAACGTGCGCTCGTTGAAGGCTGGGTCCTCGCAATCGGCCGAGACCAGCATCCCGCCCTGCGGCTGCATGGCGCAGGCCGGAGCGGGCGGGGCGTGGGCAGCAACGGCAAACGAACTCGCCCCCAGAACCGCCGCAGCGAACAATCTCGCGCCAACCACTGAAGCACCGGCACCGATGATGGGGCGAACGAAAGTGAACTTGGCTTTCATGCTAGCAACATCTCCAGCGCGACAGGATTCGGGGAAAGCATTTTCTGGGTAGGCGGGTGCCGTTGTCGATCACCCTTCTCGACCGCCACGGCCGATATCTCAAGTTCCGGCGCAGCCAAGGGATCACCGCGGCGGGGAGGTCGAGACCCTGAAGATCATCGTATGGCGATAGGGCGTGCCCGGATCCACCCGCGCCGAGGGAAACGCCGGCTGGTTCGGGGCATCCGGAAACTTCTGCGGCTCCAGCACCATGCCGTCACCCATGCGGTACAGATGCCCCTGCTTGCCGACGAGGGTGCCGTCGAGGAAGTTGCCGGTATACATCTGCAAGCCCGGCTCGGTGGAAAGCACTTCCAGCACCCGCCCGGATGCCGGGTCTTCCAGCCGCGCAGCCAGTTCCGGCCGCACGGTGGTCCCCTTGTCGAGCACCCAATTGTGATCGTAGCCTCGCCCGATCCGGATCTGCTCGTCCCGGCCGTCGCGCCATGCCTCGCCCACGGCACGGCCCCGGCGGAAGTCGAACGCCGTGCCTGCCACCGGGCGCAGTTCGCCGGTGGGTATCAGCGTCGGGTCGACCGGCGTGTAGCGCGATGCCGGGATCGTCAGCACGTGATCGAGCACGCCGAGCCGCGATCCTTCGCCGCTCAGGATGTCTCCGTAGAGGTTCTCCGTGACGCTGACGTCGAGCTTGCCGGGATAGCCCGAGTCCCCGTCCGCGCTGGTCAGGGCCATGGTGACGCTGGCGGCTTTCGCGCTGCTGACGACCGAGGTTATCCGCCAGACCTGCTTGTCGAAACCGGCCGTTCCGCCATGCAGGGAGTTGGGTCCGTTGTTCAGCGGCAACTGATAGGCCTTGCCGTCGAGAACGAACCTGCCCTTGGCGATACGGTTGGCGAAGCGCCCGACGGTCACGCCGAAGTAGTTGGGATGCAGCTCGTAGTCCCGCGCATCGTCGTAGCCGAGCGTGATGTCGGCGAGCTTGCCCGTTCGGTCGGGCGCGACCAGGCTTTGCAAGGTAGCACCGTAGGTCAGGACCCTGGCCGACACGCCGTGCCCGTTGGACAGCGTCACCGCCTCGATCGGCCGACCGTCACGGAGCGATCCAACCTCGGCCCGCTGGGCCGTCGCGGCATGTGCACCGCCGCCGGAGCCGATCAGGAGCGTGATTGCCGCCCATCCACCCAATGATGCCTGGCTCATGGTAGTCCTCTCCTCGATCCGCGGCCCGATCACGCCGTTACGACCAGCTTCGCCGCTTGCAGGCTCGCGGAGCTGGGCCCGACGGGGATCGTGAACTCGCCCGGCTCGACCCGCCATCGCATCTCGCTGTCCCAGAAGGCGAAGGGATCGGGGCCGAGCCTGAAGACCACGGTCTGCCGCGCCCCTGCGGCAAGACTGATCCGCCTGAACGCCTTCAATTCCAGAACCGGCCGGGGAACCGAGCTGATCTCGTCGCGGACATAGACCTGGATGACCTCATCGCCGGAGCGCCCGCCGATGTTCGACACGTCGACTTCCACCTCGACCGGCTCGCCGACGCCGATGGTCGCCTTGCGCAGGCGCGGTGCGGCCACCTCGAAACGAGTGTAGCTCAGGCCATGTCCGAAGGGGAACAGCGCCTTGCGCTCACCCTCGAGGTAACGGTTCCAGTCCGCCGAGCGATGGCGATTGTAGAAGATCGGCAATTCGCCCACCGAACGCGGCATCGACACGGCCAGCTTGCCGCCCGGCGCGACCGTGCCGAACAGCACGTCGGCGAACGCGTTGCCGGCCTCCTGCCCCAGATACCAGCCCATGAACATCGCGTTCGAGACTTCGGCCAGGCGGGAAACCACGAGCGGCCGGCCCGCCAGAAGCAGCGTCACGATGGGCTTGCCGGTCGCGGCGATCGCCTCGATCAACTGGTCCTGCCGTCCCCACAGCCCCAACGTCGAGCGGTCGCCCGGCAGCTCCCACGCCACGCCCTCGCGCGTGACCGACGGCACGTCCCCGAGGACCAGCAAGACCACATCGGACCGCTTTGCCAGATCGACCGCCGCAGCGATCCGGCGAAGATCGTCGACGGCTGCGACCTGGCCCATCGGGCTGTAGCTCTTGCGAGGTCCGGTCGGGTCCGGCGTGGTGATCCAGACCCCCTCGGCGTGCTCGATCGCCACGCCCCTGGGAGCATTGGCACGCAGACCGTCGAGAATGGTGATCGAGCGGGCGTTGGCCCCCGAATAGCCGCCATAGTACGGTTCCGTCGCGCTGGGCCCGATAACGGCCAACCGCATTCCCGGCTTCGCGACGAGCGGAACGGCGCCCTCGTTCTTGAGCAGCACGAGCGATTTCTGCGCAACCTTCCGCGCCAGGGCGACATCGGCCTTCGTATTGGTCCGCGCCTCCAGCGCGCGAAGATCGATATAGGGATTTTCGAAAAGGCCGGCCTCGAATTTCAACGCCAGCACCTGGGCCACGGCCGCATCGAGCTGAGCTTCGCTGACGCGTCCCTCGCGCACCAGCTTTGGCAGGAAGGCATAGGACTCGCCTTCGGGAAGGTCCGCTTGAACGCCGGCATTCATCGCCAGGACCGCCGCGTCTTCCTTGCTGCTGGTCACGCGATGCTGGGTGACGAGATTGTCGATCCCGCCGTAGTCGCTGAAGTAGGCGCCCCGGAAACCGAGGAGGCGCCGCC
>Ga0066256_1002405_pt1 | contig 20839 bp, 14 predicted proteins | sample ThiBio_1000_biof_FD_87107 | JGI IMG/M metagenome (GOLD analysis project Ga0066256, IMG submission 87107) | Wastewater bioreactor microbial communities from Cape Town, South Africa - Thiocy_expt_1000_biof (version 2) | ecosystem: Engineered > Bioreactor > Thiocyanate-remediating >... | reverse complement strand
AATGGCACACCCTCGCCATGGACAGCCGGCTCCCACCCTTGATCGCCTTTGCCAAACGGTTGGCACCGTATATCGAAGGCATCGTCGCCAGCGCCATCTACCAACTCAATACCAGCGTCCTGGAAGGCATGAACAATCGCATCAAGGTCATCAAGCGCATGGCCTATGGCTATCGCGACTTCCCCTACTTCTTCCTCAAAATCAAGGCCGCCTTTCCCGGTAAGGCGCGATGAACCAAAAAAAACGGCCGCACGAGGCGACCGTTTTTTCTGTTGCCGAGAGCCAGCTGGGGATCAGTGACCCTTCGCGGCGTCCTTGGCTTTCTCGGCTGCGTCCTTCGCGTTGCTGGCAGCGCTCTTGGCGGCGTCGGCAGCGTTGCTGGCCGCGTCGGCCGCATTGCTGGCGGCATCCTTAGCCATGGACATCGCGTCATGCGAGGTGCCGGCAGCGGCCGGAGCCATCGCGGAAGCGGCGCTGGCGGCGCCGGCAGCCTGGGTGGCCGCCTCGCCCGCAGCGGAAGCGGCGGTGGCGGCCTGGCCGGCAGCCTGTTCGGTGGCCGTGTTCGGGGCCTCCGAAGCAGCCTGCTGCGCCTGGTCTGCCGCCTGCTGCGCCGTGTCCGCCGACTTCTGGGCGTCCTGCGCGGAATCCTGCGCGCCGTTGCTGCATGCCGCCAACAGCGCGACGAGCGCGGCGGCGAGTAGGGTACGCGTAAACTTCATGGGTGATCTCCTTTGCCGTGGAATGCCGTTTGGCCGTGTATTAATAGCGCTTTCGCCGGCATTGCGCCACATCTTTCATGGTGCTGCGGGCCTTGCCGGCAAAACGATTTACGCAAGCGTCAGGTGAAGGCGGCGGGATGGACGGCGCCTTGTCGTGTCAGTCGGTGCACTCCACCGCAATCGCCGTCGCCTCGCCGCCGCCGATGCACAGCGAGGCGACGCCGCGACGCAATCCCCGCGTTTTCAAGGCGTTGATCAACGTCACCACCAGTCGCGCACCGCTGGCGCCGATCGGGTGGCCGAGCGCGCAGGCGCCGCCGTTGACGTTGAGCTTGTCGTGCGCAATGCCCAGCTCCTTCATCGGCGTCATCGCCACTACCGCGAATGCCTCGTTGATCTCCCACAGGTCGACGTCCTCGACCTTCCAGCCGGCTTTTTCAAGCACCTTGCGGATCGCACCGACCGGCGCGGTGGTGAACCATTCCGGCTCCTGCGAATGGGTGGCATGGGCCACGATGCGGGCCAGCGGTTTCAACCCGCGGCTGGCCGCGTCGTCGGCGGACATCAGCACCACCGCGGCAGCGCCGTCGGAGATGCTGGACGAGCTGGCGGCGGTGACGGTGCCGTTCTCCTTGCGGAACGCGGGCTTGAGCGTGGGCACCTTGGCGATGTCGGAGCGGCCGGGCTGCTCGTCGGTGTCGACCAGCACGTCACCCTTGCGACCGCTGACCGTGACCGGGACGATTTCGTCGGCGAACGCACCGCTCGCCTGGGCTGCCTTGGCGCGATTGACCGATTCGATCGCGTAGGCGTCCTGTTCCTCGCGGGTGAAGTGGTACTTGTCGGCGCAGGATTCGGCGAACACCCCCATCGACTTGCCGTCGTAGGGGTTGGTCAGGCCGTCCCAGGCCATGTGGTCGACCAGTTGGCCATCGCCGTAGCGGATGCCGGTACGCGCCTGCACCATGTGCGGTGCGTTGGTCATCGACTCCATGCCGCCGGCCACCACCACGCTGGCCGAGCCGGCCTTGATCAGGTCGTGGCCGAGCATGATCGCCTTCATGCCCGAGCCGCACACCTTGTTGATCGTGGTGCAGCCGGTGCCGGCCGGCAGATCGGCGGCCAGCGCCGCCTGGCGCGCGGGGGCCTGGCCCAGGTTGGCCGGCAGCACGCAGCCCATGATCACCTCGCTGACCTCGGCCGGCGCCACGCCGGACTGCTTCAGCGCCGCGCGGATCGCGGTGGCGCCGAGCTTCGGGGTGGGCACGCCGGTGAACTGGCCGAGGAAGGAGCCGATGGCGGTGCGCCTGGAACCAGTGATGACGATGCTTACGTCCGACATGATGACACTCCGCTGGGGTACTGAAAGGTGGCAATCGACGGGCCAAATGCCCGGAATGAACCTCTGGATTATCGCAGTGCGCTCCCGGCAACGGCAAATGGCCCCGGCAGTAGACGAAGCGCACATATCGGCGCGTTTTTCATGACATTTGTTGTGCGAAGATACGCCGATCCGGGGGGATACTACTGCCGCGATCGAGCGTTGGCGGTCGGCGTGCTGAACGAGACGGGAGAAGGAACATGAGCAGGACTGTGGCGGGAATGCGTCGACGCAACGTCGCCTTGGTGACGGCCTTGGCGTTTGCACTGGGTGCTTGCGGCGGTGGCGGCGGCATGGTCAAGGCGCCGCCGGTCACTCCATCCGGGCCGCCACCCGCTCCGCCGCCGGCACCACCACCGGCACCGCCGCCGGCCGATCAGCCGCCGATCGACGCCCAGCTCGGTCTCACCAACACCTACGCCGCACACAGCAAGGGCTTCACCGGCGCCGGCATCACCTTGGGCATCGTCGACAGCGGCATCATGCGCAGCAATCCGACCGTGGCCGGTCGGGTCACGCAGGAGCTGATCTACGTCGACCCGACGCTCAACAACACCTCCATCGACGACGTGGTCGGGCACGGCACCTGGGTATCGGAGATTGCCGCCGGCGCGGCTTTCGACAAGTTCCCGGGCGGCATCGCCCCCGGGGCCAAACTGGTATCGGCGCGCATCATCAGCGACACCGAGCCGACCGACGACGGTTCGGGCCAGGGCAACAAGGTCACCGCCGCCGACGCGGACTTTTTCGCGCAGACCCTGAACCCGGCGCTGATCAATGCCGGCGTGCAGGTGATGAACAATTCATGGGGCGGCATCTACTGGGATACCACCGACGCCTCGATCAACCAGGCTTTCGCTGCCGCCTATCGACCCTTCGTGGTGCAGCACGGCGGCCTGGTGGTGTTCGCCGCGGGCAACGAATCCAGGGCCGATCCCAGCGACATCGCCGCCTTGCCCACGCTGTCGCCCGATCTGGAGCAGGGCTGGCTGGTCGCGGTGGCGCTGGACAGCCTGCACCCGACTCAGCTGGCCAGTTATTCCAACGCCTGCGGCAAGGCGATGGACTACTGCCTGGCCGCGCCGGGCGACGTGATCGTGCTGGACAAGGATGCAACGGCCAGCACGACGAGCCCGGATTACTGGATCGTCAAGGGCACCTCGTTCGCTGCACCGGAAATCTCCGGCGCCGCAGCCGTGGTGTGGCAGGCGTTCCCGTACTTCACCAATGATCTGGTGCGGCAGACCCTGCTCGGCACCGCCGACGATCTCGGCGCTGCCGGCCCGGACCCGGTCTTCGGCTACGGCGCGTTGAACGTCGGGCGGGCGGTCGACGGCCCGGCGAAGTTCAACTGGGGCGACGTCACCGTCAGCTTCACCGGCAGCTCCAACTGGAACAACCCGATCTCCGGCGCGGGCGGCCTGATCAAGCAAGGCACCGGCACGCTCAACCTGACCCAGGCGGCCAGCTACACCGGCATGACCCAGGTGCTGGGCGGCACGCTCACGGCGAAGTCGCTGGGCGGCAGCGTCAACATCGGCACCGCCGGCACGCTGAGCCAGACCCACGATATCGGCGGCAACGTGGGCAATGCCGGCGTGCTGGCCGTGGCCGGCGGCGACGTCAACGTGGCTGGGAACTACACCCAGCAGAGCAGCGGGCGACTGGCGCTTTCGCTGGGTTCGGCATTGCGCGTGACCGGCACCGCCACGCTCAACGGCGGCGACCTGTACGTCACCGGCTACGACTCCGGCTACACGGTCAACACGCACACCGACGTGCTCACCGCGACCGGCGGCCTCACCGGGACGTTCAGTGCGCTGAACAAGGCATCCAACGTCACCTTGCTCACCGCCACGCTCAATTACGACGGCAACAACGCCTGGCTCAACGTGACCCAGGTGCAAGCCACGGCCGTGCAGGGGATGGGCTATACCGCCGCGTCCTACGGTGCGGCCCAGCGCGTGCAGACGGCATTCGACCAGATCAACACCCAACTGGGTCCGGCGGCGCCGTCGGGGATCGCGCCGGCATCGCTGGGCTTCATCGAGGGCGCCGGCAACCTGCAGCACACGCAGGGCATCCCGGCGCTGCAGAATTCGCTGGAGAGCCTGTCCGGCCAACTGCACGCGGCCAGTGCCGCGATGACGCTGGAGGCGATCAACGCCGGCACGCGCGCGTTGTCGGATCGTTTCGATACGCTGGTCGACAACCCTCAGCCCGGTGGCTGGACGCAGAACCTCGGCTATCACGGCGACCTGTCGCGCAGCGGCTACAGCAACGTCGGCGTCGATCTCAGTGGCTGGCTGGTCGGCCAGGATTACCGGTTCGGCGGCGGCAATGCGGTGGCTGGTTACGCGATCAGCCAGAGCGAGGGGCTGGGCCGGCTGGCCGGCAGTGCCGACCAGGGCCGCAGCCACGCGCTGGAAGGCATGCTGTACGGCGGCATCATCCACGGCTCGTGGTACACCATGGGCCGCTTCGGGCTTGGCAGCTATCGCGAGATGATGCGTCGCCAGGTGCAACTGGGCAACCAGGTCACCGGCGTGGCCAGCAACGTCAATGGCCGCTACGGCGTGGCTTATGGCGAGAGCGGTTACCGCCTTGCGCTGGGTCGCACCGAGCTGACGCCGTACGTCGACATGCAGTACGCCCAGCTGCAACGCGATGGCTTCAACGAGGTCGGCGCCTATGGCTTCGGACTGAAGTCGGGAGCGCAGACCACCGCCCTGTGGCAGGCCGGCCTGGGCGTGCGCGCCACGCGCACGTGGGCGCTGGCGCATGGCGGCAGCCTCAGCCTGCGCACGCGCCTGCTGTGGCAGCAGAGTTTCTGCCTGCGTGGCGAGTGGGTCGACGCCAGCTTCAGCGGCGTCAACCAGTTTGCCCCGGTCGGCGGCATCGGGCTGGCGCGCTACGGCAGCGTGCTTGGCACCACGCTGGACTGGCAAATGAGCCCGGCGGCCAGCCTGCAGTTGGGTTACGACCGCTACGCCGGCCAGCACCAGCAGGGCCAGACCGGCACCATCAGCTTCAACTGGACGTTCTGAAACGCGCGAATCATGCGTGATGAAAAGGCCCGCGTCGTGCGGGCCTTTTCATGTCTGGCGCCTTCCCTCGGCGCCTTGCTTCATGCCTTGCCGTGGAAGAGTTCGCGGCCGATCAGCATGCGGCGGATCTCGTTGGTGCCGGCGCCGATCTCGTACAGCTTGGCGTCGCGCAGCAGGCGCCCGGCGGGGAACTCGTTGATGTAGCCGTTGCCGCCGAGGGTCTGGATGGCCTCCAGCGCCACCTGCACCGCGTTGACCGAGGCGTTGAGCAGGCACGCGGCCGGGTCGATGCGCGACTTCACGCCGTTGTCGAACTGCTGCGCGACCATGTAGGCAAAGCCGCGCGAGGACTGCAGCCGCGTGTACATGTCGGCGATCTTCGCCTGCATCACGCCGAACGTGCCGATCGGCGCGTTGAACTGCTTGCGCTCGCGCACGTAGGGCAGGGCAAGGTCCAGCGATGCCTGCATCAATCCGATCGGGCCGCCGGAGAGCACCAGCCGCTCGGTGTCCAGGCCGCTCATCAGCACGCGTACACCCTCGTTGACCTCGCCGACGATGTTCTCCTCGGGGATCGCGCAATCCTCGAACACCAGCTCGCAGGTGTTGGAGCCGCGCATGCCCAGCTTGTCCAGCTTCTGCGCGGTGTGGAAGCCCTTCATGCCTTTCTCGACGATGAAGGCGGTCATGCAGCGGCTGCCGGCGACGCGCGGCGCGGTGCGCATGTAGACCAGCAGCACGTCGGCGTCCGGGCCGTTGGTGATCCACATCTTGTTGCCGTTGGCGACCCAGGCGTCGCCCTTCTTCTCGGCCTTGCAGCTCATCGAACCGACCACGTCCGAGCCGGCGCCCGGCTCGCTCATCGCCAGCGCGCCGACGTACTCGCCCGAACACAGTTTCGGGATGTACTTGCGCCGCTGCGCCTCGTTGCCGTTGTGGAAGATGTTCTGCACGGCGAGATTGGAGTGCGCGCCGTAGGACAGGCCCACCGAACCGGAAGCGCGCGAGATTTCCTCCATCGCCACCATGTGCGCGAGGAACCCCATGCCGCTGCCGCCGTATTCGGCGGGAATGGTCACGCCGAGCAGCCCCATCTCGCCGAACTTCTTCCACAGGTCGGCGGGGAACAGGTTGTCGCGGTCGATGCGGTCGGCGCGCGGGGCGATCTCCTTCTCCGCGAACGCATGCACGGATTCGCGCAACAGGTCGATGTCCTCTCCGAGCGGGAACGGGCGCATGGTGGTTCCTTGGGTGCGAGCCGCTGATTTTAGCGCACGCGGCGCCGCCTGGCCCGTGCGTCCCTACAGCTGCGATTCGATCGGCAGCCAGCTGATCGCGCGGGTGGTCGTGCGCAGCCACCAGCTGGTGTCGGGCTCGTGCTCCAGCACCTGCGGCGGCTGCGTGCTGCGGTCCAGCCACTGTGTCGAGCCATCCGCGCCGCGGCGCACCGCGTAGCTGAGCACCGGCGCGGCCAGCCGCAGGTATTCCTGGCGCAGGTCGCGGGCCAGGCCGGGGTCGTCGAACAGCACGCCCATCTCTGTGTTGAGGTTGGCCGAGCGCGAGTCGAGGTTGAACGATCCGACGAAGCCGCGCGCGCCGTCGATCACGAATGCCTTGGTGTGCAGGCTGGCGCCGCTGCTGCCGAACAGGCCGTGGGTGGCGACCGGGCCGTGGCGACGGATCTCGAACAGGCTCACGCCGCCATCCAGCAACCGATCGCGATAGCGCTCGTAGCCGCTGTGTACGGCCGGCACGTCGTTGGCGGCCAGCGAGTTGGTGACCACGCCGACGCGGGTGCCGCCGCGTGCCAGCCCGAGCAGGGTCGCCGTGCCTTGCTTGCCGGGGACGAAGTAGGGCGAGATCAGCAGTACCTCGCGATGCATGCCGTCGAGATGCGCGGCCAGCCGCGGCTGCAGCCAGCCGCGGCGGTCGGCGCCTTTCGTCTTCTGCGGCGGATCGGATGCCACGGTGATGTTCGCGCTCCAGTGCGGCACCAGCTCGTGGTTGGTCAGGCGCTGCGCCGAAGGCGAGGCGGCGACGCGGCCAAGGTAGACCTGCGCGGCCGCGTCGGCGGACTCGTGGGCGAGCGCGGCCACCAGCCTGTGCAGGTTTTCCGGTGTCTGCGGGTTCAGCGCCTCGATCGGCACCGCGGCGCTGGAGTTCCAGAAGTCGTCGAAGATCGCGCTGGCGTCGGCCACGGCCGGACCGAGCAACAGCATGTCGAGGTCGCGGAAATTCACGCTGCGATTGGCGTCGAAGTACTCGTCGCCGATGTTGCGCCCCCCGACCAGCGCGACGCGGCCGTCGGCGATCCACGCCTTGTTGTGCATGCGGTGGTTGACGCTGAAGAAACGCTGCACCATCTCCAGCAGGCGCCACACGCCGCTGCGGTTGCGGAACGGGTTGTACAGGCGCACCTCGATGTTCGGGTGCGCGTCCAGCGCCAGCAGCGCCGGGTCGAGCCCCTTGGTGTTGATGTCGTCGAGCAGCAGGCGCACGCGCACGCCGCGCTCGGCCGCGGCGTACACCTCGCGCGCCAGCAGGTGGCCGACCAGGTCGTCGTGCCACATGTAGTACTGCAGGTCCAGGCTGCGCCCGGCCAGGCGCGCGGAGGCGGCGCGCGCGGCGAACGCGTCCAGGCCGTCGGGCAGCAGGGTCGCCGCGGTCTCGCCGGGGTGCGCGGCCAGGTACGGGGCCAGTTCGCGATCGATCGGGGTCTGCGCCGGCTGCATCGGCAACGCGCTGCTCGGGGCACCGGTGGCGCGCGGGGTCAGCCGATCGGCGAGCAACAGCCCGCTGATCATCAGCAGCACCAGCGCGAACATGCCGCAACCCAGCCAGATCATCATCCTGCGCATCCGTGGCACCTCCCGTACCCGATTATTCGTTGACCGCCGCGCATACGCAAAGCCGGAAGGGGGATGGACAGTCTGGCGTGCCCACGCAACGGCCGCGGGAGTGCCGCCAGGCGGCCTTCACCGAGTGCTGCGCGGGGACCGGCTAAAGTTTTCGCCGCCCCGGCCGTTGCCGTGTCGCAAGACGACGGCGGGCAACCGTCAGAGTTCGGGCCGCCTTGCAGGTTGTCCATGGGCACAGTTGCCCATGGTGCACCCCATGTCTGCCCCGGCGACAAGAGGTGGCAAGGCCCACGTGACAACGTTGATGCAGCGGTTGGACAAGATCATCCTGGGGTCGGAGCGACACCAGCGCATCCGGCTGCGCCAATGGTTGATCGCCTGCGTGGCCACCGCGGGCTGCGCGCTGTTCTTTGCAGGCGGCGTTTTCCTGGGCTGGATGAGCTGGGAAAACCTGCTGATCCTGGGCGTGATCGAGGCGATCGGGCAGGGGCTCATCTACGCCGCGTTGCGCAGCGGCTTCAGCTTGCGCTTTGCCGATCCGGCGCTCACCGAATGGCAGACCGTGCTGGCGATCGTGGCCGTGGATTACGCCTACATGTCCGCCGGCAGCGCGCGCCACCTGGCATTGTGCCCGCTGCTGCTGGTATTCACCTTCGGCGCGTTCTCGCTGCCGTGGCAGCGCATCGCCCGGCTCACCATCTTCGCGCTGGCAAGCTTTCTGGTCAGCATCGCGGTGATGGAGTGGCAGCGCGCCCCCGCCATCGGGTGGTCGCTGGACTCGCCGGAAATGCTCGACGACATTTCCGCCCTTGGCATGCTGCTGATCGTGCTGCCGGTGATTTCGTACGTGGCGTCGCGACTCTCGCGCCTGCGCTCCAACCTGCGCGAACAGCGCGTGGCGCTGGCCAGCGCACTGGAGCAAGTGCAGCGGCTCGCCGCCTACGACGAACTCACCGGACTCGCCAACCGCCGCCACGCGCAGGATCGCCTGGCCCAGGAGCAGGCACGCGCCGAGCGCAGCGGCACGATCTTTTCGGTGGCGCTGATCGATCTGGATCACTTCAAGGAAATCAACGACACGCTCGGCCACGCTGGCGGCGACCGCGTTCTGCGCGCATTCGCGGATACGGTGCGCGACCTGCTGCGCGGCTCGGACATGGTGGCCCGCTGGGGCGGCGAGGAGTTTCTCGTGCTGATGCCGGACAGCGCCGGGGTCGACGCGCTCGCCACGGTCGATCGTCTGCTCCAGGGCGTGCGCGGATTGCGGGCAGCGGAGGGCCAGCCCTTCAGCTTTTCCGCCGGCGTGACCCAATATCGCCGCGGCGAGGGTTTCATGGAAGCCGTCGCCCGCGCCGACCAGCAGATGTACGCGGCCAAGCACGCCGGCCGCAACGGCGTCTGCCTGGCGTGATTGCCATGAAAAAGGCCGCGCCTCGCGACGCGGCCCTTGTCTTGCGCAACCGTCGGGATCACTGACCGCGCATGCGGCCCTGGAAGCGGGTGCCGCCGTTGCCCATGTGCGGCAGCTTGATCTTGCCGATCGCGGCGATGCGCTCTTCGGCCATGCGGTCGGCGGCCAGGTAGGTCGGCACGCCCTGCGACTTGCTGATCTCGAAGATGCGGCCCAGGTTGTAGTAGATCGTGCGCATCATGCGCATCGCGCGCTCGCGGTTGTAGCCGTCGATCTCCAGCGACACGTTCATCACGCCGCCTGCGTTGACCGCGTAGTCCGGCGCGTACAGCACGCCGCGGCGGTTCAGCTCGTCGCCGATCTCGTCGGTGGCCAGCTGGTTGTTGGCCGGGCCGCAGATGATCTTCGCCTTGATGCGGTTGATGGTCTGCTCGTTCAGCGTGCCGCCCAGCGCGCACGGCGAATAGACGTCCGCGTCCACGTCGTAGATTTCGTCCAGGCCCACCGCCTCGCAACCGAGTTCGTCGACGCAGCGCTGCACCGCTTCCTTGTTGATGTCGGTGACGAACACCTTGGCGCCCTGTTCGCGCAGCAGCTTGATGTACTCGCCGCCGACGTGGCCGCAGCCCTGCACCGCGAAGCTGTACTTGCCCACGTCCTCGTTGCCGTGCTTGAACTGCAGCGTGGCCATCAGGCCCTGCAGCGTGCCGTAGGCGGTGAACGGCGAGGGATCGCCCGAGCCGCCGTGTACCTGGTGCACGCCGGTGACGTACTCGGTTTCGCGGAACACGTATTCCATGTCGTTGACGTCGATGCCGACGTCCTCGGCGGTGATGTAGCGGCCGTTCAACGAGTTGATGAAGCGGCCGAACGAGCGGAACAGCGCCTCGGACTTGTCCTTGCTCGGGTCGCCGATGATCACCGCCTTGCCGCCGCCCAGGTTCAGGCCGGCCACGGCGTTCTTGTAGGTCATGCCGCGCGACAGGCGCAGCACGTCGTTCACCGCTTCGGCCTCGGACTTGTACGGCCACATGCGCAGGCCGCCGAGCGCGGGGCCCAGCACCGTGTTGTGGATCGCGACGATGGCCTTCAGGCCGGCGTCGGCGTTGTGGCAGAACACGACTTCTTCGTGGCCGGTCTTGGCGATGGTTTCAAAAATCATTGCGACGGTGACTCCATGGATTGACGTTGCCCGCAGGCCTCGCCGACTAAGGTGCGGGCACGCGGCCCGCTCGATGGTGGTAAGGGACGAAATCGATCGCCCCGACCAGGGCCGGGGCGATCAGTCAAAACGCCAAGTTTAGTACGTCGTCCCCGGCGGCGATGGTGCGGCGCGTCAAGCCGGCTGCGGATGGAGCGCCGCGGGCCGCCGCCCTCAGCGGCCCCAGTAGCCGCGCCGGAAGCGCCAATCGTGGCCGTGACGGACCCAATGCGCCGGTCGGTAGTGGTAGCCCGGACGCATCCGCACCCAGTAGCCGCCGACCCAGACATGACGATGCGCGGGCGCGTTCCAGCGCCAGTAGCCGGGCGCCCAGACGTAGCCGCGGCGTGGCGGCGGGACGCGTTCGAAGCGGGCCGGCGGCGGCGCCACGCCGATGCTCACGCCCACCGCGACCCGCGCTTGCGCGGTGGCGGGCGGCGCATACAGCGCGCCGGCAAGGCTCAGGCCGAAACCGGCCAGCAGGGCAAACTTGAGGGGGCTGCGCAACATCGCGTTCTCCGTCGGCGCCGCGTCAGGCGGCAGGCAGGATGGAAAACGGGATGCGCGGCGGGCAGTTGACCGGCCGCGCGTGGCTCGTTCAGGCGGCGATCAAGCGCCGTTCACAAGTGGCAGTCCGGTGCGTGGCCGCTGGCGCGTGCGTGTTGATAGACCGGCAGCAACTGCTGCGCCTGCCGACCCAGCGCCTCGGCGCGGTTGCCCGGCGCGGGATGCGTGGAAAGAAATGCCGGCGGCTTGCTGCCGCCCTGCGCGCCCATTTTCTGCCACAGCACCACCGCCGCGCGCGGATCGAAACCGGCCTGCGCCATGTAGCGCTGGCCCAAGGTATCGGCCTCGCTTTCCTGCGTGCGCGAGAACGGCAGCAGGATGCTCAGTTCCGCCCCGGCGCCGAGCAGCGCCGCCGCGGTGTTGGCGTCGCCGCCGCGACTGCCCGCGTACACCGTGCCGGCGGCCACCGCCGCCTGCGCCGCCATGTTGTCGGACACGCGCTCCGCGCCGTGGCGTGCCACCACGTGCGACAGCTCGTGGCCGAGCACCACGGCCAGCTGGTCCTGGTTGTCGGCGAGCTTGAACATGCCCTTGTTCACGCCGATCCGGCCACCGGGCAGGGCGAACGCGTTGGCGGTGTCGTCACCAACGATCTGCACTTCCCACTGCTGGGTATTCCACGGCGGCGGCAGCACCGCGACCAGCGCGCGGGACACGCAGGTGGCATACGCGCGCTCGCGCGGCGCGTCGACGAACTTGCCCTGCTTGCGCATGTCGTTGAAAGCGGCCAGCCCCATCTGGCTCATCTGGCTGTCCGACACCACCATCAGCTGCGAGCGGCCGGTCGGCGAGGTGACACAGGCGGCCAGCAGGGCAGTGGCGAGCGGAATGCCCAGGTTGCGGATTTTCATGCGGAATCCTCCATGGCGTGCAGTGGTGAAGCATAGCCGCAAGGTCCGCCGAGACTGTGTGAGTGTCATTTGATATAGAACGAACGGTCGTGCTATTTTTCCGCCATGACACTCGCAACCCGCCCCGGCAAGCGCGCGGCCACCCGCGACACCATCCTCGACCACGCCTATGCGCTGGCCCGCCGCGACGGGCTGGAAGGCCTGTCGATCGGCGGCTTGGCCAGCGACGTGGGCATGTCCAAGAGTGGCGTGTTTGCCCACTTCGGCTCGCGCGAAGACCTGCAACTGGCCGTGCTCGACACCGGCAGGAACCGCTTCGTGACCCAGGTGCTGCTGCCTGCGCTGAAGCAGCCGCGCGGCCTGCCGCGGCTGCGCGCGATCGTGGCGCACTGGTTCGAGTGGAGCCGCGAGCACCAGAGCGGCTGCGTGCTGCTGTCGGCCGTGAGCGAGTACGACGGCCGCGACGGTGCGCTGCACGACGGCGTGGTGCGGCAGCAGGCCGGCTGGCGCGACGAACTGCAGAAGGCGATCGCGCAGGCGGTGGAACTGGGCCACCTGCGCAGCGACACCGACGTCGCCCAGCTCGCCTTCGAGATCTACGCCCTGATGCTCGGCCTGCACCACGACGCCGGGCTGTTCGGATTCGACGAAGCCGGCCAGCGCACCCGCGCGGCCTTCGAGCGCCTGTGGCGCAGCTGGCAAACCTGAGGCGAGACCCATGTCCACCGTCATCGAAAAAATCAGGATCGGCACCGTGCGCACCGGCTTCGTGCTGGGCGGGCGGATCGCGCCCGGGCGCACCGTGAACCGCGCCGCGCGCCTGTTTGCCACCCCGTTCGCCAGCAGCCGCAGCCGCGCCGAAGCCGTGCAGGGCGACGCGGACATGCGCCGCGGCGAGTTGCACGTCAACGGCAAAACCATCGCCACCTATGTCTGGGGCGATCCCTCGACCCAGCCGTATGCGCTGCTGGCGCACGGCTGGTCCAGCTTCGGCCTGCGCTTCCTGCCGTGGGTGGCGCGCTTGCGCGCGCTGGGATTCGCCGTGGTCACGTTCGACCAGCCCGGCCACGGCCACAGCAGCGGCACGCTGTGCACGCTGCCGGAGTTCACCGCGACCATCCACGCGATCGGCGAACATTACGGCAACGCCGCGCTGGCGGTCGGCCACTCGCTGGGTGGCGCCGCTGTCGTCTTCGCGCAGGACGAGAGTTGGCATGCGCGGCGGCTGATCCTGGTGGCGCCGGCGGCAGACATGAAGGCCGCGGCCAGCCGTTTTTTCCGCTTCGTGCGCCTGGGCGAACACTTGCAACAACCATTCTTCGACTGGCTGCTGCGCCGCACCGGCGTCAGCGTCGAACAACTGCAGGTGCATCGCCACCTGCCCGCGCTGGGCCAGCCCGTGCTGATCGTGCACGACCTCGATGACCCCGAGGTGCCGTGGGGCGAGGGCGAGCGCTACGCCCAGTACTGCTCCGGCGCGCGGCTGTACACGACGCAGGGCCTCGGTCACCGCCGCGTGCTCGATGCGCCCGAGGTGATCAACGCGGCGTTTGCTTTCCTGCGCGGGGAAACGGTGGGCGCGCGCGTGGTGGGTTCGCCGAACCTCTTCTGCGACCAGGCCTGAGCCACGCCTGCGGCGGCGTGATCGCTACCATGGCGTGTCCTTGGGCAAGCGCCGCTTCCGCGCCACCGGACGGCGCGCTATTCGCCGCTTGTCAGCCCTGGTCCGGTTTGCTGAGCAGTACCGGGCCGGTGCCATCGGTCTGCAGCGCACCCTCGGCAATGGCATCGCCGGCGTCTTGCCCCGGGCGGTGAACCCATGGGGCGGGCGTGTACGGCCCGGGAACGTAGGTCTGCCAGACCGGCACGGCATCGCCATGGCGCGGTGATTCGATGTGGAAATTGATCGGGACGCGAGCCGTCCAGTCCGATCTGGCGGCCAGCTCGCCGGTGGTGGGGACCTTGAAAGTCCACTTGCGCGCCGCCTCCAGCGCCGCCTCGGCGAAGGCACGGCGGTATCTGCGCGCCAGAACTTCGGCCCCGGGGCTGCCAAGGTTCACCTGTTCGGCCACGGCATCGGCGACGCGGCCGCTGCGGTTCACGCGCAACACCACGTACACCGTGGCGTCCACACCGGCCTTGGCCGGGGCGGCGGGGTAGATCGGCATGACCCGCTGGCTGTCCGCATATCGCAGCTCGTTGGTGGGCACGAGGTCGTCGTCGCCGAACGTCGCGCCCGTGATGCGCGCGGCATAGCGGCCCTTGGACAGTTTCTTGACCACCACGCGGACATGCATGCTGGCTTTCGCCACCACCGGTTCGCCATGGCGCAGCACGGGCTGGAAGCGCCACTTCAGCGCGGCGTTGCGCACCATCTCGGCGATGGGACCGTACTTCTCGGGCTCATCGATCTGCGTGGTCCGCACCGAGCCATCCGTGGTCACCACGATGCTGCCGTCGATGACGGCGGAGGATTCGAGATCCTTGACCGAGCTGGCCTGCGCGACCACCGCGACCAAGGCAAAGATGGCCGCGAATATCACCTTCTTCATGCGTGCATTCCTCCAGTGCGTTTAAGTTGCCTGGCGCCGCTCCCTGCCGCGGTCCGTTACCCGTTCGCCTTGGTCGGCGCGCCGATGGCGTCACCTGTCTGAGCCGAGTATGTCGGCAAAACGTGGTGGCAGCCACCACGTGGGGCGCCGCCGGATGCCGGAGGAACACCCCGGCGCGCCTCGCATCAGGCTGACCCCGTCCAAGCCCTTGATGCCGATTCCCACTAGAATCGAACGGTTCAAGCACACGATGTCCGGAGTTGCCATGAGTTCCCCCGCCAAGCACGTCCCCGCCAGCGCCCCGCAGACGGAAACCACCCCACTGCGGTTCGTCACCGCGGCCAGCCTGTTCGATGGCCACGATGCGGCGATCAACATCATGCGGCGGATCATCCAGGCCCAGGGCGCGGAGGTGATCCACCTCGGCCACAACCGCTCGGTCGAGGACGTGGTGCGCGCGGCATTGCAGGAGGATGCCGACGCAATCGCCATGTCGTCCTACCAGGGCGGCCACGTCGAGTACTTCAAGTACATGGTCGACATGCTCAAGGAGAAGGGCGCCAGCCATATCCGCGTGTTCGGCGGTGGCGGCGGCACCATCACCCCGGAAGAGATCAGGGAGCTGGAAGCCTACGGCGTGGAGCGCATCTACCACCCCAACGACGGCATGAAGCTGGGCCTGGTGGAGATGATCGAGGACGTGATCCGCCGCGCGCAGCAGGGCCGCGAGTCGCGCCTCACCCAGCGCGAGGCGGCCAGCCACGCCACGCCCGACGTCGACGACGAGATCAGCATCGGCCACGTGCTGACCAGCCTGGAAGGCGGCAGCTACACCGACGCCGAACTCGACCGCCTGCGCAAGCAGTGGAAGCTGGCCGGCAAGCACACGCCCGTGCTCGGCCTCACCGGTACCGGCGGCGCCGGCAAATCCAGCGTGGTCGACGAACTGCTGCTGCGCTTCCTGCACGCCTTCCCCGACATGCGCATCGCCGTGCTCGCCGTCGATCCCACGCGCCGCCGCTCCGGCGGTGCCCTGCTGGGCGACCGCATCCGCATGAACTCGCTGCGCAGCCATCGCGTCTACATGCGCTCGATGGCCACCCGCCGCCAGCACGCGGCCACCAACACCGTGCTGCACGACTGCATCGACTTCCTCAAGAGCCAGCCCTACGACCTTGTCATCGTCGAGACCGCCGGCATCGGCCAGAGCGATTCGGAGATCGTCGACCTGGTCGATTTCCCCGCCTACGTGATGACCAGCGACTACGGCGCCGCCAGCCAGCTGGAGAAGATCGACATGATCGACTTCGCCGAGCTCATCGTGCTCAACAAGTTCGACAAGCGCGGCGCCGAGGACGCGCTGCGCGACGTGCGCAAGCAGTGGAAGCGCAACCGCACCGCGTTCACCGTGAAAGACGAGGACGTGCCGGCGTACCCCACCATCGCCAGCCAGTTCAACGACCCCGGCATCACCTGGATGTTCGCCAACCTGTGCCGGCTCATGCGCGAAAAGCTGTCGCTGCCCGCCGACAAGTGGACCCCCAACCTCGACACCACCCTGAAAGAACCCCGCGCCACCGTGCTGATCCCCGGCCCCCGCGTGCGCTACCTCGCCGAAATCGCCGAGCAGGGCCGCGCCATCAACCATAGCATCGAGAACCAGGCCGAATACGCCAGCAAGGCGCAGCACTACTACGAGGCGCTGAAGGAACTGGGCGACGACAAGCTGCCGCGCCCGCTGGAGTTGTATCGCAACGCCGATTTGCATCCCTCTCCCTCCGGGAGAGGGACCGAGGGTGAGGGTACGGCCGGAGCGCGAGACTCCACCCCGGCCCCGCACCCTCACCCCCAACCCCTCTCACCCGCAAGGGGACTCCCTGACGGTCGCCAAGGGGAGAGGGGAGAAAGCGCCGTCGACCGCTCAATCCTGCTCCTCCGCCAACGCTACAACGCCGCCCTCAAGGAACTCACCCACGAAGCCATCCACCAGCTCCGCGAATGGCCCGCGCTGTACGCCTCGGTCACCGCCGACGTCAACGAATACAAGGTCCGCGACAAGGTCATCAAGGTCGACAACTACCGCGAATCGCTGAGCCACCAGAAGATCCCCAAAGTCGCCCCGCCCAAGTCGAAGGACTGGGGCGAACTCCTCACCTTCCTCGGCAAGGAAAACCTGCCCGGCCACTACCCGTACACCGGCGGCGTCTACCCGTACCGCCGCAGCGGCGAAGACCCCACCCGCATGTTCGCCGGCGAAGGCACGCCCGAGCGCACCAACCGCCGCTTCCATTACCTGAGCCAGGGCGGCGCCGCCACGCGCCTGTCCACCGCGTTCGACTCGGTCACCCTGTACGGCGAGGACCCGGCGCCGCGCCCGGATATCTACGGCAAGATCGGCAACTCCGGCGTCAACATCGCCACCCTGGACGACATGAAGAAGCTGTACTCCGGCTTCGACCTCAGCGCGCCCAGCACCTCCGTCTCCATGACCATCAACGGCCCTGCGCCGATGATCCTGGCGATGTTCATGAACACCGCCATCGACCAGAACGTCGAGAAGTACCTGAAGGAAGACGACACGCGCTGGACCGCTGCGCAGCAAACCATCGACAAGCTGTACAAGAACGTGCCGCGCCCGCAGTACCACGGCGAGCTGCCCAAGGGTAACGACGGTCTGGGCCTTGGCCTGCTCGGCGTCTGCGGCGACGAACTGGTCGACGCGGAAACCTACGCGCGCATCAAGGCCGACACGCTGACCAAGGTGCGCGGCACCGTGCAGGCCGACATCCTGAAGGAAGACCAGGCGCAGAACACCTGCATCTTCTCCACCGAATTCGCGCTGCGCATGATGGGCGACATCCAGCAGTACTTCGTCGACCACAAGGTGCGCAACTTCTACTCGGTGTCGATCAGCGGTTACCACATCGCCGAAGCCGGCGCCAATCCGATCAGCCAGCTCGCCTTCACCTTGAGCAACGGCTTCACCATCGTCGAGTACTACCTCGCCCGCGGCATGAAGGTGGACGACTTCGCGCCCAACCTCAGCTTCTTCTTCTCCAACGGCATGGACCCGGAATACACCGTCATCGGCCGCGTCGCCCGCCGCATCTGGGCGCGCGCCATGCGCGAGCGCTACGGCGCCAGCCCGCGCAGCCAGATGATGAAGTACCACATCCAGACCTCCGGCCGCTCGCTGCACGCGCAGGAAATCCAGTTCAACGACATTCGCACCACGCTGCAGGCGATGTATGCGCTGTTCGACAACTGCAACTCGCTGCACACCAACGCTTACGATGAAGCGATCACCACGCCGACCGAAGAAAGTGTGCGCCGCGCGGTGGCGATCCAGATGATCATCAACAAGGAACTCGGGCTGAACTTCAACGAGAATCCGTGGCAGGGGAGTTATGTGGTCGACACGTTGACTGACCTGGTGGAGGAGGCGGTGTACAAGGAGTTCGAGGCGATCAGCGAGCGCGGTGGCGTGCTGGGGGCGATGGATACCATGTACCAGCGCGGGAAGATTCAGGAAGAGTCGATGTATTACGAGCACAAGAAGCATGATGGGTCGTTGCCGTTGATTGGCGTGAACACCTTCTTGCCCAAGCATCATGCGGGGGAGATTGCTACCGAGATCGAGTTGATTCGGTCGACGGAGGAGGAGAAGGGGGCGCAGATTGCGCATGTGAAGATGTATGGTGAGGCGCGAAACGCGCTGGTGCCGGGGAGCTTGCGGGCGTTGCAGGACACGGCGCGGGAGCGGGGGAATGTGTTCGAGCGGTTGATGGAGGCGGTTAAGTACAACTCGCTGGGGCAGATTAGCCATGCGTTGTATGAGGTGGGGGGGGAGTACAGGCGAAATATGTAGGATGGTAATTCGACGGTAACAGGGGCAAATAATGAGTTCAAAAGATTTGTTGGATCAAACGAGCGCATCGCTAGAGCGCATTCAACGGTTCGATACGACGACCCTAGCTCGTGTTGATGAGTTGGGTCGGCAACTGTCGTTCGAGGAAGCGGTTGCACCGGCAAAAAAGCTTGTGGACCTCTTTCAGCGCGCGCCCGAGTCTATTTTGGGAAGCCTTGTCGACTCGCAGCTTAACGTTATCAAGGGACGCGCTGACGCCGATTTCAACAGATTTTCAGAAATAATGTCATTTTCAGCGAGTCAGAATAATTCAATTCAAATACGTAACAATCTGATTCAGCAGGTCGCGTCCGCTTACGATGTGGCGTTTCCCGAATTGTGGCAATTTATCGCTTTCGGTATCGCTAACAATACGGACTCAGCATCACTGGAGAGCAGGGCGCGCGCAGTTCTTCAGGATATTGAGGATCGAGCAAATAGCGTCACTAGTGAGCTCGCGGCAAAGGAAAGTAAGGCAGAGGATATGCTGAAGCATATTCAAGCTGTCGCAGCTGAGCAGGGGGTGTCTCAGCAGGCTGAATTTTTTAAGAGGCGAGCCGACGATCATCAAGGACAGGCTAAGTGGTGGAGGAACGCAACAGCTATTTCTATTGCGGTAACGATTATTTTTGCCGTATTTTCAGCCCTGGCATTTAAATTTTCATGGCTTAGGGCGGACAATCAATTTGACGCGATCGAATTTGTAACAGGTAAAATATTAGTCTTTGTTACTCTCGCTGGCGTAATTACGCTGTGCGCGAAAAATTTCCTCGCGCACCAGCATAACGTAGTCTTGAATAGGCATAGACAAACAGCCCTTCAAACGTATCGCGTATTGGTTGATGCTGGTACGACATCAGGCTCGCAGGACATAATTCTAGCGTATGCTTCATCGTGCATTTTTGGATCTCAGGACACGGGTTTTGCAAAAGAGGGCGCAGATGGCGGGGTGAATAAGTCCGTGCTTGAGTTAATGACGAAATCAACGTCTGCCGGTGGATCTCACTAATAAGGAAGGCTTTAGACGTAATTTACTTCGATAAATTCCGGCGGCGTACGATTTAGGCAAGAAAGGACTGGAAAACAGAGGTCAGGTTCACTTGTGCTCGTTTGACTCGATTTAGTGCTGAGGATGGACGGGTCTGAACTGGGCGAAGTGAGGAAAGACTGTGCGGGTGCGCGCGAGCATTGCGTGACACCTTTAATTGTTTGCAACCGATCCGGGCACTATTCCTGAGTGCTTAAAGTGGCGAGAGGCCGATGCTGAAAAATATGGCTACCCCTTTAGTGGCGATAATCCCCATTATCGTCATATTTATTCTGTTGAAATTGCATTATCCAGATCTTCTCTCTGGGGATCATGCTGTCGTCCTCTCCACCCTAGGCACGTTGATTACCCTGTACGCGGCTATTGTGGCTGTAGTGGAAATCATAAAAGCAAGGGGTGTCGCAGAAAGAATTTTCGGGGAGGCTAAGAAGGTTTCTGGAATTATGGGGAATTTTTATGTAATTCAGGATATTGCTGAGTGCCAAAACTTCCTTGGGGTTGCTATCTGTGCGTTGGAAGATGGTGTTGCGATTCCTCCTTATGCTCTGAATGGAATAATTAAAGTCTATTCGAAAATATTTCGTATTAATATTTCCGAAGATAATTCGATTCACGCGGAATGTAGGGCGCGCCTCTATGTTTACAAAGGATCCAGTAGGGATAAATCACTTCGATCCAATACATTGACCACGCTTAGAACAATCCTCGGCCAAATATCTGAGGCCGCTGGTGAGAAATCTGCTATGGTCGAAAATCAATTACTTGGGGATAATAATTCATGATTCCTGGTATTATGCGTCCGTTCTTTTTTAGGCTGCTGAAAACAACAAATGAAGGTCGTCTTTCTTGGAAAGTCTCCAGCGAAACGAGTTTTTTTTGCGTTCAGAACGGTACCACGGTGACCGTTAGTCACCATTTTGATCATGATCGAGAAGTGGATTCGTACAATCTGTATGTCGTAAACTCGACGGGCGAGGATACTGGCTTCGGGTGCAATCAGTACGAAGTAGAAGATTATGAAAATATGCGGGCGCTTTTTGAGGCCGCAAACGCATGCGCATTTTTCCCTGAAAAATCGTTGGACGGTTTTTTCGAGGGTCTTTAGGAAAAGAAAGAACGGGGTCAGTTTTACTTACGGAACTAACCCAAAAAGGGGGCGGCGGGAAACCGGGACGGAGGCTGAGGTTTCCCCACGAATCTCCTCGCTCAATCAACAGCTTGCGCGCGGGCTGAGGGAACAGTGCGCGCATGATGCGGTCATTCCTCACGGGTTACGAAGCCAGAGGAGACCACACCA
>Ga0066256_1002404_pt1 | contig 20840 bp, 15 predicted proteins | sample ThiBio_1000_biof_FD_87107 | JGI IMG/M metagenome (GOLD analysis project Ga0066256, IMG submission 87107) | Wastewater bioreactor microbial communities from Cape Town, South Africa - Thiocy_expt_1000_biof (version 2) | ecosystem: Engineered > Bioreactor > Thiocyanate-remediating >... | reverse complement strand
TGGCGGCCGATCACCTCGGCCTCCGTCCATCCCTGGAGCCGTTCCGCGCCGCTGTTCCAGATCGTCACCTTGCCGGTGGGGTCCAGCATGTAGATCGCAAGTCCATGGGCGCCGTCGATGAGGAGATTGAGCTCCTCGGCGAGATCGGTCGCCTCGCCGGCGCGCTGGCTGGCCACCCGGTCGCTCTCGATCGCCCGGCGGCGCGACCGGTTGATCGTCTCGCCCAGCAGGATGATGACGAGCGCCGAGCCGAAAAACAGCGCCGTCTGCGCATAATCAAGCAGGGCCAGGCCACGCACGGCGGCGAGGCCGAGGATGAAGGCGCTGAGGAGAACGGCCGCGAAAACGGCGGAGATCGAGCCGAACCAGAGCGCCAGGCCGAGAATGACCGGCGCGAAAAGCAGGAAGGAAGCCTCGGCGGCCCACGGCGCGAGGGCAAGGCACAGCCCGACTGCCAGGAGAACGATCAGTCCCGCGATGCCGAAGCGTGTCAATGTGGACCAGGACCGTGCCTGCACAGCGGCATATCCTCCATTGGTGCGAGAGATTCGCGCAGACGCCGGTTCCCGGCTTAGCGCACTCGCCCGTGGCTGGAAACATGGGTTCGGACATCAGGGAAACTACGAATGGCCGGGCGATCCCCATCGCGGGCATGCCGGGGGTGCGCTATCGAGCGCCTGGTTCCTGCCCGAAGCGAGGCTTCCATGACGATCCGTAATCTCTCACCCCTGCTTCATGCCGGGAGCATCGCCGTCGTCGGCGGCTCCGCCCGGACCGGAAGCCTCGGCGCAATCGTGCTCGACAACATCCTTGCGAGCGGATTTCCGGGGCGTGTCCAGGTCGTGAACACCCGGACGGTCGAGCGGCCGGGCGTCGAATGGGTGGCGAGCGTGGCCGCGCTGGGGCCGGCGCCGGATCTCGCCATCGTGGTGACGCCCGCGGCGACCGTGCCGGCTATCGTGGCGGACCTTGGCAGGCTGGGCACCAAATGCGCTGTGATCGTCTCGGCGGGCCTCACGGATGCGAGCGGGCTCAAGCGGCCCATGCTGGAGGCGGCCGCCGCGCACGGCATGCGCATCGTCGGGCCGAATTGCCTCGGTATCGCGGCCCCGCACGTTCCGCTCGACGCAACCTTCGCGCGCACGCGCGCCGCGCCGGGCGGGCTCGCGCTCATCTCGCAGAGCGGCGCGCTGGTGACCGGGGTGCTCGACTGGGCGCAGGCGCGCGGCATCGGCTTTTCCGGCGTCGTGTCGGCGGGTGACATGGCGGACGTGGACCTGGGCGACCTGGTCGACCTGTTCGCGGACGATCCCCGGACGGACGCCATCCTCATCTATCTGGAAGGCGTGACCGACGCGCCGGAATTCCTTGCCGCCGCGCGTGCCGCCGCCCGGCGCAAGCCGGTTATCGCGATCAAGGCCGGCAAGAGCCCGCTGGCCGCGCGGGCGACGCTTTCGCACACCGGCGCGCTGGCAGGCAGCTATGACGTTTATCGGGCCGCCTTCGAGCGCGCCGGCATCGTGGTGGTTGAGACGCTCACCGCCCTGTTCGATGCCGCCGCCATTCTCTGCGCGGCCCGCCCGGCCTGTGGAGACCGCCTCGGCATCGTGACCAATGGCGGCGGCGCCGGCATCCTCGCCATCGATGCGCTGGGCGCGGCACAGGCGCAGCTCGCCTCGCTTGAAACCACCACGATCGATGCGCTGACCGCCGCGCTGCCGGCGGGCTGGTCGCACGGCAATCCGGTCGACGTGCTCGGCGATGCCGGGCCGGACCGCTACCGGGCGGCGGTGCGCGCCGTGCTGCGCGATCCCGGCGTGGACGCGCTGCTCCTCATGAATTGCCCGACCGGCCAATATGATGCGGTCGACATAGCGACGGCGATCAGCGACGAGGTGGAAGCCGCGCGGGCCGATCATATCGTCAAGCCGGTGCTCGCCTGCGGGCTCGGCGAGGCCAGTGCCGCGGCGGTCCGCGAGGCGCGGGGGGGGCCCTCGACCCCGGTCTATCCCCCGCCGCATGAGGCCGTGCGCGGCTTTGGCTATCTGCTGGCCGCCCGGCGTGCCCGCCTCTCGCTCACCGACAGCCTTGCCGCCACGCGCAGCTTCGCGACCGATGCCGCGGCGGCGCGGGCCATCATCGCCACGGCGAGAGCGGAGGGGCGGACGCTGCTCTCCGAGATCGAGGCGAAAGATGTGCTCGCTGCTTATGGCATACCGGTCGCGCGGACCCGTTTCGCGCAGACCGCTGCCCTTGCCGGCGCGGCCTGCGCGAGCCTGAGGGCGCCCTATGCGCTCAAGATCGTTTCGCCGGACATCAGCCAGGATGCCACCTTCGGTCCGGTGCTGCTCGCGGGCACTGGCGGAACTGCCGTCGAGGTCATTGGAGACAAGGCGCTGGCGCTGCCGCCTATCGACCATGCGCAGGCGCAGGCGCTGGTCCACGCGACCGCGATCTCCCGGCTGCTCGCGGGCTACAGGAATGTGCCCCCGGCGGACATCGATGCCGTTGCCGGGGTGCTGGACGGGCTCTCCGCAATGACCGTCGATCTGCCCGACATCGTGGAGCTGGACATCAATCCGCTGCTCGTCGACACGCAGGGCGTGATCGGGCTGGACGCGCGCATCCGGATTTCCGCCGAGCCGCAGACGCGCTCGCGCCTCGCGCTACGCCCGCCGCCGCTGCAATGGTCCGCCGATCTCGCCACGCGCAGCGGCACGCGCATTCATGTGCGGGCGGTGCGCGCCGACGATGAGCCGGCCCTCGCGCGCTTCTTCGAGAAAGTCTCGCCGGAGGATCTGCGCTTCCGCTTCATGACCGGGCTGGCGAGGGTCGATCATGAGCGCCTCGTGACCATGACCCGCGTGGACTATTGGCGCACGATCAGCTTCCTCGCGCTGGAGGACAGCGGCGATATTGTCGCGACCGCGATGCTTGCCACCGATCCCGACCGCACGCGCGCGGAAGTGGCGCTCGTCACGCGCAGCGACATGAAGGGCAAGGGCGTGAGCTGGGCGCTGTTTGAGCATGTGCTGCGCTATGCGCAGGCAGAGGGGATCGGCACGGTCGAGGCGCTGGAATGCGCGGACCACGAGGCCGCGCTGCAGATGGAGCGCGAACTAGGCTTCACGACGTGCGTCGACCCGGACGATTCCACGGTGCGCATTGCGCGGCGCGTCTTCGCCGGTCAGGAGCCTTCATGACCCGCGCGCTGCATCTGTGCATCATCGACGGGCATCCCGATCCCGATCCGGCGCGGTTCATCCACGCCTTGGCCGATCGCTATGCGCAGGGCGCCACCGCCTCCGGCCATGAGGTCCGGCGGATCGACGTGGCGAAGCTCGATCTCCCCATCGTCCGCTCACGGCACCAGTGGGAGGAGGAGCCGATCCCGGCCGACATCCGCACGGCGCAGGAGACGATCGCCTGGGCCGATCATCTGGTCATCCTCTATCCGCTCTGGCTGGGCGACGTGCCGGCGCTGCTCAAGGCTTTCCTGGAGCAGGTGATGCGGCCGGGCTTCGCGTTCGATCCCGGCGGGAGCGGCCTGCCGCGCAAGAAGCTGAAGGGCCGAACGGCGCGCCTCGTCGTCACCATGGGCATGCCGGCGCTGTTCTATCGCGCCTATTACGGGTCACACAGCGTCAAGAGCTTCGAGCGCAACATCCTGCGCTTCGTCGGTATTCGCCCGGTCGGCCATGTCCTCATCGGCAATGTCGAGAGCGACGCCGAGGCGCGGGAGGAATGGCTCAGGGAACTTCAGCAACTCGGTTCGCTGGGGAACTGAGCGCGGCTACATCGCAGAAGGCGGGAGCAACATGTGCTCCTGCCTTCGCGGGAGCACATCGTCCCTGGCAGCCCTCTTCAGTGCCCGAGCAGCAGCGGGAGCTTGGCCTTGCCGAGCATGCGCTTGGTGACGCCGCCAAAGGCTTCCATGAGCCGCCCCCGACCATAAGCGCCCATCAGCACATAATCGGGCCGCCAGCGCTCGCATTCCTGCGCGATGGCGACGTCCGGCGCGTTCAGCGCATCGTCGATTGTGCGCACGGTCGCATGGATATTGTGCCGGGAGAGATATTGCGCGGCTTCGAGCGGATCGGTGCGTTCGGCACCGTCGCGCACCATGAAGATCTCCACCTCGTCGGCCAGCGCGAGCAGCGGCGTGCAGGCGCGCATCGTGGCGGCGCAGGAGGCACGGCCGTCCCAGGCGATCAGGGCGCGGTTGAACGCCATGCGCTCCAGCGTCTGCGGCACCGCGAGCAGAGGCTTGCGGGCGCGCACGAGGATCTGGCTCGCCATCTCCCGCATGCTCGGATAGCCCTCGAAGCCCGCGTCCATCACGATCACGTCGGCAAGGGTCGAAGCGGAAATCACGCCGCCCGAGATGCTGGCGGTGACGTCGGTCCAGTCCCAGGAGACGTCTTCCTTCTCCAGCCGCGCCTGCAGGGCGGCCTTGTTCTCGCTCTCGCGCGCCTGTTCCGCCGCGAGCAGCATGGCACCGCCATTGCCGACATAATCGTCGAAGCCGACGCCGGGCATGATGGCAACGTCCACGCAACTCAGATGGCCTTCAAGCGCGCGGGTCAGATCGAGCGCTGCCTGAAAGCGGGCTTCCTGCCCCTTGTCGTCATGAACCAGCAAAAGCACATTCTTCATGATAATCTCCACCTCATCCACCGTCGCGGCCGAAACTATGGGGGTGGCGGGCGCATCGTAATGAGGGAAGATACGGATATGGCACCGGGCCTCGACGAATATTGAAGGGGCGCGCGGCGCGACCGGTGTTTTCAGGATGAGGGACGAGATGAACGCAATGGAAATCCCAGCGCCCGGCCAGCCGCTCCGGCCGGTGGTGCGCGACATGGGCGAACCCGGCGAGCAGGAATTGCTTCTGCAGGTGGCGGCCTGCGGCGTCTGCCGCACGGACCTGCATGTGCTCGATGGCGAGATTCCGGCGCGATATCCGATCATACCGGGGCACGAGATCGTGGGGCGCGTGGTCGCGATCGGGCCGGGGACGGAAGGCTTCGCGATCGGGCAGCGTGTGGGCGTGCCCTGGCTCGGGCAGACCTGTGGCACTTGCTCTTTCTGTCTCTCGGGCCGGGAAAATCTCTGCGACCGGCCGCAGTTCACCGGCGCGACCCGCGATGGCGGCTATGCGAGCCATGTGATCGCGAACGCGCAGTATTGCTTCCCCCTGCCGGATGGCTTCTCGGACGAGGAAGCGGCGCCGCTGCTTTGCGCCGGGCTGATCGGCTGGCGAGCGCTGCGGCTGGCGGGAGAGGCGCCGGTGATCGGCCTCTATGGCTTTGGCGCGGCTGCCCATATTCTGGCGCAGGTCGCCGTGTGGCAGGGGCGGCGCGTCCTCGCCTTCACCAAGGAGGGCGATCTCGACGGGCAGGCCTTTGCGCGGTCACTGGGCTGCGTCTGGGCGGGATCGTCGAACGAGCCGCCGCCCGAGCTGCTCGATGCGGCGTTGATCTTCGCGCCCGCAGGCGAGCTGGTGCCGCGCGCGCTGAAGGCGGTGCGCAAGGGCGGCAAAGTGGTGTGCGCCGGCATCCACATGAGCGACATTCCCGGCTTCCCCTATGCGGACCTGTGGGGCGAGCGGCAGATCCTGTCGGTCGCCAATCTGACCCGCGAGGACGGCACGTCCTTCCTGGAGGTGGCGGCGCGCGCCGGGATCAGGCCGGTGACGCAGCGCTTCCCGCTGGCGCAGGCGAACGAAGCGCTGGCGCAGCTGCGCGCTGGCACGCTCAAGGGCGCGGCGGTTCTGGTGCCCGAGGGCGCGCTTTGACGGGCGCGCGCGACACCGCGGCGCAACTCGCCGATCTGCTCGGCGGCGATGCCAAGCGGATCGACACGCATGGGGCCAGCATCCTCCTGACCGGCGAACGCGCCTGGAAGGTCAAGCGGCCGGTGAGCCTGCCCTATCTTGATTTCTCCACGCCCGAGAAGCGCCGCGCCGCGCTGGAGGCGGAACTGGCGCTCAATCGCCGCACGGCGCCGGATCTCTATCTCGGCGTGCATCCGCTGACCCGTTCGGCCGATGGTGCGCTTGCTCTCGGTGGGGCCGGGGAGCCGGTCGACTGGGTGCTGGAGATGAAGCGCTTCCCGGACGACGCGCTGCTTGTCGATCATGCCGCGCGGGGTGCGATCGAGGATGGCGCGATGCTGCAGCTTGCCGATGCGGTTGCGGCTTTCCATGCCGGGGCGGAGATATTGGCCGACGCCGAGGGTGCCGCGCGGATCAGGCGCGTGGTCGAGGGCAATGCTGTCAGCATGGCGGCTTTCCCGGAGATGCTGGAACCGGCCGCCGCGCGCGCCCTGACCGGACGGCTGCTCGCGCTGATCGAGGCTCATGCCGCCCTGCTCGACGCGCGCGCGCGGGCGGGGCGGGTCCGGCATGGCCATGGCGACCTGCATCTGCGCAACATCGCGCTGATCGACGGGGCGCCGGTGCCGTTCGATTGCCTGGAGTTCGACCCGGAGCTGGCGACGACGGACGTGCTTTACGATCTCGCCTTCCTTCTCATGGACCTGTGGGAGCGGGGCGCCCGGCACGCCGCGAACATCGTCTTCAACCGCTATCTCGATCTCTCTCCCGAAGAAGAGGCAGGCGTTGCACTGATGCCGCTCATGCTGGGCATCCGGGCCTCGATCCGCGCGCATGTGATGGCCGCGCAGGGCAAGCCCGAGGAGGCGCGCCGCTATCTCGATCTTGCCGGGCAGTTCCTGGAGGATGCGCCGACGCGGCTCGTCGCGATTGGTGGTCTCTCCGGAAGCGGCAAGTCGACCGTGGCACGCGCCATCGGGGGCGGCATCGGGCGGCCGCCGGGCGCGCGCATTCTGCGCAGCGACGTGCTGCGCAAGCGCATCGCCGGTGTCGCGCCCGAGCAGAAGCTGGATGCGGCAGCCTATACGCGGCAAGCGAGCGCGGCGGTCTATGCCGAGATTTACCGGCTGGCGCGGCAGGCGATGGCGGCGGGCCAGAGCGTGATCGCCGACGCGGTGTTCGGCACGGAGGAGGAGCGTATCGCGATCGAGGGCTGCGGAGCGCCGTTCCTCGGCATCTGGCTGGAGCTGCCCGAGGAGACGCGCATCGAGCGGATCGCCGCGCGCGGCCCCGACGCCTCCGATGCCGACGCCACCGTCGCGCGGATGCAGAGCCGGATGCTGGGTGAGGGGACGGTCCGTTGGCGTTCCATCCCCAGCGGAGGCGGGGTTTCCGCGGTTGCGGAGCAGATTCTGGGGTGGCTCAGCGAGCCAGCTTCTCCCTGATCCAGCGGTCGATGAGGGCGGCGCCCTCGTCGCTGTTGCGCTCCAGCATCATGGCATGGCCATTGCCGTGCACGCCATGCTCCTCGAAGCGCAGATGCTCGGCGTCCGCGCCGGCCTGACGGAGGAAATCGACGGTGCCGTGATTGTCCGCAGCCATCCAGCTCGCCTCCGCCGTGACGACGACGATCGGATAGCCCTGCAGGCCCGGCAGTGCGCGCGCCGGTTCGGCCTGCACATGGCAGGCGGCGAGATCGGGCGCGGGCGCCGGGCGCAGGGCGGAGGCGAGCGTCTCGCCCTCTTGCAATGGCGGATCGAAGCGCAGCGGCGCGGCGGTGAGGCCATAGGGGAGGGAGCCGCGACCGCCGGGCATGCCGGTGAAGGGCGGCCCATAAGGCTCGACGGCGACCAGCGCCTTGATGCGATCGGGCCGCGCGTCCGCGATCATCCAGCCGCAGGGGCCGGCCGCCGAGTGCGTCATGAGGATCGCCGGGCCGATCAGGTCCAGCGCCTCCGCCCCGCAGCGCTGGGCGGCAAGGGGGCTCGCCGCCATATCGACCTGCGACGGGCCGGGGCCCGCCATGAACGCGTCCAGCGCCGGGTCGCCGATCTCGCCGCTGCCGGGCCATTGGTTGTGGAGACGCGCCTGCGGGTAAGCGTCCGGCCGGGCCGAGGGATTGGTGAAGAAGGCGCTGATGAACTCATAGGCGCCGAGATCCGACATCGGGCCAAGCGCGTCGGGATGATTTGGCGCGCGGCCATGGCCGGGGCGATCCATCAGATAGACGGCATAGCCCTGCCGCACGAAATATTTGGCCCAGCCTTCGCGTCCATCGGGCGTGCCGAGATAGTCCGTGCTCTGGCCGCCGCCGCCATGGAGCATCAGGATCGGCCATGGCTGGGTGAGCGCCTGGGGCACGAAATATTCGACACAGGCCTGACCGGCCGCGACCGTGCCATGCGCGGTCTGCCTGCGCTCGATGCCGACCCAGAAGAAGCCGTGCGCGGCGAGGACGAGCGGCTCCGTGCCGGCCGCATGGAGGCCCTGAGGTGTCAAATCGCGCATCGCCGGGCCTCTCTCCTTGCTCTCGATTGTGACCTTGCTACTATTTTCGCGAGCGGGGCGCGACTGTTTCGACGATCCGCCGCAGGAGAGAAAGCATGGAGGATGCGGGCGACGTTCTGATCGTCGGCGCGGGGCCGGTCGGCGTGTTCAGCGCCCTCGCGCTGGCGCAGACGGGCGTGTCGGTGACGCTGATCGAGGCGGGGCCGAAAATCCTCGATTCGCCGCGCAACGCGGTGCTGATGCCCTCGACCATCCTCATTTTTCAGGAGCTCGGCATCCTGCCGGAAGTGGAAGAGCTCGCTATCCCGGTCACCACTTTCGCCCTGCACGTGCCGGGCTATGGCGAAAAGTTCCTGCTGCGCTACCCGGAGATGTTCGGCTGGCCGATCGACCGGCAGCTCCATGTCGGGCAGCATCTGTTCACCGGCGTCGGCCTTGAGCATGCGCGGCGCGCGGGCGTGGACGTGCGGTTCGACACGGCGTTGGTCGGGCTGCGGCAGACGGGCGATCATGTGATCGCGCAGGTCGAGAGCGGCGGGGAGCGGCAGGAGCTGCGCGCGAAGTGGCTGATCGGCGCGGATGGCGGGCGCAGCACGGTGCGTGGGCTGATGAACGTGACGTTCGATGGCTTCACATGGGACAACCGCTTCGTCGCGACCAACATCTATCTGCCTTTCGAGCGCTATGGCTATGAGCCGGCCAATTTCATTTGCGATCCCGTCTATGGTGGCGTGGTCGCGCTGCTCAGCAAGGACGGGCTGTGGCGCGTCACCTATCAGGAGGATGCGGCGCTGCCGGGGGAGACCTTCATGGAGCGGTTGCCCGAGCGCTTTGATCGCATCCTGCCCAAGGGCGCCGACTATGTGATCGACAGCGCCAGCCCCTATGCGCTCAATCAGCGGGCGGCGAGTTCCTTGCGGGAAGGGCGGGTGCTGCTGGCGGGTGACGCGGCGCACGTCACCAATCCCAACGGCGGCATGGGCCTCACCGGCGGCATCTGGGATGCGATGGTGCTTTCCGACGTGCTGGGCGCGGTGGTGCGCGGCGAGGCGGACGAGGCGATCCTCGACGCTTATTCGAAGGAGCGGCTGCGCGTCTTCTGGGAGGTCGCCTCGGCGAGCGCGGTCGAGAACAAGCGGATGCAGGAACGCACCGACCCGGCCGAGCGCGAGCGCGACATTGAGGGGTTTCGCGCGCTCGCCAATGATCCGGAGCAGGGCAAGGCGCTGTTCGCTTATCCCTTCCGGCTGATCGGCGACACGTTGCGGCCGGAATCGCGCTGGGCCACGATCGATCTGACACGCGGCATGGCGATGGGCGCGAAGTCGTCCCAGCTTTCGACCAGCCGGACCTGAGACGGTCCGCTCCGGGAGGGGGCAGGCCGGTCTGCCCGCCAAGTTGCCGCATTGCGTGAAATGCCCTAGCGTTCAGCTTCGCGCTGTTTGGGAAAGGTTTCGCATGCGTCTGGCTGGCTGGCTCGTCTCGTTGACCCTCGTTGCCGGTGCGCCGGTCGCCGCGCAGGACGTGCCGCAGGGTTTGCTGCCGGATGTGGCGGCGCCGACGGCTTATCGGATCGACCTGACCATCGTCCCGGAGAATGAGCGCTTCTCGGGTCATGTCGAGATCGACGTGGACCTGAAAAAGGCCGCCCGCTCGCTGTTCCTGCACGGGCGCGATCTCAACATGGCCAGGGCCGTTGCGCGGGTCGGGAAGCGCAGCTTCGCGGCGACCTATACGCAGGTCGATCCGCTCGGCGTCGCGAAGCTCGACTTCAAGACCGCGCTGCCCAAGGGCAAGGTGACGCTGGCCTTCGACTATGACGCGCCTTTCGCGTCGAGCGCGGCGGGGCTGTACCGCGTGAAGGTCGCCGACAAATGGTATGCCTGGACGCAGTTCCAGTCGATCGATGCGCGCGGCGCGTTTCCGAGCTTTGACGAGCCGGGCCACAAGACTCCCTTCACCGTGACGCTCACGACCACGCCGGGGCTGCTTGCGCTCGGCAATGCGCCAGAGGTGGACACCGCCACGGCGGGCGCGCTCGTCAAGCACAGCTTCGCGCCCACCAGGCCGCTGCCGACCTATCTCGTCGCCTTCGTGGTGGGGCCGATGGCGGTTGCGCATGGGAGCGTGCGCCCCTCGCCCCAGCGCGCGACGCCGCTGCCGTTGCGCATCGTCGCGACCGAGCCGAACAAGGACAAGCTTGCCTTCGCGCTGGAGAATAGCGGGCCGATCGTGACGCTGCTGGAGCGCTATTTCGGGACCGAGTTTCCCTTCCCCAAGCTCGACCAGATCGCCTCGCCGGTGATGGGCGGCGCCATGGAGAATGCGGGCGCGGACATCTATGACGACAGCCTGCTGCTGCTCGATGCGAATGCGCCGGTCGCGCAGCAGCAGCTTTTCGGCATGGTGGTGGCGCACGAGTTGGCGCACCAGTGGTTCGGCGATCTGGTGACGCCCAAATGGTGGGACGACCTGTGGCTCAACGAGAGCTTCGCCAACTGGATGGGCTATCGCATCGGCAACGAATGGCGCCCGGACCTCGACATCGGCGTCGACGCCATCTCCGAGGGTTTCGAGGCGATGGACCTCGACGCCCTGGTCGCCGGCCGCCCGATCCACCAGAAGATCAGCAACGATGCGGATATCGACGCGGCGTTCGATCAGATCACCTATGGCAAGGGCGGCCAGGTCGTCGGCATGATCGCCGGCTATATGGGCGACGAGAAGTTCCGCGACGGCGTGCGCCTGCACATGTCGCGCCACAAATATGGCAACGCGACCACCGACCAGTTCTTTGCTTCGCTGGCCGACGCCGCGCACGATCCGCGCGTGCTCGAATCGCTGCGGAGCTTCGTCGACCAGCAGGGCGTGCCGGTGGTGACCTTCCACCGCGCCAATGGCGTGCTCACCGCCAGCCAGCAGCGCTTCGCCTATTTCGGCACCAATGCGCCCGCCGAGCAGTGGATCATCCCGCTCTGCATCCGCCAGGGCGATGCCAGGAACTGCACGCTGCTGGACAAGCCGAGCGCGCCGGTCGTCGCCAACGGCACGGGCACGCTCGTCCCCAATGCGGGCGGCTGGGGCTATTATCGCTTCGACCTCGATCCCGCCGACTGGGATTCGCTGATTGCCGCTGCCCCCACCCTGCCGACCGGCGAGGCGCTGGCGGTGGACGACAGCCTGTGGGCGAGCTTCTATGCCGGCAAGGCGAACACCGCGCAGCTCGTCGCGCTCGCCCGCGCGATGGCCCGCCATCCCAAGACCAAGATGCAGCTCGACAACGGCACCCGGCTCGCCGGCCTGCGCGATCGCGGGCTGATCGGCGCCGCGGCGCTGCCCGCCTATCGCAAGCTGTTCGTCGACATCTATGGCCCGATGCTGGCGAAGATCGGCTTCGATCCGAAGCCCGGCGCGCATGCGAACGACAACGCCGACACCGTCGAGCTGCGCGAGCAGCTGGTCGGCTTCGTGGCGGACAATGGTCATGACCCCGTGTTGCGCGCCAGGCTGGCCGCCGCCGCCGACGCGCGGCTCGCCGGCGACGCCCATGCGCTCGACGATGCCTTCCTGCCGCTGGCGCTGGCCATTACCGTCCAGGATCGCGGCGTGCCCTTCGCCAGGACGCTCGCCGAAATGGCACTGGCGGGCAAGGCACCGGACCTGCGCGAGGCAGCGTTTCGCGCCATCGCCTCTTCGGGCAATGCCGATGTCGCGAAATGGTATTTCACCGAGTTCAACGATCCCCGCTACAAGCCGCGCCAGCGGCTGTTCGGGGCGTCGCTATTCCTGAAGGACGCCGACACCCGCGACGCGGCGCTCGAATATATGCTCGCCCATTTCGACGAATTCTCGAAGCTGACCGGCGGCGGCGGCATCTTCTCGGGCCGTTCGGCGGAGATGTTCAAGGCGCAATGCTCGCTCGCGGCGGCCGACACGGTCGACGCCAAGCTGCGGGCCGAAGGCGGCAGCACGCTTGGACTGGATCGCGCAGTGGAGGGTATCCGCAACTGCGCCCGCTTCAAGGATGCCAAGGCCGGAGAAGTCACGGCAGCGTTCGCCGGAATGTGAGAAGACAGGCCGCTTCCCCTTTCCGGGGGGAGGGGCGGCATTCTCAGGCCGCGGCCAGCTTGAAATCCTTATATTGTTCCCGGATCGCGGTCTTGAGCAGCTTGCCCGTGGCGGTGTGCGGCAGGCCCTCGACGAAGAGCACCTCGTCGGGCAGCCACCATTTGGCGACGTGCTGCGCGAGATGTGCCTGCACCGCCTCCGCCGTCACTTCGCTGCCCGGCTTGCGGACCACGAGCAGGATCGGCCGCTCCTCCCATTTGGGGTGATGCACGCCGATCGCCGCCGCTTCGGCCACGCCCGCGCAGCCGACCGCGGCATTTTCCAGATCGACCGAGCTGATCCACTCGCCGCCCGACTTGATCACGTCCTTGGCGCGATCGGTGATCTGCATCGTGCCGTCCGGATAGAGGACCGACACGTCGCCCGTGTCGAACCAGTTGTCGGCATCGACTGCGGACTCGTCCGCCTTGAAATAGCGTTCGACGATCCACGGCCCGCGCACCTGCAGCCGGCCCGAGCTCTTGCCGTCGCGCGGCTGCACCCGGCCCTCGTCGTCCACCACGCGCAGTTCGACGCCATAGGGAACCTTGCCCTGCTTGCAGACCTGATCGACCTGCTGCTCGAAGCTGAGTTCGTCCCAGTTCCACGAGGGCGCGCCCATCGTGCCGATCGGGCTCGTCTCGGTCATGCCCCAGGCATGGTTCACGCGGATGCCCATCTTCATCAGCCGCTCGATCATCGCGCGCGGCGCTGCCGACCCGCCGATGGTGACGATCTTGAGGAACGCCGGCTCCTCGCCGGTGGCGTCCATGTGCTGGAACATCGCGAACCAGACGGTGGGCACGCCGGCGGTATGCGTCACCTTCTCGCGGTTCATCAGTTCGCACAGAACCAGCGGATCGTTGACCGCCGAGAAGACGAACTTGATCCCCGCCGCGGCGCCCGCCCAGGGCAGGCCCCAGCCGACCGCATGGAACATCGGCACGATCGGCATCGCCACCGCCCGGGCCGAAAGGTCGAACACGTCGGGCTGCATTTCGGCAAGGGCGTGGATCACGCTCGATCGGTGGGTATAGGTCACGCCCTTGGGATTGCCGGTGGTGCCACTGGTGTAGCAGATCATGCAGGGCTCGCGCTCGCTGCCCGTCACCCAGCTGTAATTGCCGTCCTCGGCGGCCAGCAGCGCCTCGAACCCGTCCGGCCCGTCGCTGTCGAAGCAATAATAATGCTCGATCGTCTTCCAGTGCGGCTTCAATCGCTCGACCAGCGGCGCGAAGGCGCGATCGTAGAACAGCACCTTGTCCTCGGCATGGTTGCCGATGAAGACCAGCTGATCCTCGAACAGGCGCGGATTGATCGTGTGGACCAACCCGCCCATGCCGGCGGCGCCGTACCAGGTAACGAGGTGGCGGCCATGGTTCATCGCCAGCGTGGCGACCCGGTCGCCCTTCCGCACGCCGAGCCGCTCCAGCGCCTGGGCCAGCTTGCGGGCATCGCGGGCGATGCCGGCCCAGGTGGTGCGCGTCTCGCTGCCATCCGCCCAGCGGGTGACGATCTCGCGCCCCCAATGCTCGCGCGCGGCGTGATCGAGCAGCGTCGTGACGCGCAGCTCGAAATCCTGCATTCCTCCAAGCATCCGGCTCTCCATACCGATTTTTCGAGAGCGTAACCCGCGAAGCGCGCGGGTGTCGAGAGCGGGGAATGTAAGGAAGGATGTCGGACACCGCATGCGCATTCCCCTCCCTGGAAGGGAGGGGAGCAGGGCGGACTAAGCCGCCTCGGCCAGCTTCGCCGCCGCGCTCTTGAGCGTCGCCCAGCGAACGCCCGGCACATTCTCGATCTTCTGGGCAAGCTCGCCGTCCAGCCGGAAGTCGCGGCCCAGCACCAGTTCGGCCTCGCCGCCCGGAATGCACACGCGCACCAGCACCTCGCCGCGTCCGCCGCGCTGGTCGCCGATGATGCCGGCGAGCACCGGCACGGCGCGGACGTCGTCGATCGCGACGTCGAGCACCAGCCGCGCCGTGTTGGCCAGCCCCTCGAAGGGCTGGACGCGCTTGATCGAGACGCGCGGCGTATCCTCGCCCGGGCGCTTGTCGAGCTCGACGGTCAGCACCGCGCAACCGCCGGCGCGGGCGCAATCCTCCAGGTCCTTGGCGGCGCTGTCTTCGAAGCAGGTCGCCAGCGTCTGCGCCGATTTGTCCGAGATCGTCGCCATCAGATAGCGGTTGCCGCGTGCGGAGGTACGCGGCCGGCAATCCTCGACCAGCGCCGCGATCGTCGCGCCGACACGCGCGCCGGCGGGGATGTCCAATTCGCCCAGGGTCGCGATCTCGCGCGCGCCGAAGCTCTTGGCGAGATGCTGGAAACGGTCGAGCGGGTGCGCGGAGAAATAATAGCCGAAGGCGTCGCGCTCGGCCCCGATCCGATCGGCCAGCGACCAGTGCGCGCTCTGCGGTAGCTGGATCGCGCCGCCGCTCGGCTCGGATTCGCCGAACAGGCCGCCCTGCCCACTGGTCTTGTTCGACCAGGTGCGCTGCGCGACTGCCAGGATCGTCTCCGCCGCGGCGAACACCCCGGCGCGATTGTCGTCGAGCGCATCGAATGCCCCCGCCCCCGCCAGCGTCTCGACCTGGCGCTTGTTGAGCAGCCGGGGGTCGACGCGCTTGGCGAAATCGTCGAGCGACTTGAACGCGCCGCGCTCCTCGCGCTCCTCGACCAGCAGCTCCATCGCGCGCTCGCCCACGCCCTTCAGCGCGCCCAGCGCATAGCGCACCGCGAGGCCGTCCTCGGTCTTCTCGACGAAGAAGTCCGCCTGGCTGCAATTGATCTCCGGCCCCAGGCAGGCGACGCCCAGCCGCTTCATGTCGTCGGCGAAGATCGCCAGCTTGTCGGTCTGGTGGATGTCGTACGCCATCGAGGCGGCGAAGAATTCGTGCGGATGGTGCGCCTTGAGCCAGGCCGTCTGATAGGCGAGCAGCGCATAGGCGGCGGCGTGCGACTTGTTGAAGCCATAGCCGGCGAACTTGTCGATCAGGTCGAACAGCTCGTTGGCCTTGGCCGGCTTGATCCCGTTATGCTCGGCACAGCCCTTCACGAAGGTCTCGCGCTGGGCATCCATCTCCGCCTTGATCTTCTTGCCCATCGCGCGGCGGAGCATGTCCGCGCCGCCCAGGCTGTAGCCAGCCAGGATCTGGGCGGCCTGCATCACCTGCTCCTGATAGACGAAGATCCCATAGGTCTCGTTCAGGATCGGCTCGAGCAGGTCGTGCGGATAGACGATCTCCTCGCGCCCGCCCTTGCGGTGGCCGAAGCTCGGGATGTTGTCCATCGGGCCGGGGCGATAGAGCGAGACGAGCGCGATGATGTCGCCGAAATTCGTCGGGCGCACCGCCGTCAGCGTGCGCCGCATGCCCTCCGATTCCAGCTGGAACACGCCCACCGTGTCGCCGCGCTGGAGCAGGTCGTATACTTCGGTGTCGTCCCAGGCGAGCGCATCCAGATCGACGTCGATGCCGCGGTCGGAGAGCAGCTCGACTGCCTTTTTCAGCACCGACAGCGTCTTGAGGCCGAGAAAGTCGAACTTCACCAGACCCGCGCCTTCGACATATTTCATGTCGAACTGGGTGACCGGCATGTCCGAGCGGGGGTCGCGATAGAGCGGCACGAGCTGCGACAGCGGCCGGTCGCCGATCACCACGCCGGCGGCGTGCGTCGACGAGTGGCTCGGCAGCCCCTCGAGCCGCATCGAGAGGTCGACCAGATATTTGATGTCCTTGTGCGCGTTATACTCGGCAAGGAACTCGCCGACGCCGTTCAGCGTGCGCTCCAGCGTCCAGGGATCGGTCGGGTGGTTCGGGATCTGCTTGGCCAGGCGGTCGATCTGGCCATAGCTCATCTGCAGCACGCGGCCGACGTTCTTGACCACCGCGCGCGCCTTCATCGTACCGAAGGTGATGATCTGCGCGACGTGATCGGCGCCGTATTTCTGCTGCACGTAGCGGATCACCTCGCCACGCCGGGTTTCGCAGAAATCGATGTCGAAGTCGGGCATCGAGACGCGTTCCGGATTGAGGAAGCGCTCGAAGAGCAGGCCGAGCTTCAGCGGATCGAGATCGGTGATGGTCAGCGCCCAGGCGACCGCCGAGCCCGCGCCCGAGCCGCGGCCCGGCCCCACGGGGATGTCGTGCGCCTTTGCCCATTGGATGAAGTCGGCGACGATCAGGAAATAGCCCGGAAAGCCCATCTGGATGATGACGTCGAGCTCGAACTGCAGCCGCTTGTCATAGACTTCGCGCTCGGCCGGATCGGTGATGCCGGCCCTTTCCAGCCGCTTCGCCAGCCCCTGCCACGAACGCTCGCGCAGCATCGCCGCCTCGCCTTCGCGGTCGCCGGCCAGGCTGGGCAGGATCGGCTTGCGCTTCGGCGCGGCATAGGCGCAGCGCTGGGCGACGACGAGCGTGTTGGCGACGGCCTCGGGCAGGTCCGCGAACAGGCTCTTCATCTCGTTCGCGGGCTTCATCCACGCATCGGGCGAGGAGCGCGGGCGATCGTCGGAAGCCACATAGGAGCTGTTGGCGATGCACAGCATCGCGTCATGCGCCTCATGGAAGGTCGGTTCGGCGAAGCAGCTCGGGTTGGTCGCGACCAGCGGCAGGTTCCGGTCATAGGCGAGGTTGAGCAGCTTGGGCTCGGCCCGGCCCTCCACTTCGTCGAGCCGGCGGACGATCTCGACATAGAGCCGCTCGGGGAACAGCGCCTCGAGCCGGCGCGCATAGGAATCCGCCGCCATGTCCTGCTGTTCGGCATAGAGCCGCGCCAGCGCCCCCTCGCGACCGGCAGTGAGGCAGAGCAACCCCTCGGTCCGCCCTTCCAGCGCGTCGAAGGGTATGTGCGCATCCTCCTCGACCGGGCGATCGAGATGCGCCATCGAGACGAGGTCGCACAGGTTCAGATAGCCGGCTTCGTCCTGCGCATAGAGCGCGAGCCAGTCGATCGGCGCCGCGACACCGTCCGGCATGTCGGGCCGCTTGACCGCCAGCAACGTGCCGATGATCGGCTGGATACCCGACTTGATGCAGGCATCGCCGAAGCTCATCGAGGCGTAGAGACCGTTGCGATCCGCCACCGCGACCGCCGGAAAACCCAGTTCCTTCGCACGCTTGGCGATCGCCTTCGGCTCGATCGCGCCCTCCAGCATGGTGAAGGACGAGAAGACCCGAAGCGGAACGAAGCCGGAATGCATGACCCAAGTGTAGGGAGCCGCTCTCGGCAGCGCCACCCGCGGAGAGCGTTGTCCACAATTTTCAAGTCCTTGGGCTCAGGATTCTTCCCTACGCGCGGACTCGGACGGGTGCTCTCCTGAATGGCGGCTTCATTACCAATCGTTCACATCATGGTTAACGGCAATAAACATTTCGCCGACGAAACGGAACGGTTCATCGGCGGATCAGAATTAGGCGTTATTATGGCAAACATAAGGCAAGCAAGGAAACCATATGTGGTTTCAGTGACTTACCAGAACAGAATCACCCCTTTCTGACGAGTCGATGCCCATGAATGCCCTTTACCATGGTAGCGAGCTCTGCGAGGTCGATGCGGACGGCAGCGTCGCCGTCCCGGCCTTTCTCGCAGCCGCGCTGCCTCCCGAAGCCAGCCCCGAGATCATCGTCGCCAAGCACCAGGCGGACAGCTGCCTGGTCGGCTATGACCGCGCGCACCTTGCCACGCTCGCCGAGCGTGCCGAGCGCCGTCGCCTGGCCGAGGAGGAACAGGGCGCGGAGGCCCGCGACCATTATCGCCGGATGCGCGACACCTTCGGCCTTTCCGAACGGATGCGACGCGACGCCAAGGGGCTGCGCATCCCGGCTGCGATGCGCCATCTGGGCCGCATCGGCGACCTCGCCCTGTTCGTCGGCGCCGGCGACAGTTTCGAGATATGGAACCCGGCGCTCGCCCTCGAAAGCGGCGACGAGCATTTCCGCGCCCTGGCCGAATTTCGCCTGCGGATGCGCGGCAGCAGATCCAAGGGAGTGTAGTGAGATGCGTATCCGTTGCAGCGTGATGGGCCATGCCGCCGGCACCATCCATCATCACAACCAGGGGCTCGACTTCGCGGTCTGCCACCATTGCGGCCGCGACCTGGTCCGCCCCGAAGGCGGCGAGTGGAGCGAAGTGCCGGTAGGATTCCAGGTCGTGTGGCGCGAATTCGGCCGGGCGAGCGACGCCGCCTCGGTCGCCGACCGAATGGCGCGGATGGCGCCGCCACCGCGCCGCCGCGACCCGCGGAACGCGCGGCCCGCGCCGCGCCGCGATCCGCGCGGCCGCCCGTTCAGCGCCGACTTCGGCATGCTCGGCGCGCTCGCGAACCTCGGCAAGCTGGTGACCAGCGAGGTGGAAGACGACAGCACCGGCATCGAGGCCGATGGCCAATATGTGATCCGCCTGCCGCACACCGGCACGACGAAGCACTGAGCCAAGCGATGCCTTAGGGGACTGGGCCGGCACAGCCCCATCCCCCAAGTGCCGGCGGCGGAGCGCCCTCCTCCCGTTCCGCCGCCGGCCAGCTTCTCAAGCGATGCTCGTTCGCAGCACCCCGTGCTCCGCTTCCCGCCGCGGCAGGTCCGCCACCCCGTCCGTAGCGCCGATCGCCTTGGGCAGGCCTAGCATGCTCAGCAGATAGCCGACGATCGCGCTCCCGCCATAGCCGACCAGCGGCGTCGGATAATTGCCCAGCGCCGCCGCCAGCACGATCGCCAGCCACAGCGCCCCGAACACTGCGTAGCCCGGATCGCGACGCCACCTGGCACGCGCCGGCACCAGCGACAGCAGCGATCCCGCCACCACCATCAGCCCGGCGAGCGGGTGGACGGCGAAGGCAGTGAACAGGATCTGGTCGACAAAGGGCATGGCCGGCTGCACGTCTGGCTGGAGCAGCGTGGCGACCGAACCGGCACTGGCTGCCAGCAGTGCCAGCCAAACCTTCCGCTCGGGGCGGACCAGTGCCAGCGCGGCGAGTCCGGCGGCGAGCGCGCCCGCCATCGCCCGGTCGGGCTGCAGCGCCAGCGCGCCCGCCGCAGCGATTACGCCCAGCGTCGAAAGCCGGTCCCGCACGGCGGCGAAGCCGATCGCCAGCACCGGCACCAGGACGAGGCTCGGCTGGATGCTGAGCCCGTAGATCGAGATCCAGCGCGTTGCACCCTCGTTCGAGACGCCGAGCAGGCTGGCTGCGAGCAAGAACAGCCCGAGCGCAAGCAGGACCGGTCCCGCCGCGAGCAGCCGCGTGCGCGGCAGGTGCATGACGATCCCGACAGCAAGGAAGCCGATCAGCAGCGCCGCGAGGTTACGCAGCGGATAGCCGAACGGCGCACCGCCGATCGCCATGTACGCGATCCCCAATCCGGTCGCGCCGATCGCGCAAAACCCCACCCGCCCTCTTCCACGCCACATCGCCCCGTCTCCTCCATGAACCCGCATCGCCTCGCCGATCGCGCCCCGCAGACAACCGAACGCGAAGCGGAGGGCTTCCGCCGACGCCGCAATCTCTCCGGTCTCGCGTCGCATCGCCTCGCCCCAATGACCAAGCCGCGCGGGCAGCAGCGCCGCGGCAAGGTCGACGAGCGCCATCGCCAGCAGGCGGATCATGCCGGCTTCCCCGCCAGCGCCGGTGCCACGCCGCGCAGCAGCTCGCGCGCAAAGGCCCGGCCGTCCGCGCTGAGCCGGTAAGCGTGCCGCGCCGGCCGCCCTGGCTCGCTCGGCGGCTGCCACTGCGCTTCGAGATGCCCCTGCCCCTCCAGCCGGATCAGCAGCGGATAGAGCGTGCCCGATTTTATTCCGGCCGCCCGGCCCAGCGCATAGCCGTGCGACCAATTCTCCCCCGCCTCCAGCAGGATGGCGAGAAGGTTGCGAGCTGCGGGCGAAAGTGAACGGTTCCGAACCATGGGACAATAAATCTATCTAGGTAGACTTAGAGTCAACCCCTTCGCCTCGGGCGCGACTTATCCACGGGTTTCCGCTCCTCACGCGGGCGCGCGCGGGCGCGGGGTTGGCAGGATGCATCGGCATCGTTAGAGCCGTACGACACACTCAAGAACCCGAAAGCGTGATCCTTTGACCGACGAGACCATCCTCGCCGACGACCCCTCCGACATTACGCCGATCTCGATCGTCGACGAGATGAAGACGAGCTACCTCGATTACGCGATGAGCGTGATCGTGGCGCGCGCGCTCCCGGACGTTCGCGACGGTCTGAAGCCGGTCCACCGCCGCATCCTCTACGCCGCGCAGGAAGGCGGCTATGTCGCCGGCCACGCCTATCGCAAGTCGGCCCGCCTGGTCGGCGACGTGACGGGTAAATACCACCCGTACGGCGACAGCTCGATCTACGACGCGATGGCGCGCATGTCCCAGAAATGAGCAGTGCGGGCAGCGG
>Ga0066256_1002400_pt1 | contig 20879 bp, 26 predicted proteins | sample ThiBio_1000_biof_FD_87107 | JGI IMG/M metagenome (GOLD analysis project Ga0066256, IMG submission 87107) | Wastewater bioreactor microbial communities from Cape Town, South Africa - Thiocy_expt_1000_biof (version 2) | ecosystem: Engineered > Bioreactor > Thiocyanate-remediating >... | reverse complement strand
CAAGGAGCCGGACATGCAGCGCCGTGCGACGCTGGCCGCCAATCTGGACCGCTGGCGCTGGATGCCGCGCGATCTCGGCGCCCGCTATCTGCTGGTCAACGCAGCCAATTATGAAGCGACGCTCTGGCAGGACCGGCGCATCGTCGGGCGCTGGTCGGTGGTCGTGGGCAAGACTGGAACGCCGACGCCGGTATTCCAGGCAACCGTCACCGGCGTCACCTTCAATCCCTGGTGGGAAGTCCCGGCGAGCATCGCGAAGGAAAGCGTGGCCGGCATCGTCGCCCGGCGCCCTGCCGAGGCCGCGCGGCGCGGCTATGTGCTTGAGGGCGGCCGCTACCGGCAGCGCCCCGGACCCAGCAACGCGCTCGGGCAGATGAAGCTCGTCATGCCCAATCGCTTCAGCGTCTACCTGCATGACACGCCATCCAAGTCGCTTTTCTCGCAATCCGTGCGCGCCTATAGCCATGGCTGCATTCGCGTGGGGGATGCGCTCGGCCTCGCAACCACCCTGCTCAACTGGACAAGGGCGGAGACCGATGCCTTCGTGGCGTCCGGCAAGACGGAGACCGTGCCCCTGAGTACGCCTGTTCCGGTCTACATCACCTATTTCACCGCCGAGCCGAACGAAAACGGGGACGTGCGCTATTTCAAGGACATCTATCACCGCGATCGCGGTGCCTCGGCGCCGGGCGAGGACGGAAGCTGCCTCTGACGGGGAACGGCGCCCGTCAGCGGGCGGTTGCCTGTCAGGCGGATGGTCCTAATATGGCCATGCCGGCGCCAGACCGGAACTGACCACCGGATCGAGGATGCAGCATGCGCGCAATCGGAGTATTCACCCATGGCGAGCCGGAGGTTCTCCAGCTCGTCGACCTCCCTGAAGTCCATGCCGGGCCGGGCGAGGTGCGCGTCCGCGTCCATGCAGCGACGGTGAACCCGACCGACATAGCCGTGCGCAACGGCACGCGCGCCGAAATGCAGAAGGCCGATCCGCCGCCCTATGTGCCGGGCATGGAGGTAGCGGGCATCATCGACGAGCTGGGCAGCGACGTGCCGGACCGCCTCATGATGGGCGATGCCGTCATCGGGATCGTGGTGCCCAAAGGCAGTCACGGCGCCTATCGCGAGCAGATCGTGCTCGATGCTAGATCGGTCGTTCGCGCGCCGGCCGGAACGACGCATGCCGAGGCCGCCACCCTGCCGATGAACGGACTGACCGCGCGCCAGTCGCTCGACCTGCTTACCCTCTCGCCGGGGCAGGTGCTTGCAGTGACCGGCGCTGCGGGCGCTTACGGCGGCTATGTCATCCAGCTTGCCAAGGCGGAAGGCCTGACCGTCATTGCCGATGCCTCGGAGCAGGATGAGGCGCTGGTCAAATCGCTGGGCGCCGACATCGTCGTGCGGCGGGGCGATGATGTGGCGGCGCGCTTCCGCGAGCACTTCCCGGAGGGTGTCGATGGCCTGGCGGACGGCGCAGTGCTCAACGAGCGCGTGATCCCCGCCGTGCGCGATGGTGGCGCCTTCACTTCCGTGCGCGGCTTCCTCGGCAGTCCGCAGCGCGACATCCGCTTCACCGCCACGCTGGTGCGCGGATATGCGCAGGATTGGGCGCGGCTGGATCGGCTGCGCCAGCAGGTGGAGGCCGGCGCGCTCACGCTGCGCGTCGCAGAGGTCTATCCACCCGAGCGCGCGGCCGAGGCTCACCGCCGGCTGGAAGCAGGCGGCACGCGAGGGCGGCTGGTCATCGGCTTCTGAAACGCGGCGGGCATTGATGCCGCCGCAGGCATGAGAGAGTGCCGCTGCGGGACTGCGTATCGCGGGGGCGCATGCAAGTGTAATGGCAAGGGGGCATCTCGCGACCGTGATGTGGGCGGCCCGTCGAATCTCGGGAGAGCGACATGGCGATTGAATCGGTGCGTTTCGAACTGGTCCCCGATTGGGAGAAGTGCCCGGCGGGCGAGGAATTTTCCCATGAGGACGTGGCTGCAGTCGCCTGTGATTCCCAGGACCGCGTCTATCTGCACACGCGCCGCGGCGACCGCGTGATGGTTTATCACGAGGACGGCAAATATATCGACAAATGGGGTGACGGCGTTTTCAACAATGCCCACGGCATCACCATCCGCCATGACAATTGCTACTGCACGGACAATGCCGATCATGTGATCCGCATTTTCGATCTGGAAGGCAATTTCAAGCAGATGCTCGGCACGCCCGGCGTCAAGTCGGATACCGGCTATCTCTCGCGCCGCGGCCCCTATGAGCTTGGCCACAACGAGACGGTGGAGCGCGCCATGGGGCCGTTCAACGGCGTGTGCAACACGGCGGTCGCCGCCAATGGCGACATCTTCGTGTGCGATGGCTACGGCAATGCGCGCATCCATCATTTCGACAAGGACGGCAAGCTGCTCAACAGCTGGGGAGAGGTCGGGACCGGGCCCGGCCAGTTCCACCTGCCGCATGGCATCGCGCTGGACAATGACGAGAATGTCATCGTCTGCGACCGCGAGAATGATCGGCTGCAATTCTTCAGCCGCGGCGGCAAGTTCCTCTACATGTGGACGGACGTGCTGCGCCCCACCCATGCGGCCGTCGACAAGGACGGGCTCATCTACGTTACCGAGCTGTGGCGCCCGATGGAGCCGGGCCAGGGCTCATTCCGCTATGGCTATATGGACCATGATCTGCCCGGCCGCGTCAGCGTCTATCGCCCGGACGGCAAGGTGCTCGCGCGCTGGGGCGACGATAGCGAAAACCGCGCCGCCCCCGGCAACTTCATCGCGCCGCACGGCATCGCGCTCGACAGCCGGGGCAATCTCTATGTGAGCGAAGTGTCCGGCACCTTCGGCGGCCGCACCAAGCGCATGCCGATGGAGGATTGCCTGCCGCATCAGATCCAGAAGTTCGCCCGGGTTGGGTGAAGCGGCGGCGTCCTGTGCTCCTGTGAAGGCAGGAGCGCAGGACGCGGCGGCGCAATGACAGGCTGGCCCCGCGCGACCTTTCCCGTCGCACGGCCGACCTCTGCAAGAACAGTCCGCGCTGGCGGGTGAATGCCGGCATTCAGGAGGGGATGCGGGAAGCTCCGCTCGGCAGGTAAGCAAGGCCCCGGATCGCTGTTCCTGGAAGCGAAGACTTGCTGATGCCTGTGAGCGCCACCAGCCGCCGCCCCCAAGCGCGCGCAAAGCTCGCGCTGTGAGCAGAGGCCGGCAGGCAGGCGCCGAAGAATCGGCGCTTGTCAGAGCTTGGCCGTCAACTCCGGCACGATCTTGAACAGATCGCCGACCAGCCCGATGTCCGCGACCTGGAAGATCGGCGCGTCCTCGTCCTTGTTGATGGCGATGATGGTCTTGCTGTCCTTCATGCCAGCGAGGTGCTGGATGGCGCCCGAGATGCCGACCGCGATATAGACTTCCGGCGCGACGATCTTGCCGGTCTGGCCCACCTGATAATCGTTGGGCACATAGCCTGCGTCCACCGCCGCGCGAGAGGCGCCCACGGCGGCGCCCAGCTTGTCGGCCAGCGGCTCGATGATCGCGGTATAGTTCTCGCCGCTGCCAAGGCCGCGACCGCCCGAGACGATCACCCTGGCGCTGGTCAGTTCCGGGCGCTCGGAGGCGGCGAGCTCGGCCGAGACGAAGCTGGCGAGGCCGCTGTCCGCCCCAGCGGAAACCGCCTCGACCGCGCCGGAGCCGCCTTCCCGAGCAGCCTTGTTGAACGCGGTGCCGCGCACCGTGATGACAAGCTTCTTGTCCGACGTCTGCACCTTGGCGACGGCATTGCCGGCATAGATGGGGCGGGTGAACGTGTCCGGGCCGTCCACGCCGATAATGTCGCTGATCTGCATCACGTCCAGCAGGGCCGCGACGCGGGGCGCGATGTTCTTGCCCGTCGTGGTGGCGCTGGCGAGGAAGGCGTCGTGATCGGCCATGAGCGTGACGACCAGCGGGGCGACGGCCTCGGGCAGCTGATGCTCAAGGCTGGCGTCGTCGGCGAGATGGACCTTCGCCACGCCGGCGATCTTCGCGGCTTCGTCCGCCACGGCGGCGCAGCCCTTGCCGGCGACCAGCAGATGGACCTCGCCCAGCTTCGCGGCGGCGGTCACGGTGTGGAGCGTCGCGTCCTTGACGCTCGCATTGTCATGCTCGACCAGAACCAGGGTTTTCATGTTGCTTTCCCTTCATCCGCTTCCGTTCGCTTCGAGCGAAGTCGAGAAGCGTAGTGCGGTGCGTGTCTCGACTTCGCTCGACACGAACGGATTTGGCTCAGGCGACGCCCAGCCCCTTCAGCTTCTCGACCAGCGCGTCCACATCGGCCACCTTGATGCCGGCCGCGCGCTTGGCGGGCTCGCTCACGTTCAGCGTGGTGTGGCGCGGCGTCATGTCGACGCCATAATCGGCCGGCGTCTTCTGCGCGAGCGGCTTGGACTTCGCCTTCATGATGTTGGGCAGGGAGGCGTAGCGCGGCTCGTTGAGGCGCCGATCGGTGGTGACGATCGCCGGGGGCTTGAGCGCGACGGAGGCGAAGGTGCCCTGCGCCCAGCCGAGCAGCGCGGCGAGCATCTGGCCGGTCTGGTTGCTGTCGTCGTCGATCGCCTGCTTGCCGAGGATCACCATGCCCGGCTGCTCCTCGTCCGCTATGGCCTTGAGCAGCTTGGCGACGGCGAGCGGCTCCGCCACGCCATCATGCACCACCAGGATCGCCCGGTCCGCGCCCATGGCCAGCGCGGTGCGCAGCGTCTCCTGCGCCTTGGCCTCACCAATGGAGACCGCGACGATCTCGGTCGCGACGCCCTTCTCCTTGAGACGGATCGCTTCCTCGACCGCGATCTCGTCAAAAGGATTCATGCTCTGCTTGACGTTGGCAAGGTCGACGCCCGAACCGTCCGCCTTCACACGGGGCTTCAAATTATAGTCAAGAACCCGCTTCACGGGGACCAGGATTTTCATGAGGGATCTCTCCATCGAAACAGGGCCGGATTGTTATGACGCATTACATTTCCCGTCAAACCCCTTTGCGCTCGGCAAAGGCGGCGATCAACGCAGCATAGGTATCAAGCGGAGGGAATTCGGCAAAGCTGTGGGAAGCGCCGGTCAGGGCCCAGGGCAGCGCCGCAGATGCATAAGTCTCGACGAAGGGCCGCTCGCGGGGCGGATCGTCGAGCAGGGTGGTGCGGATGTTGACGATATGATCGAGGCCCTCGGGCCGCGTGAACATCCAGCTGAGGCAATGCGGGCAGTGAAAGTGCCGTGTGGGGCCATGCATGCCGCCGATGACGGGCTCGCCTTCCAGAATCGCGAACTTGTCGGCGAGATAGCAGCTGGAGAGGGAGTAAGCGCTCGCGGACATGCGCTGGCAGCCGTGACAATGGCAGGCCGCGGTGAACAGCGGCGCGCCGGTGACGCACACGCAGGCGCTTACCGTGCTGATTCCGCCGCGTCCGCCGGGCGGCGCGTCGCGCCCGACCACCGGCACGCTGTCCGATGTCGCCTCCAAGCCGCTCTTCGTCGCCGGTACCGACTGGCCGCGTCTGGCGCGGAGCCTGGGCGTCGAGCAGGTGCTGCGCGTCGATGCCGCCGGGCACGTGCAGGTGAGCGCCGCGCTGCACCGCCGGCTGGAGTACGTCGGCGGCCCGCCGCCGGGTCTGGAAGTTTTGCCCTGAAGCGCGCCGCCGCCGGCCGCGCCCGAATCCCATTAGAATGAGCTTCTGTTTGCAGCCCAGTATCCACGAGCGAGCGCAATGATCGGCATCCTTCTGATTACCCACGGCACCTTCGGCGAAAGCCTGATTCAGAACGTCTGCCACGTCCTCAACAAGCGCCCGCCGCTGATCGCCCAGCTCGGCGTCGCGGCGCAGGACGACCCGCTCGACATCCTGCCGCTGGCCCGTCTGCTCCTGAACGAGGTGGACGGCGGCCAGGGCGTGCTGGTGATGAGCGACATCTTCGGCGCGACGCCCGCCAACCTCGCGCTCAAGCTGCTCGTTCCGGGGCGCGTCGAGGGCGTCGCCGGGGTCAGCCTGCCGATGCTGCTGCGCGCGCTGACGTACCGCGAGAAGGACATGGAGACGATGCTGCAGAAGGCCGTCAGCGGCGCCCGCGACGGCGTCATGCACATGATGCACGGTTGATTGAAAACAACGGGGAACGATCGATGGCACGCGCCGAAACCGAAATCGTCAATAAGCTGGGCCTGCACGCCCGCGCCTCGGCCAAGCTGACCCAGCTGGCCGGCAGCTTCAGCAGCGAAGTCTGGATGGAAAAGGGAACCCGCCGCATCAACGCCAAGAGCATCATGGGCGTCATGATGCTGGCCGCCGGCAAGGGCTCGCAGGTGGTCGTCGAGACCGTCGGCGACGACGAGCAGATGGCGCTCGACGCCATCCTGAAGCTGATCGCCGACCGCTTCGGCGAGGGGGAGTAGATGTCCATGAGCTTCACCCTGCACGGTCTCGGCGTATCCGGCGGCATCGCCATCGGCCAGGCGCACCTGATGTCGCACGCGACGCTCGAGGTGTCGCACCTGGTCATCGCGCCGCGCATGGTGGACAAGGAAATCGCCCGCTTCGAGACGGCGCTGGCGCGCGTGCGCAGCGAGTTCGAGGCGATGAAGGAAGGCATGGAGCATTCGCCGGCCGAGCTCGGCGCCTTCATCGACCTGCACTCGATGATCCTCGCCGACCCCGAGCTCTCGGAAACGCCCAAGCAGCTGATCCGCGAACGCCGCTGCAACGCCGAATGGGCGCTCGTGCAGCAGATGGAAGTCCTCGTCGCGCAGTTCGAGCAGATCGAGGACCAGTACCTGCGCGAGCGCAGCTACGACGTGCGCCAAGTGGTCGAGCGCGTCGTCAAGGAACTCGTCGGCCAGCCCGGACGCGCCGCGCTCAAGGCGGCCAAGGGCGTGCGCGAGGAGAACCTGATCGTCGTCGCGCACGACCTCGCGCCGGCCGACGTGATCGCCTTCAAGGACCACAACTTCGCCTCCTTCGTCACCGACGTCGGTGGCGCCACCTCGCACACGGCGATTCTCGCGCGCAGCCTGGCGATTCCCGCGGTGCTCGGCCTGCACAACGCGCGCCAGCTGATCCGCGACAAGGAAACGATCATCGTCGACGGCCTGCGCGGCGTTCTGATCGTCAACCCCGACCCGCGCGTGCTCGAGGAATACCAGCTGCGCAAGAGCCAGATCGAGCTCGAACGCTCCAAGCTCAAGCGCCTGAAGACGGCCAAGTCGTGCACGCTCGACGAGATTGACGTCGCCCTGCACGCCAACATCGAGCTGCCCGGCGACATCCCCGCCGCGCTCGACGGCGGCGCCGAGGGCGTCGGCCTGTTCCGCACCGAATTCCTCTTCCTCGGACGCGGCGACATGCCGAGCGAGGACGAGCAGTTCGAGGCCTACCGCAAGGTGGTCAAGGGCATGGAGGGGCGCCCGGTGACGATCCGCACCTTCGACCTCGGCGCCGACAAGGACCTGCACCCGGACGACGTTCTCGGCGACCGCGTGCAGACCAACCCGGCGCTCGGCCTGCGCGCCATCCGCCTGTCGCTCGCCGAGCCGCGCATGTTCCAGACGCAGCTGCGCGCCATCCTGCGCGCCTCGAAGTACGGCAAGATCAAGCTCCTGATCCCGATGCTCTCGCACGCCAGCGAGATCGACCAGACGCTGGCCGCCGTCGAGCAGGCGAAATCGAGCCTGCGCGGCGAGAAGATCGCCTTCGACGAGGCCATCGAGGTCGGCGGCATGATCGAGATTCCGGCCGCCGCGCTGGCCATCGGCCTCTTCCTGCGCCGCCTCGATTTCCTGTCGATCGGCACCAACGACCTGATCCAGTACACGCTGGCCATCGACCGCAGCGACGAGCAGGTGTCGCACCTCTACGACCCGCTGCATCCGGCCGTCCTGATGCTGCTCGCGCACACCATCACGAGCGCCGAGAAGGCCGGCATCCCGGTCTCGGTGTGCGGCGAACTGGCCGGCGATCCGAGCCTGACGCGCCTGCTGCTCGGCATGGGACTGCGCCAGTTCTCGATGCATCCGGCGCAGATCCTCGAAGTGAAGCAGCGCGTCATGCAGAGCGACGTCGCCGAGCTGGCGCCGGCCGTGCGCCGCCTGCTGCGTCTCGAGGAGCCGGCGAAAATCCGCGAGCACCTCGACCGGCTGAACGGCGTCGAGCGCCCGAATTGACATTTGCCGGGGCTGGCGGTAACTTTCCGGCCCATAGCGCCGATTTGACCGATCAGCTTGCGGGCGCTCTACAAATACGGCTAAAGCGGGGCGAGCCCAGTCCGCGAACCCGCTGACTGGGCTTTTTGTTTTCGCGATTCACGATGTTTGCCGCCCGTTTTCCGGCGCGTTTTCAGCGAATCTTTCAGCGATATTTTTCAGTAATCCGATTGCGATGTCACAAGAGAATTCTGCCGGAGCCCTGGGGTTCGTCGTTCCGCAACGCGTCCGTTTCGATGCGCCGCTGACGCTGAAGAGCGGCGCCGCGCTGCCCGGATTCGAGCTGGTCTACGAAACCTACGGCACGCTCAACGCCGCGCGCACGAACGCCGTGCTCGTCTGCCACGCGCTGTCCGGCAGCCATCACGTGGCCGGCGCCTACGCCGAGGACCCGAACAACGTCGGCTGGTGGGACAACCTCGTCGGTCCCGGCAAGCCGCTCGACACGAACAAGTTCTTCGTCGTCGGCGTGAACAACCTCGGCGGCTGCTACGGCTCGACCGGTCCGCTCTCGCTCAATCCGCAGACCGGCAAGCGCTACGGCGCCGATTTCCCGCTGGTCACCGTCGAGGACTGGGTCGCCGCGCAGGCGCGCCTCGCCGACCACCTCGGCGTCGACGTCTGGGCCGCCGTGCTCGGCGGCAGCCTGGGCGGCATGCAGGCGCTCGAATGGTCGCTGCAGTTCCCCGAGCGCATCCGCCACGCCATGGTGATCGCCTCGGCGCCCAAGCTCTCGGCGCAGAACATCGCCTTCAACGAAGTGGCGCGCCAAGCCATCCTGTCCGACCCCGACTTCCACGGCGGCCACTACGCCGAGCGCGGCGTGGTGCCGGTGCGCGGCCTGCGCCTGGCGCGCATGATCGGCCACATCACCTATCTGTCGGACGACCAGATGGGCGAGAAATTCGGCCGCCAGCTGCGCCACGGCACGCACAAGTTCAGCTACGACGTCGATTTCGAGGTCGAGTCCTACCTGCGCTACCAGGGCGACAAGTTCGCCGGCTTCTTCGACGCCAACACCTATCTGATGATGACCAAGGCGCTCGACTACTTCGACCCGGCCTACGACTACGACGGCAAGCTCGCCGCCGCGCTGGCGCGCGCCAAGGCGAAGTTCCTCGTCGCCAGCTTCTCGACCGACTGGCGCTTCTCGCCGGCACGCTCGCGCGAGATCGTCTTCGCCCTGCTCGAGAACCGGCGCCACGTCGCCTACGCCGAGATCGACTGCGACGCCGGCCACGACTCCTTCCTGCTCGACGACGCGCACTACCACGCGGTGATGCGCGCCTATCTGGAGAATATCGAGGTATGACGGAAAGAACTCCCGGCGGGGCGGGCGAAGCCTCGCCCCGCGCGATGAACGCCAAGGAGCGCGAGCGCTTCGACTTCGCCGTGATCGCCGGCTGGATTCCGCCCGGCGAGCGCGTGCTCGACCTCGGCTGCGGCGACGGCACGCTGCTGCGCTACCTGCGCGAGACCAAGGGCGTCGAGGGCTACGGCGTCGAGATCGACCACGAGCGCGTGCTCGGCTGCATCCGCAACGGCGTCGACGTGATCCAGATCGACATCGAGCGCGGCCTTTCCGGCTTCGAGGACCGCTCGTTCAACCACGTCGTCATCTCGCAGGCGCTGCAGGCCATGCACGCCACCGAGCGCATCCTCGGCGAGATGCTGCGCGTCGCCGACGAGGCCGTCGTCAGCTTCCCCAACTTCGCCTATCGCGCCAACCGCGCGGCGATCGCCGCCGGGCGCATGCCGGTCTCCGAGGACCTGCCCTACCAGTGGTACGACACGCCCAACGTGCGCTTCTTCACGATCGCCGACTTCGAGGCGCTGTGCGCCCGGCTCGGCATCGAGATCCGCGAGCGCAAGGCCTTCGACGACGCCGGGCGGGCCGTGCACGACGACCCCAACCTGAACGGCAGCCTGGCCTTCTACCGCATCGGACTGCCGCGTTGACGCCCGACTGGCTGCGCGTCCTGCTCACCCGGAAGATGCTGATCTGCATCTTCACCGGCTTTTCCTCCGGCCTGCCGCTCTACCTGCTGCTCAACCTGCTGCCGGCCTGGCTGCGCAGCGAGGGCGTCGACCTCAAGACGATCGGTTTCTTCGCGCTGATCCAGTTTCCCTATACCTGGAAATTTCTCTGGGCGCCGCTGCTCGACCGCTACGCGCTGCCGGCGCTCGGCCGCCGGCGCGGCTGGATGCTGCTCACCCAGATCGGCCTGTTGCTGAGCATCGGCTTGCTCGGTGGCCTCTCGCCGCGCGCCGAGATCGGCCCGGTGCTGTGGCTGGCTGCCCTCCTCGCGCTGTTTTCGGCGACGCAGGACATCGCGCTCGACGCCTACCGGCGCGAGCTGCTGGCCGAGAGCGAACTCGGCCTCGGCAACTCGGTGCACGTGAACGCCTACCGCGTCGCCGGCCTCGTTCCCGGCTCGCTGTCGTTGATCCTCGCCGACCTGCTGCCGTGGTCGGAAGTATTCTGGATCACCGCCGCCTTCATGCTGCCGGGCATGGTCATGGTGCTGCTGATCGCCGAGCCGGCGGCCGTGCGCGCCGCGCCGAAGACCCTGCGCGAAGCGGTCGTCGAGCCCTTCCACGAATTCCTCGGGCGGGCCGGTGTGCGCGGCGCGCTGCTGGTGCTCGCCTTCATCTTCCTCTACAAGCTCGGCGACTCGTTGTGCACCGCGCTGGCGACGCCTTTCTACCTCGACATGGGCTTTTCGAAGACCGACATCGGCCTGATCGCCAAGCATGCCGGCCTGTGGCCGGCGGTGATCGGCGGCCTGCTCGGCGGCCTGTGGATGGTGCGCATCGGCATCAACCGTGCGCTCTGGCTGTTCGGCGTCGTGCAGCTGGTCTCCATCCTCGGCTTCGCCTGGCTCGCCTGGCTCGGCCCGCAGGCGGAAATCGGCCTCGACCAGCGCCTGGCGCTGGCCGCCGTGATCGGCCTCGAAGCGCTCGGCGTCGGCCTCGGTACCGCCGCCTTCGTCGCCTTCATCGCGCGCAGCACGCACCCGGCCTACACGGCGACCCAGTTCGCCCTGTTCACCAGCCTCGCCGCCGTGCCGCGCACCTTCATCAACGCGTCGGCCGGCTGGCTGGTGGAAGGGCTGGGCTGGTTCAGCTTCTTCCTGCTGTGCACCGCGCTGGCCGTCCCCGGCATGCTGCTGCTGTCGCGCGTCGCGCCCTGGCATGCCGCCAAGGAAGCCAAGGCCTATGCCCACTGATCGCTCGCCCGCCGCCGCGCTGATCGCCGCCGCGCGGACCCTGTCCGCCGCCGTCGACGCGCTGCCCTTCGCGCCGCCCGTCTCGCACGTCTACAACCCGCTCGACTACGCCTGGGCGCCGCACGAAGCCTATCTGCGGCGCTACGGCGCGCAGCGCAAGCGGATCGTCTTCCTCGGCATGAATCCCGGCCCCTTCGGCATGGTGCAGTGCGGCGTGCCCTTCGGCGAGATCGACGCGGTGCGCGACTGGATGGGCATCGAGGCGCCGATCGGCAAGCCGGCGCGGGAAAACCCGAAGCGTCCGGTCGAGGGCTTCGCCTGCACGCGCTCCGAAGTCAGCGGGCGCCGCCTGTGGAGCCTCTTTCGCGAGCGTTTCGGAACGGCGGATGCCTTCTTCGCCGAGCATTTCGTCGCCAACTACTGCCCGCTGGCCTTCTTCGACCACGGCCGCAACCTGACGCCGGACAAGCTGCCGGCCGCCGAGGCGGCGCCGCTCTATGCCGCCTGCGACGCGCATCTGCGCGCGCTCGTCGCGGCCCTGCAGCCGGAATGGGTGATCGGCATCGGCGCCTTCGCCGAGGCGCGCGCCGTCGAGGCGCTGGCCGGCCTGCCGCTGCGCATCGGACGCGTGCTGCACCCGAGTCCGGCCAGTCCGGCGGCCAATCGCGGCTGGTCGGAGGCAGCGACGCGGCAGATGGTGGCGCAGGGTCTTTGGGTTTGATCCCGGCTCAAGCGCTCGGCGGACGCGGCGGGCGAGCCTTGCGGCGACGGTCCAGCCAGCCGGCGTAGAGCGGCAGCAGGAGCGCCGAGCCGGGCAGCAGCAGAAACAGGAGATAGGGCGAAAGGCGCCACAGGATACGCATCTGGCGCAGCAGTTCGGCCTTCTCGTCGCCCGTCCAACGGCCGCCGTTGCGGTTCTTCATCAGGAGGGGCATCAGGCCCCGCATCTGCACGGCCTCGGCGACCGCATGCCGCATTTGCCGCCGCTGCGCGGCCAGCAGGCGCTTGATCGCCGATTCGCCCGGTCCCGCCAAATCGTTCAGATGCCGACGCGGCGGGCGAAGCGCGCGAACTGCGTGCGCACGAGCTGCCAGGTCCGCCAGGCGACGATCCCGCGCTGGGTCCAGCGCCAGACGCGCCGGGGCTTGAGCAGGAGAAGCACGAGGAAGGCGGCGGCGAAGGTCGCCGGGTGCGCCTTGACGTAATCGACGCCGCTGCGCAGCTTCTGCAGCGCGTGGTCGGTGGTCTGCAGGGCGGCGCCCAGCGGCCGCAGTTCCGCCGTCAGCTCCCGCCGCTGCGCGGCGATGCGTTCGAGCAGGCGGCCGCGGCGGACGCCGATGTCGAGCAGGCGACGGTTCACTTTTCCGCGACGCCCGTGCGCGCCGCTTCTTCGCGCGCCGCCGCCTTGAGCTGACGGAGGTCTTCCTCGAGTTCGGCGAGGCTCGCGGCGAACGCCCGCTGCGGACGGTGCGCCGAGCGCTGGACGGCGCCGTAGAGCACGCCGGCGAGCAGCAGGAAGAGTGCGGCGCAGGCGCCGACGACGAGCGGCGCGTGTTCGCGGAAAACGAGCGCGAGCAGGCCGACGCCGAGCAGGATGCCGACGCCGAGGCAGAACATCATGCCCTGGGTCAGCAGCAGCAGGCGCACGGCGCGCAGCTTTTCCTCCTCGAACTCGTTGGCGAGCAGTTCGAGGCGCGTGCGCCCGCTGGCGACCAGCGTCGCCGCGAGATTCTTCAGCGCGGGGAACAGGCCGCCGTGGGCGCCGGCCGCTTCCCCGCTACGCTGTTCGCTCATACGGCGGGCGGTCGCTTAGCGACGGCCGATGATGACGCCGAGCAGCAGGCCGATGCCGGCGGCGATGCCGACGGCCTTCCAGGGGTTTTCGTGCACGAAGTCGTCGGTGGCGCGCGCGGCGGCCTTGGTCTTGTCGACCAGCGCGGCTTCGGCGTCGGCCAGGCGGATCTTGGCGTCGCGCAGACGGTCCTGGATGCGTTCGCGCAGCTCGCTGACCTTCTCGCCGGCGGCGCCGGCCGTGGCGCGCAGGATTTCTTCCGCGTCGGCGACGACGACCTTCATGTCGGAGACGATTTTTTGCTTGTTGACGTTGGACAGATCGACGGCTTCGGACATGACAAACCTCACGTTGGAAATGAAACGGACTGAAGATGGATGCGGAACTCAAGATGCACTGCTATCCGGAGGTCAACGGTATCCAATTTGCGTCGTCAGATCAATGCATGCGCGGCGGTATGCCGCCAATTTCCTTGCTTCGCGCGATGCCGTCCGAATATTCGCGGGCGTTTAGGGGGCGTAGTCGTAGTCGATCGTCAGCGGTGCGTGGTCGGAGAAGCGCTGCTCCTTGTAGACCGAGGCCCGGCGCGCGGTCGCGGCCAGTTCCGGGGTCGCCAGCTGGTAGTCGATGCGCCAGCCGACGTTCTTGGCCCACGCCTGGCCGCGGTTCGACCACCACGTGTAGCATTCCTCGCCGGCTTCCGGGTGGAGGTTGCGGTAGACGTCGCGCCAGCCCGCGCCGAGCACCTGATCGACCCATGCGCGTTCTTCGGGCAGGAAGCCCGAGTTCTTGCGGTTGCCTTTCCAGTTCTTCAGGTCGATCTCGCGGTGTGCGATGTTCCAGTCGCCGCAGACGACGACGTCGCGGCCGCAGCGCGTGAGTTCGACGAGGTGCGGAAGGAAGATGTCCATGAAGCGGAACTTGGCCTCCTGCCGCTCGGGCGAGCTCGAGCCCGACGGTAGGTAGAGCGAGATCACCGAGAGCTTGCCGAAATCGGCGCGCAGGTAGCGGCCCTCGGCGTTGAATTCCTCGGCTTCCGGCGCGTCCAGTCCCTCGATCAGCGCGTCCGGCTGCTTCCGGCACCACAGGCCGACGCCGCTGTAGCCCTTCTTCTCGGCGCAGTGGTAGTAGGCGTGCATGCCGTCCGGGGTTCTCATCTCGTCGGAGAGGTCGGCGTGCTGCGCCTTCAGTTCCTGCAGGCAGACGACGTCGGCGTTCTGCGCGGCGGCCCAGGGCAGGACGCCCTTGTTCCAGGCCGAGCGAATGCCGTTGAGGTTTAGGGTGATGATGCGTAACATACGGAATCCATGCCGCAAACGGCGTCAATACAACGGTTGTTATGGACTTTCGTCAGGAATTCATCGAGTTTGCCGTGTCGCGCAACGTGCTGCGCTTCGGCGAGTTCAAAACCAAGGCCGGGCGTCTCTCGCCCTACTTCTTCAATGCCGGCTTGTTCGACGACGGCGTCGCGCTCGACCGGCTGGCGCAATTCTACGCGAAGGCCATCGCCGCCAGCGGCATCGCCTTCGACGTCCTGTTCGGGCCGGCCTACAAGGGCATCCCGCTCGCCGCGACGACCGCCGTGGCGCTCGCGCAGGCCGGCCGCAACACGCCTTTCGCCTACAACCGCAAGGAAGCCAAGGACCACGGCGAGGGCGGCACCACCGTCGGCGCGCCGCTCGCCGGCCGCGTGCTGATCGTCGACGACGTGATCTCGGCCGGTACCTCGGTGCGCGAATCGGTCGAATTGATCCGCGCCGCGGGCGCCACGCCGGCCGGCGTCGTCATCGCCCTCGACCGCATGGAGCGCGGCACCGGCGCGCTGTCGGCGGTGCAGGAGGTCGAGCGCGACTTCGGCATCCCGGTGGTCGCCGTCGCCAGCCTCGACGACCTGATGACCTTCCTTCACGAACGCCCCGACTTCAAGCAGAACGAAGCCGCCGTGGCGCGCTACCGCCAGGAGTTCGGGGTTGCGCGCAGCCGCTAGCCTGGGTTGTGTGCTCGCGGCGCTGAGCGGCGCCGCGCCGGCGGCGGCCGCCCGCTTGTTCTGCTGCAACGACGACAGCGGCCGCCAGGTGTGCGGCGATATCCTGCCGCAGGCCTGTTACGGGCGGGCCTATCGCGAGATCGGCGAGTCCGGCTACACGGTCCGCCGCGTCGAGGCGCCGCTCTCCGCCGAGCAGCGCGCCCAGCGCGAAATCGACGAGCAGCGCCGCAAGGAGGAAGAGGCGGCGCTCAAGGAGCAGCAGCGCAAGGACATGGCGCTGCTCAACACCTACGGCAGCGAAAAGGACATCGAGGCGATGCGCGTCCGCGCCGAGCAGGACGTGCGCAAATCGATCGCCAACGCCGAGGCGAAGATCGCCGACGCGCGCAAGAGCCGCAAGCGCTTCGAGGACGAGGCCGAGTTCTACAAGAAGAAGACCCTGCCGGCGGAAGTCGACAAGGGGCTGCGCGACGCCGACTTCGAGATCAAGGCGCAGCAGTCCGTCATCGAGGCGAAGAACAAGGAGTTGGAGATCGTGCGCGCCAAGTACGACGAAGACCGGCGCCGCTTCATCGACCTGAGCCGCCGGCGCGCCGTGCGCTGAGCGATGCAAAACGGGCCGCTGCTGCGGCCCGTTCGTTTTGATCGCTGCGTACTCTGCGTATTACCCGAGCTTCTTGCGCAGCAGTTCGTTGACCTGCTGCGGGTTGGCCTTGCCCTTGGTCGCCTTCATCGCCTGGCCGACCAGCGCGTTGAAGGCCTTTTCCTTGCCGGCGCGGAATTCGGCGACCATCGCCGCGTTGGCGGCGAGCACCTCGTCGATCAGCGTCTCGATGGCGCCGGTATCGGTGATCTGCTTCAGCCCCTGCTTCTCGATGATCTCGTCGGCTGTGCTGCCCTCGCCGTTCCACAGCGCTTCGAAGACCTTCTTGGCGATGTTGTTCGAGATGGTGTTGTCGGCGATGCGCGCGACGAGGCCGCCGAGCTGCGCGGCGCTCACCGGCGACTCGCCGATGTCCTTGCCGTCCTTGTTCAGGCGCGCGGCGAGGTCGACCGTCACCCAATTCGCGCACGGCTTGGCGCTGGCCTTGCCGGCAACGGCGACGGCGGCCTCGTAGAAGTCGGCGACTTCCAGCGCGGCGGTCAGCGCCGTCGCGTCGTAGGCCGAGAGGCCGTAGTCGGCGACGAAGCGGTCGCGCTTGGCGGTCGGCAGCTCCGGCATCGTCGCCCGCGTGCGCTCGACCCAGTCGCGGTCGATGACCAGCGGCAGCAGGTCGGGATCGGGGAAGTAGCGGTAGTCGTGCGCGTCTTCCTTGCTGCGCATGGCGCGCGTTTCGCCGCTGTCCGGGTCGAAGAGCACGGTGGCCTGCTGGATCTTGCCGCCGTCCTCGATGGTGGCGATCTGCCACTGCACTTCGTAGTCGATGGCCTGCTGCATGAAGCGGAAGGAGTTGAGGTTCTTGATTTCGCGGCGCGTGCCGAAGGGCTGGCCGGGACGGCGTACCGAGACGTTGGCGTCGCAGCGGAAGGAGCCTTCCTGCATGTTGCCGTCGCAGATGCCGATCCAGCGCACCAACGCGTGCAGTGCGCGCGCGTAGGCGACGGCTTCGGCCGACGAGCGCATCACCGGTTCGGTGACGATTTCCAGCAGCGGCGTGCCGGCGCGGTTGAGGTCGATTCCCGACTTGCCGTGGAAATCCTCGTGCAGCGATTTGCCAGCGTCTTCCTCGAGGTGGGCGCGCGTCAGTTCGACGATCTTCTCGACGGCGTTCTCGCCCTGGCCGAGCTGGATCGCGACGCCGCCGCCGACCACCACCGGCAGCTCGAACTGGCTGATCTGGTAGCCCTTGGGGAGGTCCGGGTAGAAGTAGTTCTTGCGTGCGAAAACCGACTTCGGGGCGATCTGCGCGCCGACCGCGAGGCCGAAGCGGATCGCGCACTCGACGGCGCCCTTGTTGAGCACCGGCAGGACGCCGGGCAGCGCGAGATCGACGGCGCAGGCCTGCACGTTCGGCGCGGCGCCGAAGGCGGTCGAGGCGCCGGAGAAGATTTTCGATTGGGTCGAGAGCTGCACGTGCGTCTCGATGCCGATGACGACTTCCCACTGGTTCATTTGCTTACTCGCTCGTCAAAAACAGCGACCGTTCCGGGTATCGACCAGGATCGGCCAGAGGTAGCTGAAAGATTCTCCGCTGCACTGCGCCTGGCAGCCGCTGAAGGCGACCGTGACGCCCTTGTCGCGGTCCAGTTCCTGCTCCCACATGCGCACCGAACAGCCGCTGCCGGCGTCGGCGAGGAGCACCGCCGGCAGTTTTTCGGTCTGCCGGAAATTCTTCATGTCGAAGCGGCAGATGCCCCGCTTCGGGATGTTCACTTGGGCCGAGAAGCGCTGCACCTCGGCGTTCTTCACATGCAGGTCGAGCGTGCCGCGCGTGCCGAGATCGTCGCGGAAGTTGCACTTCGCGCGCACGTTGAGCGGCAGGACGGGCATCGGCTTGAGCTTGCGGTTGAGCAGGTGCTTCAGCGGCTGTGAGCGGAGGCCTTCCGGCGCGGGCGCCGCGCTTGCCGGCGCCGGCGCCTCGGGTTCGGGCGTCGGTGGTTCCGGCGGCGTTGCGCAGGCGCCGAGCAGGAGCGTCAGCGCCGTTGCGAAGAGCCTGCGCTGCGCGCCGCTCATTGCCGCCTCAGGCGAGCCCTGCCGGACGCTGCCGATGCCAATCGGTGGCCTGCTGGTAGCGGTGCGCGACGTCGAGCAGGCGGGCTTCGTCGAAATAATTGCCGATCAGCTGTAGGCCGGCTGGCAGCCCATTCGCAAAGCCGCAAGGCAGCGACATGCCGGGCAGGCCGGCGAGGTTGACGGCGATCGTGTAGATGTCCGAAAGATACATCTGCACGGGGTCGGCGGCCTTTTCGCCGAGCTTGAAGGCGGTGCCCGGACTGGTCGGCCCCATGATCACGTCGCACTGGCGGAAGGCGGCGACGAAGTCGTCGGCGATCAGGCGGCGGATGCGCTGCGCCTGCAGGTAGTAGGCGTCGTAGTAGCCGTGCGAGAGCACGTAGGCGCCGATCAGGATGCGCCGCTTGACCTCGGCGCCGAAGCCTTCGGCGCGCGAGCGGCTGTACATCTCGTCGAGGTTGGCGTACTCGGCGGCGCGGTGGCCGTAGCGCACGCCGTCGAAGCGCGACAGGTTGGAGCTCGCCTCGGCCGGCGCGATCACGTAGTAGGCCGGGACCGAGAGTTTCATGTTGGGCAGGCTGATTTCGACGGTTTCGGCGCCGAGCTTGCGGTATTCCGCGATCGCCGCTTCGACCAGACCCATCACTTCGGGGTCGCAGCCGTCGCCGAAGAACTCCTTGGGCAGGCCGATGCGCAGGCCGGCGAGCGGCTGGTCGCAGGCCGGGGCGGCGAGCGCGCGCGCATAGTCCTCGCGCGGCCGGTAGAGGCTCGTCGAATCGCGTTCGTCGAAGCCGGCCATGGCGTTGAGCAGCAGCGCGCAGTCCTCGGCCGAGCGCGCCATCGGGCCGGCCTGGTCGAGCGAGGAGGCGAAGGCGATCATGCCGTAGCGCGAGAGGACGCCGTAGGGCGGTTGGAGTCCGGTCGGGTTGCACAGCGGGGCCGGCTGGCGGATCGAGCCGCCGGTATCGGTGCCGGTGGCGGCCGGTGCGAGCAGCGCGGCGACCGCGGCGGCCGAGCCGCCCGACGAGCCGCCGGGGACGCGTGCGGTATCCCACGGGTTGCGCACGGGGCCGAAGAACGAGGTTTCGTTCGACGAGCCCATGGCGAATTCGTCCATGTTCGTCTTGCCGAGATTGACGGCGCCGGCCGCGTCGAACTTCTCGATCACCGTCGCGTCGTAGGGGCTGACGAAGTTGCCGAGCATCTTCGAGCCGCAGGTCGTGCGCCAGCCCTTGGCGCAGAAGATGTCCTTCTGCGCGAGCGGGATGCCGGTCAGCGGACCCGCGTCGCCGGCGGCGCGGCGGGCGTCGGCGGCGCGCGCCTGGGCCAGGCTGCGCTCCGCGTCGAGGCTGACGAAGGCGTTGATCTGCGGGTTGTGGCGGGCGATGCGGTCGAGGTAGAGCTGCGTCAGCTCGACGCTGGAGATTTCCTTCGCCGCGAGGGCCTGCGCGAGTTCCGTGAGGCTGCGCGCGATCATTCGATCACCTTCGGTACGAGGTAGAGGCCGCTTTCGGTTTCCGGCGCGATGGCCTGGAAGGCGGCGCGCTGTTCGAGGGCGGACGATTCGGTGACGCGGTCGTCGCGCAGGCGCTGGGCGAGGTCCTGGGCGTGCGCCATCGGCTCGACGCCGGCGGTGTCGACGGCCTGCATTTCTTCGATCAGGGCGAAAATTCCGTTCAGGTGGCCGACAGTGGCTTGCGCCTCGGCGTCGCTGACTTCGATCCGGGCCAGGTGGGCGATGCGCCGAACCTGTTCAAGGGTGAGCGACATGTCTATTAAATCAGCAAGATATTAATTTGAAGAGCCTTATAAGGTATCATAAATGTTTTACCCGCCGCAGCCCCAGCGGAGCTTTCACGGATAATTTCCAGCATGTTCAGTTTTCTGCGCAGTTATTTCTCGAACGATCTCGCGATCGACCTTGGCACCGCCAATACGCTGATCTACGTTCGTTCCAAGGGCATCGTTCTCGACGAGCCGTCGGTCGTCGCCATCCGCCTCGAAGGCGGCCCCAACGCCAAGAAGACGATCCAGGCGGTCGGCCGTGAAGCCAAGGAGATGCTCGGCAAGGCGCCGGGGACGATTACCGTCATCCGTCCGATGAAGGACGGCGTGATCGCCGATTTCACCGTCACCGAGCAGATGCTCAAGCAGTTCATCAAGAAGGTGCACGACTCCAAGCTGCTGTCGCCCTCGCCGCGCATCATCATCTGCGTGCCGTCCGGGTCGACGCAGGTCGAACGCCGCGCGATCCGCGAATCGGCGATCGGCGCCGGCGCCAGCCAGGTCTTCCTGATCGAGGAGCCGATGGCCGCCGCGATCGGCGCCGGCCTGCCGGTCGCCGAAGCGACCGGCTCGATGGTCGTCGATATCGGCGGCGGCACGACCGAAGTCGGCGTCATTTCGCTCGGCGGCATGGTCTACGCCGGCTCGGTGCGCGTCGGCGGCGACAAGCTCGACGAGGCGATCATCAACTACATCAGCCGCAACTACGGCATGCTGATCGGCGAGAACACAGTCTCCGGCATCAACAAGGCCGAAGGCATTCCGCGCAAGTTCACGATCTCCTCGAACGAAATCCTCGAGGCGCTCACCGAGCCGCTCAACAACATCGTTTCGGCGGTCAAGTCGGCGCTCGAGAAGACGCCGCCCGAACTCGGCGCCGACATCGCCGACAAGGGCATGGTGCTGACCGGCGGCGGCGCGCTGCTGCGCGACCTCGACCGTCTGCTGATGGAAGAGACCGGCCTGCCGGTGATCGTCGCCGAGGAGCCGCTGACCTGCGTGGCGCGCGGCTGCGGCCTGGCGCTCGAAAAGATGGACAAGCTCGGCAGCATGTTTGCGTCGGACTGATTCCATCCCCGGTCTTTCTCCCGGATCGTTCGTGACCGTATCGACTGTGCCCAGAACCCCGGCCACGGTCGCTTCGCTCGTGGGTACCGGCAGCGTCGCCTAGCCGTCGCGCAGCACCTT
>Ga0066256_1000906_pt2 | contig 20961 bp, 16 predicted proteins | sample ThiBio_1000_biof_FD_87107 | JGI IMG/M metagenome (GOLD analysis project Ga0066256, IMG submission 87107) | Wastewater bioreactor microbial communities from Cape Town, South Africa - Thiocy_expt_1000_biof (version 2) | ecosystem: Engineered > Bioreactor > Thiocyanate-remediating >... | reverse complement strand
CCGCGCGTGGGATCGGCGCGGGCGGGGGCCGGGGCGGCGCCGACCGCCCGGGTGATCGAATCCGCGGGCGCGGCCCACGGCTTCTTCGCGGCCCAGACCGAGCGCCTGATCAACGCCCTTCTCGCCTTCCTCAGCGGGGAGGAGAATGCCTTCGGCGGGCTGGACGGCGTCGGCCCGCAGGAGCGGCAGGCCCTGATGGACGAAGTCACCGCCCGCTCGGTCGTGATGCCGCCACTCTGACATTTTCCCCAACCAGGAGACTTCGGATGAACTACACCAACGGCGACCCCAAGGAACTGAAGCGCAAGTTCTGGCACGCTTTCGAGGACAGCCCCTATGTCATGCTCCAATTGGACGGCGATCCCGACGGCGCCGCGCCGATGACGGCCTCGCTCGACAAGCACGCCAACCATGCGATCTGGTTCTTCACGTCGCGCAGCAACCGCTTTGCCGCCAAGGGCGCAGCGACAGTGACCTTCGCTTCGAAGGGCCACGATGTCTTCGCCCGGTTCCACGGCATGCTGAGCGAGGAGACCAGTCGCGAGCAGCTCGACAAGCAATGGTCGAACTTCATCGAGGCCTGGTTCCCCGGCGGCAAGGACGATCCCAATCTGCTGATGCTGCGGATGGACCTGGGCGACGCCTCGATCTGGGCGGGTGAACTCGGCGTGATCGGCACGGCCAAGATGGCGCTGGGCATGGATGTCCGCAACGAGATCAAGGGCCAGCACACCGAGACGACGATCTAGGCCTTATCCATCGGTCATGTGGGACCGGGCCGGCCCGCGGCGATGGGGCAAGGCGCATTCCCTGCGACGAAGGTCGCGGAGCGGGTCGAGCGGTCGATTTTCACGGAGCCGGGCTGCCGCTCGTCGAGCGAGCGCATCTCGAAACCCTGCGTCGTCGGCGCCTCCCGGGCATCCGTTGTCATCGGCTTTCCATCCAGGCCGAGCCATTCGCACGGTGACGGCAGTGCGGTAAGCGGCCGGGGATAGCCCGCGCGGCAGCGCGAGAGAGCCGCCACGAAGGCTTCCAGGTCCTCGTCGCGCGCCTGCCAGTCGACCCAGGATATCCGGTTGTCCTGGGCGTAAGCGTTGTTGTTGCCGCCTTGGGAGCGGCCGAACTCATCGCCCGCGGTGAGCATGATCGTCCCGACGGAAGCGAACAGGGTGCCGAGCAGCGCGCGCAGATCGGCATCGCGGCGCGCCGTGACCAGCGGGTCGTCGCTCGGGCCTTCGACGCCGTTGTTCCAGGAGAAGTTCTCGGCGTGACCGTCGCGGTTGTTTTCGCCGTTGGCAAGATTGTGGCGGGTTTCGTAGGCGACCGTATCGGCCAGGGTGAAGCCATCGTGGGCAGCCAGGAAGTTCACGCTGCGGCCGGCGGCGCGGAAGGGGTCGTTCCATTGGAGCGAGGGGGGGGGGAAGTTGCCGAGTTGGTAGCCGCCCGGTCCCACATCCCACGGCTCGGCGATCATCACCCGGTCGGCCAGCCACGGATCGGCGGCGATCTCGGCGAAGATCGGGGCTTGGGCGTCGAAAGCCGGGCCGCGCGCCATGATCGTGGCGAGGTCGAAGCGAAAGCCGTCGACCCCGCAATGCCGGACGAAGTGGCGCAGCGTGGCGAGCGCGAGGTCGCGCACCGCGGAATCGGCGAAATTCAACGTATTGCCGCAACCGGTGTCGTTGATTAGCCCGCCATCGGGCTCATGCGCATAGGCCGAGTTGTCGAGCCCACGCAGCGAAAGCACGCCGCCGGCAATGTCGCTCTCGCCGGTGTGGTTGAGCACCAGATCGAGGATCACGCCGATGCCGGCCTCGTGCAGGCTGGCTACGGTGTCACGCAGTTCGGTGATCCCGCCGGGGCAGAGACCCGGGTCGAGCGCCATTGGAGCGATCGGATTGTAGCCCCAGGCATTGCGCAGCCCGAGCGACGGCAGGTGGCGCTCGTCGATCCAGGCAACGATCGGCATAAGCTCGACCGCGGTGACATGCAGCTTGGTGAGATGGGCGATCACCGCGGGATGGGCCAGCGCGGCGACGGTCCCCCGGATCGCCTCAGGAACCTCCGGGTGCAGCATGGTGAAGCCGCGGACGTTGAGTTCGTAGATCAATCCTCCGCGCGTGAAGCGCGGCGGGCGGCGAACGCAATCGGGAAGCGCGGGGTGGCTCACCGCCCTGGGCACGATCTCCGCAGCGGCGATGCCGGAGATGGCGAGCCCCGGATCCTGCACGAAGCGGCGGTCGAGTTCGACGGCGTAGGGATCGACGAGCAGCTTGGCGGAATCGAACCACCGGCCACGCTCGGGCGCCCATTCGCCATCGGCGCGGTAGCCGTAACGACAGCCGGGGCCGGCGTCCGATACCTCGGCACCCCAGCACTCCCCTTGCCGGGTCATCGCGAGGCGCCTTTCCTCCTCGCCGTCGAACAGGCAGAGCCAGACCGCCGCGGCCCGCGGCGCGCGAACGGCGAAGGCGGTCCCGGCCGGTGAGCTGGTGGCGCCGAGCGCCGGGATCACCGCACTTCCGCCACCAGGCGGGCGTAGAGGTCGGCATAGACCTTGCCGCTCGTTGCCCAGGAGAAATCCGCGGCCATCCCGCTCTGCTGGATGCGCCGCCAGGCCTTGCCCTGGCGATAGAGCGCGACGGTGCGGCCGATCGCCCCGGCGAGGCCGGCGTAGTCGACTCCGCTGAACTGGATGCCCGTCGCCGCCCCGGCGTCCAACGCCGCGACATTGGCGTCGATCACCGTGTCGGCCAGCCCGCCGGTCCGCGCCACCACCGGCACGCAGCCATAGGCCAGGCCATAGAGCTGGGTCAGGCCGCAGGGCTCGAAGCGGCTCGGGATCAGGATCGCATCGCCTCCCCCCTGCATCAGGTGCGAGAGCGCCTCGTCATAGCCGAAACGCAGGCCGATCCGCCCCGGATGGCGCGCCGCTCCAGCGTGGAACGCGGCCTCTATCGCCGCGTCGCCCGAGCCGAGCAGCGCCAGCCGCGCGCCATTGCCGACGAGATGGTCGAGCACCTCGGGCAGGACGTCCATGCCTTTCTGCCAGGTCAGGCGGCTGATCACGACGAATAGCGGCCCGTCATCACTCGCCAGGCCGAATTCGCTCTCGAGCGCCCGCTTGTTGGCCTTGCGCCTGGCGAGCGAGCGGGCGGTGAAGGCCTGGGCCAGAGCCGGATCGGCGGCCGGATTCCATTCGGTCGTGTCGATCCCGTTGAGGATGCCCATGACCCGGTCGCCACGGCTGACGATCAGCCCGTCGAGCCCCATCCCGAACTCGGGCGAGCGAATCTCGGCGGCATAGGTCGGGCTGACCGTGGTTATCATGCTGGCCGATTGCAGCCCGGTCTTGAGGAAACCGACCCCGCCGTAGCTTTCCACCCCGTCGATCGACCAGGCGGCGCGCGGCAGGCCGAGCTGGGGAAAGACCTCGGCGGGGAAGACGCCCTGGAAGGCCATATTGTGGATGGTGATGACCGTCGGCACGGACTTGCCGCCGGGCACGGGCGCGAAGCGCTGGTAGCCGATCGCCAGGGCCGCCTGCCAGTCGTGGGCGTGGAGGACATCGAACTCACGACCCTTGACCGCCCCGCCCACGAGGTCCGCCGCCGCCCGCCCCAGCGCGGCGAAGCGGCGCCAGTTGTCGGCCCAGTCCTTGCCGCGCGGATCGCCGTAAGGCCCGCCCTCGCGCCCGAACAGGGCCGGCGCGTCGAGCACCAGCAGCGGATGGCCGGAAAGGCTGGCGGCGAGCAGCCGCGCCGGCTCGCCGAGCAGCGCATCCCACTGGTGCAGGGCGCGCGCCTTGCCGATGCCCTTGAGGACGGACGGATAGCCCGGCAGCAGCGTGGTCATCGCCACGCCGTGCGGCGCCACCGCGCCCGGCAGCGCCCCGGCCACGTCGGCAAGGCCGCCGGTCTTGACCAGCGGCACCGCCTCCGAGGCGACCGAGAGGACCGCCAGGCTCATAGCCGGTCGATCATCGTCTTGTTGATCAGGCAGACGCCCTTCTCGGTGCGGCGGAAGCGGCGGGCGTCGAGCTCGGGGTCCTCGCCGACGACGAGGCCCTCGGGGATGCGCACGCCGGAATCGATGATCACGCGGGACAGGCGCGCGCCGCGGCCGATGTTGCAATAGGGCAGGATCACCGCCTCATCGACGCTGGAATAGGAGCCCATCTTCACCCCGGTGAACAGCAGGCTGCGGTGCGCGGTCGCGCCCGAGACGATGCAGTCCTGCGAGATCAGCGAGGAGATCGCATGGCCGCGGCGGCCGTCTTCGTCGTGGACGAACTTGGCCGGGGCGGCGACGATCTGGTCGGTCCAGATCGGCCAGTCGCGATCGTACATGTTGAGCTTGGGCACGGTGTCGGTGAGGTCCAGGTTGGCCTCGAAATAGGCGTCGAGCGTGCCGACGTCGCGCCAGTATTCCTCGATCTCCTCGGCGGCGCGGATGCAGGAATCGGTGAAGCGGTGGGCCACCGCCTTCCCGTGCCTGACGATGTAGGGGATGATGTCGTTGCCGAAGTCGCGCTTCGAATCCGGCGTGGCGGCGTCGCGGCGGAGCTGCTCGAACAGGAACTGCGTCTCGAACACGTAGATGCCCATCGAGGCCAGGGCGTTGCCCTCGTCGCCGGGGATGCCGGGCGGGTCCTTGGGCTTCTCGACGAAGGAGGTGATGTTGTAGTCGGCATCGACGGCCATCACCCCGAAGCCGGTGGCCTCGGCCCGCGGCACGACCAGGCAGCCGATCGTGACGTCCGCGCCCGAGTTGACGTGCTGGCGCAGCATCAGCTCGTAATCCATCTTGTAGATGTGGTCGCCGGCCAGGATCACCATGTACCGGGGCGCATGGCCCTCGATGATGTCGAGGTTCTGATAGACCGCGTCGGCGGTGCCCTCGTACCAGTGCAGCTCGTCGATGCGCTGCGAGGCGGGGAGGATGTCGAAGCTCTCGTTGCGGGGGGGCCGCATGAAGTTCGAGGGGGGCGGCATGTGGCGGATCAGCGAAGGGGCCTTGTACGGCGGGGCGACGCCGATGCGGGGGATGCCGGAATTGATCGCGTTGGACGGGGCGAAGTCGATGATCCGGCTCATGCCGCCGAAATAGACCGCAGGCTTCGAGCGGTTGTCGGTCAGCTCCATCAGCCGGCTGCCGCGCCCGCCGGCAAGGACATAGGCCATGGCGTCGCGGGCCAGCGGCTGTCCGGAAGAATCCCTCATCCCACATACTCCAGAAACACGGTGGCGAGCGGCGGCAGCACCATCTGCGCCCCGCCCCGTTCCGCCCGGACCGAACCCAGGTTGCCCTTGCCGCTGCCGCCGTAGATCGCCGCGTCGCTGTTCAGCACCTCGCGCCACAGGCCGTCGTGCGGCAGGGGCACGCGATAGCCGTCATGCATGGCCGGCGTCATGTTGGCGACGACCGCGACCGGCGGCGCGCCCGGCGCCTTGCGCAGCCAGGCGAAGACCGAGTTGGCGGCATCGTCGACGATCAGCCATTCGAAGCCTTCGCCCTCGCAGTCGCGGGCGTGGAGCGCGGGCATGTCGCGATAGGCCCGGTTGAGGTCGCGGATAAGCGCGCGCACGCCCGCGTGAGCCGGCGCATCGAGCAGGTCCCAGTCGAGCGCGCGCGCCTCGCTCCATTCGCGGCGCTGGGCGAATTCCTGGCCCATGAACAGCAGCTTCTTGCCCGGATAGCCCCACATCAGCGCGTAATAGGCGCGCAGGTTGGCGAACTGCTGCCAGTCGTCGCCGCTCATCTTGCCGAGCAGGCTGCCCTTGCCGTGGACCACCTCGTCATGGCTCAGCGGCAGGACGAAGTTCTCGCTGAAGGCATACATCAGCCCGAAGGTGATCTCGTCGTGATGATGGCGGCGGTGGATGGGATCGCGGGCCATGTAGCTCAGCGTGTCGTGCATGAAGCCCATGTTCCACTTGAACCCGAAGCCCAGGCTGGTGCGCGGCCCATCATCGTAGGCCGGCAGGGTGACGCCGGGCCAGGCGGTGGATTCCTCGGCGATGGTCATCACCCCCGGATGGCTGCCGTAAAGCGCCTGGTTGGTCGCGCGGAGGAAGTCCACCGCCTCCCAGTTCTCGCGCCCGCCGGCATCGTTGGGGAGCCATTCGCCGGCCTCGCGCGAATAGTCGCGGTAGAGCATCGAGGCGACCGCATCGACCCGCAGCCCGTCGACGTGATAGCGCTCGGCCCAGAACAGCGCGTTGTTGACCAGGAAGCCCTGCACCTCGCGCCGTCCGAAGTTGTAGATCGCGGTGTTCCAGTCGGGGTGGAAACCGAGCCGCGGGTCCTCGTGCTCGTAGAGCGCGGTGCCGTCGAAGTGGGCGAGCCCGTGCTCGTCCGTGGGGAAGTGGGCCGGAACCCAGTCGATCAGCACCGAGAGCCCGGCGCGGTGCGCGCCGTCGACGAAGCGGGCGAAGCCGGCCGGGTCGCCGAACCGGGCGCTGGGGGCATAGAGCCCGGTGGTCTGGTAGCCCCAGCTCGGATCGTAAGGATGCTCGCTGACCGGCAGGAACTCGATATGGGTGAAGCCGAGGTCGGCCACATAGGGGATCAATTCCTCGGCCAGGCGATCCCAGGGCAGGAACCAGCCGTGCTCGTCGCGCCGCCACGAGCCGGCGTGGACCTCGTAGATCGAGATCGCCTCGCGCCGCGGATCGACCCTGGACCAGTGCGCGCGATGGGCCTCGTCGCCCCAATCGGGCTTGCCCGGCCGCGCGGTGAGCGAAGCAGTCCTGGGCCGCAGTTCCGATGCAAAGGCGAAGGGATCGGCCTTGAGCGGCAGGACGGTTCCGTCCGGCCCGACGATCCGGAACTTGTAGGCCCGGCCCTCCCCGATGTCGGGCAGGAATATCTCCCAGACCCCGATGTCGTCGCGGCGGCGCATCGGGTGGCGGGCCGGGCTCCAATCGTTGAAGTCGCCGACCAGGCCGACCAGCCGCGCATTCGGCGCCCAGACGGCGAAGTGGACGCCTTTCACCCCCTCGTGCTCGATCAGGTGGGCGCCGAGCTTGTCGAACAGGCGGAAGTGCGTCCCCTGGGCGATCAGCAGGTCGTCGACCGGACCCAGCACCGGGCCGAAGGAATAGGCGTCCGTGACCCACCACTCATGGTCCCCGCCCGCGGTGCAGCGATAGCGCAGCGGCTGCCGTCCGCCCTTGATCCTGCCCTCGAACAGCCCGCGGTCGTCGACCCGCTCCAGCTTGCCGAGCTTCTTGCCGGCCAGGCTATGCGCCTCGGCGGTGTCGGCTCCGGGCAGGAGCGCGCGGGCGAAGGTCCCATCGGGCCCTTCGTGGGGGCCCAGCAGCGAAAATGGATCGGCGTGCGTCCCGTCCAGCAGTGCGGTCATGGCCTCCGCCGGTGGCTTCACAAGACTCCCCAGATGTCCCTGGCATATTCGCCGATGGTCCGGTCGGAAGAGAACCAGCCGACATTCGCGATGTTCCGGATGGCCTCGGCGCGCCAGGCGGGCTGGTCTTCCCAGCGCCGGTCCACCTCTCGCTGGGCGGCCGCATAGGCATCGAAGTCGGCGGCGACCATGAACCAGTCATGGTCGTAGATCCCGCCCATCAGCGCCGCATAGCGCTGCGGATCGTCGGGGGAGAAGACGCCCGAGGCGATCGAATGCAGCGCCTGGCTCAATTCCCGCGACTCCTCGATCAATTCACGGGGGTTGTAGCCGTTCGCGCGCTTTTCGGCGACTTCTTCCGCGGTCAGGCCGAAGATGAAGATGTTGTCGTCGCCGACGTGCTCCTTGATCTCGATGTTGGCCCCGTCGAGCGTGCCGATCGTCAGGGCGCCGTTCAGCGCGAACTTCATGTTCCCGGTGCCCGAGGCCTCCATGCCCGCGGTCGAGATCTGCTCCGAGAGGTCGGCCGCCGGGATGATCCGCTCGGCCAGGGAGACGTTGTAGTTCGGCACGAACACGACCTTGAGCAGGCCGCCGACCGAGGGATCGGAATTGACCCGCCGGGCGATGTCGTTGGCGAGTTTGATGATCAGCTTGGCGTTGTGGTAGCTCGAAGCCGCCTTGCCGCCGAAGATCTTCACCCGCGGCACCCAGTCGCGCTCCGGATGGCTGCGGATCTGGTCGTAGAGCGCAACGGTCTCGATCAGGTTGAGCAGTTGCCGCTTGTATTCGTGGATGCGCTTGATCTGGACGTCGAACAGGGCGTCGGGATCGAGCCGGACCCCGGTCAGCTCCTTGATATGCGCGGCGAGCGCGACCTTGTTGGCCCGCTTCACCTCGGCGATCCGCTCACCCAGGGCGGCGTCGCCGGCCAGCGCGTTCAGGTCGGCGAGCCTTGCCGTGTCGTCGAGGAAGGCCGGGCCGATCGCATCCCTGATGACCGAGGTCAGCCCCGGATTGCACTGCTGGAGCCAGCGCCGCGGGGTAACGCCGTTGGTCTTGTTGTTGATCCTGTCGGGATAGAGCCGGTGCAGGTCCCTGAACACGGTGCCCTTCATCAGCTCGGTATGGAGCGCCGCCACGCCGTTGACGCTATGCGCGCCCGCGAAGGCCAGGTTGGCCATCCGCACGCGCCGCTCGCCCCCTTCGTCGATCAGCGAGATCGCCGCGATCGCCGCATCGTCGAGCCCGGCCTTGCGCGCCTCGCGCAGGACGCGGCTGTTGATCGCGTAGATGATCTGCATGTGCCGGGGCAGCAGGCGCTCGAACAACGGCAGCGGCCAGGATTCGAGCGCCTCGGGCAGGAGGGTATGGTTGGTATAGCCGATGGTCCGGCGGGTCACGTCCCAGGCCTCGTCGAACTCCAGTCCGTGGACGTCGACCATGAGCCGCATCAGTTCGGCCACGGCGACGGCGGGGTGGGTATCGTTGAGCTGGATCGCCGCCTTGTCCGGCAGGGTGCGCACGTCGCCGTTGTACTGGACGTGGCGGCGGACGATGTCCTGGATCGAGGCCGAGGTGAAGAAGTATTCCTGGCGAAGGCGCAGCTCCTGCCCCGCAGCATTGGAATCGGCCGGATAGAGCACGCGCACCAGGCTGTCGGCCCGAACCTCGTTCTCCAGGGCGCCGACGTGGTCGCCGGCGTTGAAGGCGTCGAGGCGGATCGGATCGAGGGCGCTGGCGGTCCACAGGCGCAGGGTGTTCACCCGCCTGCCGCGCCAGCCGACGACCGGGGTGTCGACCGCCGACGCCTCGATCTCCTCGGCCGGCTTCCAGACCACGCCGCCATCGTCCTTGGCGCTCCCGACCGCGACCTCGCCCCCGAAGCCGATGCGGTAGGCGCTCTCGCGGCGGTCGAATTCCCAAGGGTTGCCGTGGGCCAGCCAGGTTTCCGGCAGCTCGACCTGCCAGCCATCGTCGATACGCTGGCGGAACATGCCGTTCACATAGCGGATGCCGTAGCCATAGGCCGGGATGTCGAGGCTGGCGAGGCTTTCCATGAAGCAGGCCGCGAGCCGGCCGAGGCCGCCGTTGCCGAGCGCGGCGTCGGGCTCCATCTCCTCCAGCGCGGCGAGATCGAGCCCATTGGCGCGCAGGGCCTGCTCCATCGCGCGGGTGAGGCCCATGTTGGACAGGGCATCGCGCAGCAGGCGGCCGATCAGGAACTCGAGGCTGAGATAATAGACCCGCTTGCCGCTCTCCGCGTAGGTCTTGCGGGTCGATTCCATCCAGCGATCGATCACCTCGTCGCGCAAGGCCAGGACCGCGGCGGTGTACCAGTCATGCGGCTTGGCGGCGCGTTCGTCCTTGCCGACGCGGTGGCGCAGGACGTCGATGATCCGGGCATCAAGGCCGACGGGGCCGGTCGCGGTCTCGCTTGTGGGATTGGCGGCCAAGGTGAAGCTCCACTTCCTGTCACAGGCCCGGCCGGCGCGCCGATCCAGGCCGAATTCTCGTCGGTCGCTCCTCTCCGGAGCCGCCTGCCGCGACTCCTTTCCTCATGCCTCCAGCCCCATGGCTAAGCCACAGCGGCCGGGTCCGGCAAGCCGATTGTGCGATGCAACATACATTTGTCACGAGGGCGTGCTATCGTCGCGACATGACCACGACAGATGAAGCCCCCTGGTGGCGCGGCGCGGCGATCTACCAGATCTATCCGCGCAGCTTCCAGGACACCGACGGCGACGGCATCGGCGATCTTGCCGGGATCACCCGGCGGCTGGACTACGTCGCCTCGCTCGGAGTCGATGCGATCTGGATATCGCCGTTCTTCACCTCCCCGATGCGGGACTTCGGCTACGACGTGTCCGACTATTGCGACGTCGATCCGATCTTCGGGACGCTCGCCGATTTCGACGCACTGGTCGAACGGGCCCATGCGCTGGGCCTCAAGGTGATCGTCGATCAGGTCTTTGCCCATACCTCCGACCTCCACCCCTGGTTCGCCGAGAGCCGCACGGGCGAGGAGGGCGACAAGGCCGACTGGTACGTCTGGGCCGACCCCAGGCCGGACGGAACGCCGCCGAACAACTGGCAATCGGTCTTCGGCGGCCCGGCCTGGACCTGGGACGCGCGGCGGCGGCAGTATTACATGCATACCTTCCTGAAGGAGCAACCCCAGCTCAACGTGCACAATCCGCGGGTGCAGGATGCGCTGCTCGGCGTGGCGCGGTTCTGGCTGGAGCGCGGCGTGGATGGCTTCCGGCTCGATGCCCTCAACCATGCGATGCACGATCCGCAGTTGCGGGATAATCCCCCGGCTCCGGACAACGGGCAGGTCCGGACGCGGCCGTTCGACTACCAGATTAAGCGGTTCAGCCAGTCGCATCCCGGCGTGGTCGATTTCATCGAACGCATCCGCGCCCTCTGCGACGAATATGGCGTGATCCACACCGTGGCCGAAGTCGGCGGGGACAATGCCGAGGCGGAAATGCGGGCCTATATCTCGGGCGATACGCGCCTCGACAGCGCCTACGGCTTCGACTTCCTCTATGCGCCGGACCTGACCCCGCAATTCGTCGAGCAGGCCCTGGCGCGATGGCCCGATGACACGGCATGGCCGACCTGGGCCTTCGAGAACCACGACGCTCCCCGGGCCCTGTCCCGCTGGTGCGGCCCGGCAGAGGCCGACCGTTTCGCCCGGTTCAAGCTCGCCCTGCTGATCGGCCTGCCCGGCAACATCATGATCTATCAGGGAGAGGAGCTGGGGCTCCGCCAGGACGAGATTCCCTTCGAATTGCTCCGCGACCCCGAGGCGATCGCCAATTGGCCGCTGACGCTGTCGCGGGACGGCGCCCGGACGCCCATGCCGTGGACTCCCTCGGGAGGGTTTACCACCGGCACGCCATGGCTTCCGCAGTTCGCGGACAACCTCTCGCGTTCGATCGAGGCTCAGGCGGCCAGCGACGCGTCGCAACTCAACACCACGCGGCGGCTCCTGAAATTCCGCCGGGACACGCCCCCGCTGCGGCGCGGCCGGCTGACCCGCCTGTCCAGCGAGGGTCCGCTCCTGGTTTTCGGACGCGAATGGGCAAGCGACCTGATCCTGTGCCTGTTCAATTTCGCCGCGGATGCAATCCCGGTTCCCGATCACCTATCCGGGAGGGTCGTTCTCAGCGTCAATGACGCGACCGAAACCGTTCTTGCAGGGCATTCAGCCCTTTTGCTCCGAATGGACAGCTAAGCTCATCGAAGCGCGGACAAATCCATCCCAGCGATCCGAGTTGGCGGAGCGGTGATTTGGGAGGGGCAGCGGACATCATCCCCACCGCCGCGTCCCTCCGGACATGATCCGGGGCGACGAACGGAATGGGAAAGCCCGCTACCAGGTCGGCCCCGGTCATCACGCAAATCTATGCCATTCATTGCCAAGCTGCGTCTGCCCCTATGGCCCGACCTTCCCCATTATCGCGCCACGCATAGGTCGCTCGGACAGGGCGGCCTGGTTTTACGAGGGCGCGCGATATGGCCGGAGTTCGGGTAGGAAAACGGGTGATAGGCGCTCAGTCGCCGGTGACTATAGGCTGGGAGAATATCCCCCGGGTGGAAGGCGGCCCGGTCAAGCAGTTCGTCTTCACCTGGTTTCAGCCTACGATGCTGTTCGCGCTGCTCGCATTCTGGTACTACGCGCCCAATTCCATCGCCAAGGCTTCGACCGCCATCGGCATCGGCATTGGTTTCAAGGTGCTGTTGCTGAGCCTCGAATGGGTGAACCCGCGCCACGAGAGTTGGCGCCTGACCTGGAAGGAGCTGACCACCGACCTGTTCTACGTCGGGCTCGGCTACACGCTGCTCCGCATGGTCGACAGCTACATCGGCGACGGAGCCATGATCGAGGCCATCCAGCACGCCTTCGACTGGGAGAAGTTCTCCTGGTTCATGGGCCTGCCGCTGCTGGTGCAGGCGTTCCTGATCTCGTTCATTTTCGATTTCGGGCAATACTGGATGCATCGCGGGATGCACAACTGGTATCCGCTGTGGCTGCCCCATTCAGTGCATCACTACATTACCCAATTGAACATCAACAAGGGTGCGGTCGGCAATCCCGTCGAGCTGTTCTTGATCGGCCTGGGGATCGGCGGATTCTTCGATTTCCTGCCGCGGGCAGCCCTCATGGCCGGCGCGCTGGGCATGGCGATCGGGACCTACCAGCACATCAACGTCCGCTTCAATACGCCGCGCTGGTGGCGCTTCCTGTTCAACACGACCGAGCACCACAGCCTGCACCATTCGCGAGACTTCGAAGCCACCCGCAGCAACTATGCCGGGTCCTACATCTTCATCGACCGCATCTTCGGCACCTGCGTGGACGGCGAGGCGGAACTGCTGGGCCTGGAAGGCGGACGCCGGATGTCAATCCGCGAGCAAATGACCTTTCCCTTCACCGAGGGCTGGAAGACGCTCAAGGAACGGCTCGGCCGGCCGGCCGTGGCGGTGCCGGCCGAATGACGGAACCACTCGGCACAAGCCTCGCCGGCCGCGCCGGCCGCCGCGCAAGGCTCCAGCAAAGCGCTCTCGCGAAAGGAGGCGACGTGAACTCGCGTTTCACCGACTGGATCTGGCATGTCAGCGGCAGCCTGGCGCTCACGTCCGGGCAATCGAGCGAGGAAGCCTTCGCTAGGCTGGACCCCCTGTTCCGCCAGGCCGGCACCAGCCACGAGCGGGCCGCGGACACGCTGACTTTCCGCAAGAAGGACCAGGCGGCCCAGGACAAGATGTCCATTTTCGACGGCGGCGTCCTCCAGATCGAAAAAGGCGTGACCGGGCCCGTGCTGCGCTATCGCCTGACCAGCCGGGCCTTGCTGTTCTGCTTCCTGGCGCCGCTGCTGTTCCTCGCCTTCGCGCAATTTAACATCGCCTTGGGCAAGCTCGAGAAACCCTCGACCGAAGCTGCGGGCAAGGGGAACACATCGAAAAAGCCCGAAAAAAAGGACGTGGTTCTGCCGCAGAACCCGATAGACAAGGCGCTCGGCGCCCCCGCCCCTGAAAAGCCCAAGAAGGACGGCGCGGACAAGGAGAAGAAAAAGCACTCCCCCACGGCCGCCTATGTCTTCGCCGCGATCTTCGCCCTTCTCTATGTCATCGGGCGCATTCTCGAAGACAGGCTGGTGAAAGCGCTGTTCAGAAAGAGGTTGCTGAGCTCGTAACGCCGCTCGATCCGCGCGCCGCTCATTCGTGTCGCCGGCCGAACCGCATAGCCCGCCGCTGCAAGCAAAGGAGGAAAGACCGCTGATTGCCTGCGATCAGACCGCCAGCAGCAGCTTGTCGCCGACGCGGGGCGCGGCGGCCTGGAACGACGGCAGGGGATCGAACGTCTCGTCGAGTAGTTCGGCCGCGCCAAGCCCGGCGAGCTTGAATTGGCCGAGCTGGCGCTCGTCCTCGTCTCGCCAGCTCTTGCTGAGGTTCAAGGCGCCGATGAACAGGTCGCCGTGCCGCTCGAAGAGCAGGTGCGGCGCCAGGCGGACCTCCTTGCCGTTGTAGCGGGTGGCGACGACCTGCTGGCGCGCGATCGCTTCCATGAGCTTTAGCCGAATGTCTTCCATGAATGTCCCGTCCGTTAGGCCGTGTTCCAATTGGCGATCACCGCGCTTGGCGGAAAGCGGCCGACGCCTGCCCGATAGAATGCGGCATCACGCAGGCGGCGGTCGAGCGGAGAACACGCCCTGGCCTGCACGCGGAAAGCTGTCGAGCAGGAAGCGACGATTGGAGGCGGATCTCAGCCATCCCCTGGCCAATAGGCCAGGCCGGACATAACGGTAGACACCGCGATTCTATGTTTTTCATCGATCTGATCTATGACCTGCCCGCAAACGAGTCGACGCGTCGGCTCGGCCAAGGAAACGCCACATGAGCGATCGGACGCCGTTGACCGACAAGCGCTTCGCCAGCCGGGTCGACTGGAACCTGATGCGGACCTTCGTCGACATCGTCCGCGCCGGCGGCATCGGCGCGGCGGCGCGCCAGCTCAATCGCCAGCAGCCCAGCATCAGCGCCGCGCTCAAGCGGCTCGAGGAGCATGTCGGCGCGACCTTGCTCCATCGCACCGCCACCGGCGTCGAGATGACCGCGGCGGGCAAGGCGATGATGGCCCTGTGCGAGGACATGCTGGAATCGGCCCGGATGATGCCGCACCAGATCGCCCAGGCGACCAAGCGGGTCGAAGGCATCGTCCGCATCCAGATCGTCTCGGGCCTCGTCTCGGCGGAATTCGACGAGGCGATCGCCAGCTTCCACCGGCGCAACCCGGCCATCCATATCGAGATCCGCGTCTCGCCCTGGCGCCAGGTGCTCGACGCGCTGGAGCGCGGCGAGGTGGAGATCGGCGTCGGCTACGACAGCAGCGTCCGCGGCAGCCTGATGTACGAGCCCATGCTGATCGAGCGCCAGCAGCTCTACTGCCCGCGCAGCCATCCCATGTTCGGGCTCCGGGTGAGTCGGCTGGGAGAGCTCAAGGACGAAGGCTTCGTCCTCACCGGCGAGGACGAGATCGAGCAGATCACCCACCTGCGCCGCCGTTACCGGCTGGGCACCAGGGTCAACGGGCTGGCCGAGGACATCAACGAGGCGCGGCGGCTGATCGTCCACGGCGTCGGCATCGGCTTCCTCCCGATCCTCGCCGCCGAGGACGAGGTGGCCAAGGGGAAGCTCTGGCCGATGCTCCACGCCGATTTCGAGCCGTCCTACGACATCTTCCTCCTCGCGCGATCGGAACCGGCGCGCGATACGGCCACCCAGTTGTTCTGGGACGAGGTGATCCGGCGGATTCGGGCGCAGCGCCGGTCGCAGCCCAGGTCATAGTCTGACACTATGCCTTTCATCGGAGATTTGCGCCTCCCTTAATGACGCAGTGCAGCGCAATGTTCCGGCATGGAACGTAGTTGCGGTATGCAAGCACCGAAAGCGAGCCCCGGGCAGGCAGGGCGGCCGCGCCCCGAAGCCGGACTGAGGGCGATATAGCGGTGGGCGGCCCCTCCCCCTTCGGAGGCCGGCTGGCCGCGATCGGCGCGAAGGCGCTCGGCCTGGTCCTCGCCGGAATGTCCGCCCGGGCCGGAGCCATCATCCCTATCCAACCGCAAACCGGGATCGCCGGCCCGCGCCCGCGGCGCGGCCGCAAGGACAGGTAACGCCATGAAGGACAAGGTCTTCAACCTGATGCCGCCCGCGATGATCGCGCTGGTCCTGCTGTTCTGGTCGTTCGGCCCCTCGGCCCTGCTCGCGAACCCCTGGACGCTTACCGTGGTATCGCCGCTCATCACCCTGGCCGTGCTGCTGCTGGAGTTCGTCCACGAGCGGCACGCCGGCTGGCGGATGAACCGGCAGGAGTTCTTCACCGACCTGTTCTACGTCGTGCTCAGCGCCACCGTGATCTCCTGGCTGACGGAGAAGCTCGCGGAAGACCCGCTCACGGCCGCCAAGGCCTCGCTCGGCATCACCACCCAGTGGGTCACGCACCTGCTCTGGCTGGCGCAGGTTGCCCTGGCGATCTTCATCCTCGAGTTCGGCCAGTACTGGATGCACCGGCTGATGCATAACTCGACGCCGTTCTGGCTGACCCACGCGCCGCACCACCACATCACCCAGCTCAACGCGGCCAAGGGTGCGGTCGGCAACCCGATCGAGCTGTTCCTGATCAGCCTGAGCGTGCTGGCGCTGTTCGACTTCGAGAAGACCGCCCTGTTCGCCGCGTTCAACACGATGGGGGTGATCTCCACCTTCGCCCACGCCAACGTCCGCTCGGACCCGCCGCGCTGGTATGCGTTCTTCTTCACGACGATCCGCCACCACAGCCTGCATCACTCGACCGACTACGAGAGCACGCGCTGCAACTACGGCAACTCGCTGATCCTGCTCGACCGGATCTTCGGCACCTTTCGCGAGGGCGAGGGCGTGCTGGTGGGGCAGGACGACCGCCGGCGCCTGACGATCCGCGAGCAGATGGCGTTCCCGTTCCAGCCGGTCATCGACCGGATCAAGGCGCGGCGCGAGAAGTCCCGCGCGGACACCGCGGCGGCGGCATGATCGCCAGTCGCCCGGGACAGGTCAGCGCGGCGCGGAGCGCGCTGTCCCGCGGCGACCTCCAGTCGACCCAGCGCTTCGCCGCGAGGCTGCTGGCGCACGATCCCGGCGATGCCGAGGGCCATTTCCTGTTCGGCATCGCGGAATCGAGCGCCGGCCGCATCCAGGCCGGCATCCGCCATGTCGGCCAGGCCGTCGCGCTAGATCCGCAGGGCGAATACCGCGCCCAGCTCGCCAAGCTCCTCACCCTGGTCCGCCGCGACGGGGACGCGGCGGAGACGCTGCGAGAAGCCGAGCAGGCCCCGCCCGCCGACGCGCTCAGCCGCGATACGATGGGCTGCGTCTATGCCCGCCTCGGCGACCATGCCGCCGCCCTCCCCCATTTCGCCGAGGCGGTGCGGCTCGAACCGCGGAACGCGGAATACCGCTACAACCTCGCGGCGACGCTCAACTTCCTGGGCCGGACGGACGAGGCCGAGGCTGCCCTGGAGGCGCTGATCGCCCTCGCCCACGGCGATGCCCGCGCCCATCACCTGCTCGCCGGCCTGCGCCGGCAGACGCCCGAGCGCAACCACGTCGAGCAGCTCGGCCGGGCCCTTGCGGCGACGCGTGTCGGCCCGGCCCGGCTGCTGCTCGGCCATGCCCTGGCGAAGGAGCTGGAGGACATCGGCCAGCCCGACGAAGCGCTGGACCGGCTCTGCGCCGCGAACGCCGAGCACCGCCGGACGCTGCCCTATGACTTCGCCCGCGATGCGGCACTGTTCGACGCCATCGAGGAAGGCTGGCCGAAGCTGGCGCAGGCGCCCGCCACCGATGCGCCGACGGAAGCGCCGATCTTCGTCATCGGCATGCCGCGCACCGGCACCACGCTGGTCGACCGCATCCTCTCGTCCCATCCGGAGGTCGAGAGCGCAGGCGAGCTTCAAGCCATGCCGCTCGCAGTCAAGCAGGTGGCGGGCACGCGCACGCCGACGGTCATGGACCCCGAGACGATCGGCGCGGCCGCCGGCCGCGACATGGGCGGGATCGGGCGTGATTACCTGAGCCGCGCGCGCCATCACCGCCGCGACACCGCCCCCCGGTTCACTGACAAGGTCCCCGGCAACTTCCACTACACTGGCTTCATCGCGCGGGCCCTGCCCGCCGCCCGGATCGTCTGCTTGCGCCGTAATCCGATGGACACGGTGCTCAGCAACTTCCGCAACCTCTTCGCGGTCAGCTCGCGCTACTACGACTACAGCTACGACCTGCTCGACATCGCGGCCTATTATGCCCGCTTCGACCGGCTGATGGCGCTCTGGCGCAAGGCCCTGCCCGGACGCCTGATCGAGGTCCGCTACGAAGACCTGATCGCCGACCAGGAAGGCGAGACGCGCCGCTTGCTCGCCCATTGCGGGCTCGAATGGTCGGACCGGTGCCTGTCGTTCCACACCAACGACGCCCCGGTCTCGACCCCGAGCGCCGCCCAGGTCCGCCGGCCAATCTACGGCGACTCGGTCGCGCGCTGGAAACGCCACGTCGAGGTGCTGGAGCCCGTCCGGCGCTTCTTCGAACAAGCCGGCATCGATCTCGATTGAAAGGCCACGCCATGCTCCTGCCCTTCCCTCTTCGCGCACCATCCTTGGTACTAGCGGCGATTGTCGCCGCCAGCGCCTCCCCGACCCTGGCCGCGGCCGAGCCGAGCACGCGGGTGGTTTCGTGTGGGACCGGCAGTTGCCTGGTCGTCTCGGGCCACCGCGACAGCGCGGCGGCGGCAGTCCTGCTCAACGGCCACGCGGTGACAGTCCAAGGCGCGCGCAACTGGCGGGTCAGCCTGCCGGTCGAGACCGTCCGCGCCTGGTCGGAACCCTATGCCCGGACGATCGACGTGACGACCTTCGACCCCGAGACCCGGACCAGGTCGGCAGCCGAGACCGCCCTGCCGATCGGACTGCTCGGCTCGACGACCGACCTCGCCACCCTGATCGTCAGCGTGAAGTAATAACCAGCTCAACCCTGAGTAATATTATAATAAATTTAGGTTTCATATTGAAAGTTTCATCGACTGGCTCTATGTGAGCGGCAGTCGCCGAAGAGCGGCGCCCATTTCATCCACAGGAGACGATGATGAAGATTGGCCTCGTGGCCCTCGCCACGTTCGCTTTCGCGACCTCGGCTTCCGCCGCCACCACCGAAAACCCGTTCGCTCAGGATCAGGCGATCCTGAACCTCAAGGGTCTCGACCTCTCGACCGCCGATGGCCAGCAGCGCCTTGCCATCCGCATGGACCAGGCCGCCCGCGCCGTTTGCGGCGACCGGGTCGCCGCCGTGCACCTCGCCCTCGAAGCGCAGGCGCAGGAATGCCGCGCCGCCGTGGTCGCCGATGTCCGCGCCCAGGTGGAATCGCGGCTGGCCAAGGCCGGAACCGCCGCGCCGGTCCAGCTCGCCGCGCGCTGAGCCCTTGCATTCCCCCGCGGCCTGTTCGGGCCGCGGGCGGGATTTTACCTAGCGATCTTCGCCGGTTCGGGCCACCAGGTGATGGTGTGCACGTCGTGGGCCGAGGTCCACACGCCCCTCCGGGTATAGCGCAACGCGCCGCTGCCCTCCGCCTCCCCGACCCGCGCATCGACGGTCAGGGTCTTCGGATCGATCACGGCGAAGGTCTGCGCCTCGGTCGTCCGCAGCCAGACCTTGCCGCCGCCGGTGTCGATATCCCCGTATTTCAGCACCTCGCCAACCTTGACGCGGCCGGTGATCTCACCGCTTCGCGGATTGATCCGGGCGACCGTGCCGTCGCCCTGCTCCTGAACCCAGACGCCGCCAGCTCCTGCGGCGAGGAAACCGGGCTCCTTGCCCAGCGCCGCACGCTTGATGACCGCATTAGTTCGGGGATCGATCCGCTGAACCGATTGCTCCCTCGCGCTGACCGCCCAGACCGAGCCGAAGCCGAAGGCCAGATACCAGGTTCCCGGATCGACCGCGACGGTGGCGACGATCCGGTTGGTCGCGGGATCGATGCGCGAGATCACGCCCTTGTCGTCGCTGGCAATCCAGACCGAGCCGGCCCCGGCGACCACGTTGAGCTCCCCGGCAAGGTTGGCGATGCCGGTGGGGATCGCGGCGTTCCGCCGCCCCGTCCGGCTGTCGATCCGGATCACTGCGCCTTCCTTGCAATCGGCCACCCATAGCGAGCGGCGGAACACGGTCATGGCTCCGCAGGCCCGGGTCATGGCGGATTCGGCCTGCTTGCCTTGCCGCGACCAGCGCTCGACCTTGTCGCGGTTCGTGACCCAGACGCTGCTGCCGTCGACCGCCAGGAAGTCCGCGAAGCCGGGGACCTGTATTACCTCTTCCTTCGGCGCCTCGGCCGCGGAAGCCGTCGCAGCCCAGCCTGCCACCGCGGCCGCCATGACCATCGCGCAAATCTTTTGCATGTCCGTCCCTCCTAGCCCCGCTGCGCCATATAGGCCCGCCAGCCGCCAAGGGCGGTGATGTCCTGCGCCCCGGTCAGGGCGCGCGGCTCGGCGACGAAGCCCTTGACGCTGGTGCCGTCGGCCAGGGTCACGGTGCCGATGGCGAGCGGCGGCGGCACCTCCACCACGAAGCTGCCGAATTCGGCGACGCCCAGTTCATAAACCTCGATCGCGATCGGCCCGCCGTCCTCGCTGTGCACCAGGGCCGGCTTGGGCGGCACGCTGTCGGCCATGGCATAGAGGCGATAGCTGGGCGCGGTCTCGAAGGCGCCGACGAACCTCGCCTCGCGCGAGGTGAGCTGCCAGTGCAGCGGCATGTCCTTCAAGTGGGCGCCGACGACGGCGAGTTTCACGGTCTGCATTCTGCCCTCCAGGTCGAGCGGGGGTGGCGATGGGAGATTAGCGGCGGCGAGGTAGGCGTCGGCCGCGTCCAGCAGGGCGAGATCGCTGTCCGCCGGGCCGATCAGGGTGATGCCGAAGCCGGTGGCATTGGCGCGAATGCCCGCCGGCACCGCGACCGCCGCCATGTCGAGCAGGTTCACGAAATTGGTGTAGAGGCCAAGGTTGCTGTTGAGCGCGACCGGCGCCGCTTTCAGCTCGGCGACGCGATAGGTCGTGCCGGCGGTCGGGAAGGCCAGCAGATCGACCTTCTCCCACTGCTCGTCCGCTTGGCGCTTGAGCTCGGCCAGGCGATAGATGCCGTTGAACAGCTCGACCGCGCCGATCGCCAGGCCCGGCTCGACCACCTCGCGCACGGTCGGGTCGATGGCGTCGGGATCGTCGGCCAGGATGCCGGCCATGGCCGCCGCCCGCTCGGCCACCCAAGGACCGCCATAGAGCAGTTGCGCGGCCTCCAGCAGCGGGGCCAGGTCGATCTCGACGATCTCCGCGTCCCGCCCCAGCTTGCCCAGCACGCGGTCGTAGAGATATTCGGATTCGAGATCCCCGAAGAATACCCGCTGCTCGCGGCGCGGCACGCCGATCCGGGCGCGTCCGAGCGGCTTGCCCGCCAATGCTCTGGAATCGGGACCACCGGGCCCGTAACCCGCCCCAACCCCGTCGTGGAGG
>Ga0066256_1002311_pt2 | contig 20974 bp, 25 predicted proteins | sample ThiBio_1000_biof_FD_87107 | JGI IMG/M metagenome (GOLD analysis project Ga0066256, IMG submission 87107) | Wastewater bioreactor microbial communities from Cape Town, South Africa - Thiocy_expt_1000_biof (version 2) | ecosystem: Engineered > Bioreactor > Thiocyanate-remediating >... | reverse complement strand
GGGGGAGCTGCCCGGCCGCTGTACGCGGGACGCTGACAAGAAAACGCGCATCGCGGTTTTTCTGGGACGGAAAAAGTAAGGCATGTTCCCGAAAAGTGGGCACAGGTTTTCGGATGAGATCATCCCCGACAATGTAGGCAGCCCGATGAGCGACGTCATCCGCCACATCATCGTCCGGGGGAAAGTGCAGGGCGTCGGCTATCGCGCCTGGATCGCAGGCGAGGCGATGGCGCGTCATCTCGCCGGTTGGGCGCGCAACCGCAAGGACGGTACGGTGGAAGCGGTGCTGTCCGGTCCGCATGACACTGTTGCCGCGCTGATCGAGACATGCCGGCATGGTCCCGGCATGGCGCGGGTGAGTGCCGTCGATGACGAACCTGCCGATGCGGACATGCTGAACCTGCGCGCACGCGGCGAACGGTTTTCGGTGCTGCCGACGATCTAGAATCCGGTCAGACGGCGGCCCTGCTGGCTAGCATATCGACGCCGCCGAACACTCCCTCGAAAGATCGCTTCAGGGCGACATCGACGTCGGGCAGGGTGACCGGCAGGCCGAGGTCGACCAGGCTGGTGACGCCATAGCGCGGGTCTTCGATGCCGCAGGGCACGATCCCCGAGAAGTGGGTGAGGTCCGGCTCGACATTGATGGAGATGCCGTGCAGCGACACCCAGCGCTTCAGCCGCACCCCGATCGCGCCGATCTTGTCCTCCCGGCCGGGGCCTTTCTCCGGCCGCGCGACCCAGACCCCGACGCGGTCTTCCCGCCGCTCGCCGCGCACGTTGAAGGCGGCCAGGGTGTCGATGGTGAGCTGTTCGAGGCTGGCGACATAGGCCCGGACATCCTGCCGCCGCCGCTTGAGGTCCAGCATCAGGTAGACCACCCGCTGGCCGGGGCCGTGATAGGTGAATTGCCCGCCGCGGCCGGTGGCGAACACCGGAAACCGGGCGTTGATCAGGTCGCCTGCCTTGGCGCTGGTGCCCGAGGTGTAGAGCGGAGGGTGTTCCAGCAGCCAGACCAGTTCTGGCGCATGCCCGGCGGCCACGTCTGCTGCCCGCGCTTCCATGGTCTCCACCGCCGCCTCGTAGGGAATCGGCGAATCCGTCACTCGCCACTCGGGGGGCGGCCCCGAGCGGAGAAAAAACGACGATAATGCAAGGTCTTCGCGGCGTTCCGGCAGCATATTAACCATTAGGTAACCATATTCGTGGTGATCTGGAACCCTGATCATGTGGGAATCCGGAAGTCAACGTGCCAACCCTCGATAATGTCTCTGTCGATCTGATGGTGGTCCTCGGGACCACCTCCATGCCGGTGCATCAGGTGATGCGGCTCAGCCGCGGCGCCATCATCGAACTCGACGCGACCGAGCAGGACGAGGTCAAGGTGCTGGCCAACAATCTGCCGGTGGCCAGCGGGGTCGTGGTCGTCAACCGCAACCGTATTGCGGTCGAAGTCAAGCAGATGTTGCCCCGGACGCCTGACCACAGGTAGTTGCGCAGGGGCCGCGCCAGGGCCTTGTACCCCCAATCCCGATTTGTTACATGGGCGCCATCCAATCGGGGCCCGAACCAATCGGGCCGATGATCCAGCGCTCGTGGCGGAATTGGTAGACGCGCTGCCTTGAGGTGGCAGTGAGTAAAATCGTGGGGGTTCGAGTCCCTCCGAGCGCACCACCTCAGAATCAAAATCTTAAAGCCGACGCTGCTCGCACGCCGTGATTTGTTCCGGCGCACCTGCGCGCGCCTCTCGCTGGTTCCTCAGGAACAACGTCATCTTTCTTCGGTTGCCCACCCGGCAGGGCGCAACAGGAGGATCGTATGAAGAAGGTACTTTTGGCCGGCGCTTGCGTGCTGGCACTGTCGGCAAGCGGTGCGATGGCCCAGAACGCGGAAGGTCACGGCGGTCAGCCGAGCATGAAGTCCGGAGGCGTCAAGCCGGGTGCTGACATGAAGCATGGTGGCGGTGCAATGCATCGCAACGAGTCGTCGACGACCGGCATGTCGCGTCAGGACAAGGCAACCGTGCCGGGCTCCACCAATGCGGGTGGTACGTCACCGAGTTCGCCGAATACCGTGCAGCCCGGTTCAAGCAGCATGGGCAAGTAAGCGCGACAGCGCTGACTGCTCCTGAACTTCAAAACCGCCCGGCATTTGGCCGGGCGGTTTGTCGTATCCGTCAGCGGAGGTGAGAGCCTGCCGGCGCGTCGGTCCGGCTTCCGGTTCTGATCGGAGCCGGAAGGCTCCGGAGCGTTGCGTTTTCAGGCCGGGCGGATCTGTCAGGCATGCGCAGCAGGCTTCGCGGCCTGTTCACGGCGGAGATATCCACGCGCATCGATTTTGCCTTGAAGCGAAATGTCTGCGGGGACTGCAACAGAACATGCGCGCCAGCGGCCGGACGATTCCGCGCCATTAAAACGGCACGCTCCGATCGTGGCGCGCGGCGCAGCGTCGGTGTTTCCGTTCCAAACACAAAGCCGGGAGAGGCCTTGGCCGCGATTGCCGGCCCCTTGATCCAGTGCGGCACCCATTGTGCCGGATCGGTAGGCGTCTTTGGCTGCTGCGGTGTCGCCGGCACCACATGGACGATGCGATAGCCGCGCGCTTTCAGCTCACGAAGAATGACCGGCAGGGCGGCCTGCGTGCGCGCCTGAATGTCGTGCAGCAACAGTACGCCTTTGCCTTTGGCTTCGAGACGCGTGAGCGCGTAATTGATCACCTGCTTGGAGGAAATGTGCCGCCAGTCGTCAGCCGGGAAATCTGCGCTCCATGTCATCAGGCCGCGTTTGCTGAGTTCGGCTTCCAGAAGATCGCCCCGGCGCAGACCGGGAATCCGGAAGAACGGCGCAAGCTGCGACGGATCGCCGAGCGCGGCGGAAACGTGGGCGATGCCGTCATCGATTTCGGCGGCCATGCGCTCCTGCGGCAGTTTGCCGAAAAATGTCGGATGGTTCTCGCTGTGAGTGCCGATGGTGTGACCCGCGTCGCGCACGCGCCGAACATCCTGCGGATATTCCTTGGCCATGCGGCCAACCATGAAGAATGTCGCCTTCACGCATTGGGAGGCGAGAGTCTCGAGGACAGGATTGGTATGGGCGGGCAGCGGCCCGTCGTCGAAGGTCAGCACCACCTCGTGATCTTCGAGCGGCAGGGTCTCGCCATATTGCATCGTCCCGATGCGCGGATGTTCCTGCGGGTCCACGACGATCGTGCGGGAGGTGCCGAGCGCGTCGGGATTGCCCGGGCAGTCGGCGGCGCGTGCGGGCGGTCCAGCGAACGTCGTGAGGATGGCAAGCCCGAGGGCGGTCAGGAGCGCGGGGCGATGAGGGGAAGCGGTTCGGCGCATGGCTGCTCCATCGGAATGACGAACCATGTCTATCGTCGGCGCTGTGAATGAGGGCTTAATCCAGAGGAAAAGCCGGAACCTATCGGTCATGGGACGAATTCTGAGCTGTTTGTGATGCCACGAGATGCACGACCTTGTAGCCGTTGCGTTTCAGATATTGCAGGAAAGCGGGCAGCATTCGCGCCGTCTGCGCCTTGGGGTCGTGCAGCAGGATGATGCCCTTGCCTTGCCCTTCAAGGCGCGCAGTCAGGAGCTGCAATTGCTGGTCTGGCGTCATCGGATTCCAGTCGCTGGCCCACAGGTCCGTTCCGAACACGGCGATGCCGCGCGACTGTAGGGTGTCGAGCAGGGCCGGAGTCGAGGCAAATCCCGGGAAGCGGAAGAACGGTGTCGAGGGGACGCGGGTTTCGGTGCCGCGAAGGGCCGCTTCATCGGCGGCGATGCCGCGGTCGATTTCCTCCAGCGCCCGCGTCTGGCCGATCCTGTCGAGCGGCTGATGCGACCATGTGTGGTGGCCGATGCTGTGGCCCTCGGCTGCGATCTTCTTCACCATCGCCGGATTGGCCGCGGCGTTCCGGCCGATCAGGAAGAACGTCGCTTTCACGCATTCGCTGGCGAGGGCCGCAAGGACTTTGCTTGTGGTGGCCGGAAAGGGGCCGTCGTCGAAGGTCAGCACAACCTCCTTGTCCGCCAGCGGCAGGGTTTGTGGGAAACTCTTGAGGCCGACGCGGGGATAGGCTTTCGGGTCCACGGTCAAGACGCGGGAGGTGCCCAGGGCGTCCTTGCGGGGACAATCGGCGGCGTGGGCGGCAGTGACCGTTGCGGTGGCGAGCGCCACCAGCACGGCTTTGAACGGGGTCATCGGGGGTGTCCGGGAACGGTCAAGCAGTCGCGCACATTTATCATTGCGTTGTGTCGTGTCGATTGGGTAATGGCTGAAACGCACACCAAATCAGCAAAATCTCCATCAAACCCGCGAGGCACGGCATGGCCGACGATCAAGACCTTGCGGAGGCGGTCGCAGGTCACGTTTCCGTGCATGGCGATCCGATGCGGGATGAGGACGGCCACATCCGCCCCGGGTTTGTCGAAGCGATCGCTGACGCGGTTCAACGGGGCGATTCCGCCTTCCTGTCCGGGATTGTCGCCGAACTCCACGAGGCCGACCTCGGCGATCTGATCGGCGCGCTGGAGCCGGACCTGCGGCCGCGGCTGGTCGAATTGGCGGGGACGGCCTTCGACTTCTCGGCGCTGAACGAGGTCGACGGGACCGTCCGCGAGGAAATCCTCGAAGAGCTTGAGCCGGAGACGGTCGCGGAGGGCGTTCGCGAACTGGATTCTGACGACGCCGTCGAACTGCTTCAGGATCTCGACGCCGAAGACAAGGAAGAAATTCTCGACAGGCTGCCACCGTCCGAGCGCATCGCGCTGGAGCGCAGCCTCGACTATCCGGAAGACTCCGCAGGTCGCCGGATGCAGACGGAATGCATCGCGGTGCCGGACGAGTGGAGCGCGCTGCAGGTCATCGAGTATCTGCGCGATACCCCGGAACTGCCGGATCGCTTCTATGAAATCTATGTGGTCGACCGGGAGAGGCGGCTGAAGGGCGCGGTGCCGCTCGATGCGCTGCTGCGTGCGCGGCGTCCGGGACCGATCATGGACCTGATCGACGAGGACCGCCGCCGGGTGTCCGATCACGAGGACATCGCGGACGTGGCGCGGATGTTCGGCAAGTACAATCTTGTCGCCGCACCCGTGACCGATGCGGACAATCATCTGCTCGGCGTCATCACCATCGACGACGTCGTGGACGTGATCGAGGAGGGCGCCGACGAAGAGATCAAGGCGCTGGGCGGCGTCGCGCGCGACGAAGAACTGTCGGACTCGGTGTGGACCATCGCCAAGGGACGGTTCAACTGGCTGCTGGTGAATCTCGCCACCGCATTTCTTGCATCCTCGGTGCTCGGACTGTTCGAGGACGAATTGCAGAAGATGGTGGCGCTGGCCGTGCTCGCGCCGATCGTCGCCAGTCAGGGCGGCAATGCCGCGACGCAGACGATGACGGTCGCGGTGCGCGCGCTCGCCACGCGCGAACTCAATTCGAGCAATGCATGGCGCATCGTGATGCGCGAAGGTCTTGTCGGCTTCGTCAATGGACTTGCATTTGCCGCCATCACCGGCGCCGCCGCTGCGGCTTGGTTTCAGACGCCGGGCCTCGGTGTCGTGATCGCTCTTGCGATGATCTGCAATCTCGTTGCCGGTGCGCTCGGCGGCATTCTGATTCCGATGATGCTCGACCGTCTGCGTGTGGACCCCGCGGTTTCGTCCGGGACGTTCGTCACGACCGTGACGGATATTGTCGGGTTTTTTGCGTTTCTCGGAATTGCGACGATGTGGTTCGGATTGAAAGGTTAATGCTGCCCGCTACGGCATAGCTTCCTTGCGCGCACAGGCCCTCACGTTCAACTGCATGCCTCATTTTCGCCATTCGCCGATCTGAAACCGCCTGATCGCTGGCCGCGCCGCATGATGTCCGCGCGGCTTCTTTGCACGTTCGACGACCGTGACGTTGGTCCATTTGACCGTCATCGGCGTCTGATTTTAAGCCGGAGCCCTACATTTTGATCCGAACCATGACCGCTGTGGCGGCGCTTTGTGCGTTGTCATCGCTGGCCGAAGCGCGCGTTCGCACGCCAGCGTTTTCGACCGAATGCAACATCACCATGCCGTGCATCGGTGTGAACAATCCATCCTATGGTCGTTCGCGCAAACAACGCGAACAGGTGCAGCCGTTCGCTGCATTTGAACCGGCGCAGCGCACGGTGCGTGTGCGTCGCGCCGCTGTTGGGACGGCTCATGCATCGGAGGGATATTCCGCTGGCCTCGTCGGCCCGCTGCAGGCCAAGCTCGCTTCCATTCAGGCCGCGTGCCCCGGCACGCATGCCATTTCGGGCGTGCGTCACACGCGCATTGCCGGCACGCGCCGGATGTCGCTTCACGCGCAGGGCAAGGCGGTGGACGTGCGCGGGCCTTACGGCTGCATCTATGCGCAGCTCAAGGGCTGGAACGGCGGCTATTCGACCGATGCGGGCCGCGTGCAGCATATCCACATCTCTTATGACGCCGCGGGCGGGCGCGAGATGGGTCTTCGCTTCGCCCATGGCGGCGGCCGCCGTCATTCGTGGCGCAGCGCCTACGCGCGGATGCGATAAGACGAACAGTGCAGCCGTCCGGATCGAAACATTCCGGACGGCTGCACGTCTTTGTTAACTCGCGATTAACCATCCCGGCGCGACCCTCACGGCATCGGAGGAGCGCGCATGCAGCGGCTACGGCTCAAGGCGGATGGTCGGATTGTCGAACTGCTGGACGGGCGGGAAATCCCGCTGGCTCCCGGCATGCCTGCTGCGACGTTACACAAGCCCGCCAGCGAAGCGCCGGTGGTGCGCGATCTGCGGCTGCGCACGAAACTCACGCAGGCGGAATTCGCCTCCCGTCTCGGCGTTCCCATCGAAACCATCCGGAACTGGGAGCAGGGCAAGCGCTCGCCGCGCGGACCTGCACGCGCATTGCTGACGGTCATCGCGCATGATCCGGAGATGGTGTTTGCCGCGCTTGCACGGCGATAACTGAGAGGTCCATGATCTCTGCATCATCGTCCGGAGCGGACGATGGAGAGAGGCAGACCATGCTGACGGTTGAAGCGAACGGCGCGGCCATTCCGGCGATTGGTCTTGGAACGTGGGAACTGCGCGAGCGCACCTGTGCGCGTGTGGTCGAGCAGGCGCTGCGGCTCGGCTATCGCCACATCGACACCGCGCAGATGTACGACAACGAGCGCGAGGTGGGCGAGGGCGTGCGCGCTTCGGGCGTCAGGCGCTCCGATGTTTTCATCACCACGAAAATCTGGACCACGCATTTCGCGCCGAACGATCTTCTGCGCTCCGCGAAGGAGAGCCTGGTGCGTCTGCGGATGACGGAAGTCGATCTGCTGCTTCTCCATTGGCCTAATTCGCACGTCCCCCTGGACGAGACGCTGGGCGGTCTCGCGCAGGCGAAGGAGCTTGGGCTGACGCGGCATGTCGGCGTGTCGAACTTCACCGTAGCTCTGATCAAGGAGGCCGTCGCCAAATCGCCGGTGCCGCTGGCCTGCAATCAGGTCGAGTATCATCCCTATCTCGATCAGACCAAGGTGCTCACGGCCTGCCGCGAGAATGGTCTTGCGCTGGTGGCTTACAGTCCCGTCGCCAAGGGACGCGTCAAGAAGGCAGAGGCGCTGAACCGGATCGGTGCGCGCCATGGCAAGACGGCGGCGCAGGTCTGCCTGCGCTGGCTGATGCAGCAGAACGTCGCGGCGATCCCGCGAACATCGAAGCTCGAACGCCTGTCGGAAAATATCGAGATTTTCGATTTCGAACTGGACGATGCGGAGATGAACGAAATCTTCGCCATGGGCACCCAAGACGGCCGCCTCACGGATTTCAGCCTCGCGCCGAAATGGGATTGAGCGGGGGATTGATCTTGCCGCGATGATCGCTCATTCAGGGCGATCATGTTTTTCTACCTGTCCAAGATCGCCGGATTCTTCGCCATCCCGTCGAACGCGATGGTGATGCTGTGCGTGCTCGGCCTTCTGCTGCTGACGTCGCGCTATCGCGAAGCCGGGGCGCGGATGATTGCGGCCGGTGTCGCGCTGCTGCTGATTTTCGGACTGTCGCCTGCCAGTAATCTGTTGCTGCTGCCGCTCAGCGAGCGCTTTCCGGCATGGAGCGCGGCAGGCCGTCCGCCGGACGGCATCATTGTGCTCGGCGGCGCGATCGATCCCGAAAGCAGTCAGGCGCGCGGCTCGCCGGAACTCGACTCGTCGGGTGAGCGCATGATCGCGATGCTGCAGCTTGCACGCCGTTATCCGAACGCGCGCATTGTGTTCAGCGGCGGCAGCGCCGCGCTGGTCGGGGAGGCTGTCTCCGAAGCCCCGATCGTCGGCGATCTGCTGGAAGATTTCGGAACCGCCCGTGCGCGGATCGTGCTTGAAGGCGACTCTCGCACCACGGCGGAGAACGCAACCTTCACGCGCCAACTGGTGTCGCCCAAACCGGGCGAGCGCTGGCTTCTGGTGACGTCGGCCTTCCATATGCCGCGGTCGGTGGGCGCGTTCAGGAAAGCGGGCTTCGAGGTCGAGGCCTATCCGGTGGACTGGCGCTCGCGCGGCTGGAGCGATGCTCTTTCGCCATTCGGCGCCGTCAGTCTCGGGCTCGCCCGTACCGACACAGCCATCCATGAATGGATCGGGCTGATTGCTTACTGGGCGACCGGACGCAGCAGCGAACTGTTTCCGGGGCCGCGCAAGGCCAGTTAGCTAGTGTCCTGTATCCGACGTTCGTTTTATTTTGCTGCACGCACGGTACGAACGTCGGATACAGAGGGACACTAGCCAATTATAATTCTAGTGATCCTTTGGTTCTGACATTCGTAAAATGCCCGCGAAGAATATGATACGAATGTCAGAACCGGATCACTAGTCATGCCGGGGCAGACCGAGCCGGTACACGCCGCGGAAATCGTTTGGATCGGCGGGCTTGCCCTTGCGGTAGATCACGAGCCGTCCGGCCTGAGCCAGAGACACGGCTGCGCGGCGGATCGGCACCAGCAGTCCGTGCCAGCTTTCGTCGTCGGCGATCGCATGCGCGATCTCCGGCGCACTGAGTGTCTTTTCGCCGGCGCGTGCCAGCACGGCCAGAATGGCGTCATCCAGCGACTTGACGCGGGGTGTTTTCGAATCGGAATTGTTCATGACCATGCCATGACGCATCGCCGCGTGGACGGCAAGCAAGCGCCGCCGATTATTTCGTCATGGCGCGATAGGCGTCGGAGTCGAACTGCCTCCGCCAGATCACGACCAGAACCGCCAGCGTCGAGGCGATCAGCACCCATGGACTGATGAACCAGCCAAGATAGCCGAGAGCGAACAGGAAGGCGCGCTGGCCGCGGTTGAAATGCCGGCCCGCCGACTGAAACAGCCGGGTGGTCCGCATCACATGCGATTGTGCTTCCGGCGTGTCGCGCTTTTCCGCGAATGGCATCGCGCCGAGCAGGATGGCGACGTAGTTGAACAGGCGATAAGCCCAGGAGAACTTGAAGAACGCATAGACAAAGATCACCACGAGGCCGACGCACTTGATCTCCCACAACACCGGAGAGGTTCGTATGCCGAACGGCAGCGTCGCCAGCACCGACATCGCTTCTTCGGTGGACCGCAGCAGCGTCAACCCGCCGCCGATCGCCAGCAGCGTGGTGGACGCGAAGAACGCTGTGCCGTTCTGCAGCGACGCCATGACTTGCATGTCGACCATCCGCGCCTCGCGGTCGAGAATGCGCCGGATCCAGACTTCACGATAGATGCTCATGCGCGCGCTCAGGCTGTTGCGGCCATGCGAACTGCGCTCGAGCGTGATGGCGTAGACCGCCCATGAGAGAACGAAGAACGAGATGGCGACGATATCGGCTGTTCCAAACAGACCCACGGTGCAATGCCTTCCAGATGCTGGCCATCACAATAGTGCATCGGATCGGGCAGCGCGACGCGGTTTTGACCGAATTCGGGGGACATGTTGCCTGCCGCGCGAGGGCCGTGGCAAAGTCGCGGTCAGGGAGATTCAACGATGGCTTTGACGCTCGCGATCGGCAACAAAAACTATTCCTCGTGGTCGATGCGGCCGTGGGTGGCGTTGAAAGCCACCGGGATTGCCTTCGATGAAGTCGTGATCCCGCTCTATACGGGCGCGGCCGACAAGCAGCGCATTCTCAATGTCACCAAATCGGGCAAGGTGCCTGCGCTGATCGACGGAGATATCACCGTCTGGGACTCGCTGGCGATCATCGAATATGCCGCCGAGCGGTTTCCGGAGGCGGGGCTCTGGCCGCGGGACACGGCCAGCCGCGCCCACGCGCGTTCGGTTTCGGCCGAGATGCATTCCGGCTTCATGCCGCTGCGCAACGAGTGCGGCATGAACATTCATCGGCCGGTCCGCGCCAAGCCGCTGTCCGATGACGCGAAGGCCAACATCGCCCGCATTCAGGAAATCTGGACCGACTGCCGCGCGCGCTATGGCGGGCAGGGGCCATACCTGTTCGGCGCCTTCAGCGGCGCGGACGCGATGTTCGCGCCGGTCGTTCACCGTTTCCGCACCTATGACATCGCGGTTACCGGACCCGCTCGCGCCTATATGGAGACCATGCAGACAAATGCGGCGTTTGAGGAATGGACGAGAGGTGCGCTGGCTGAAACCCTGATCATCGACAGATTCGAGATCGACTGACCGCTCGGTCGCCGCTCGCGAAAATGTGCCTGTGTGTCGTCTTGACGCGTAAGCCGCGACGGCGCTTGGCTGATCCGCCGTTTTTATTCGAGGATTGATCCATGGGTATTCTGGATATGCTGACCAGCGTGCTGGCGTCGAAGGGTGCGAGCGAACTGGAAACCGCCGTTATCCCGGTCGTGCTGAACGAGGTGCTCGGCGACGGCAATCAGGGCGGGCTTTCGGCCATCGTCGCGAAACTGGAGCAGGCCGGTTTGGGCGGTCAGGTGAAGTCCTGGATCGGCACCGGTCAGAACCTCCCCATCAGCGCGCAGCAGCTTCAGGAGGTCCTTGGCAGCGACGTGGTCAAGCAGCTGGCCACGCGTTTCGGTATCCCGGTAGACCAGCTTTCGACGGTGCTGGCCCAGGTCCTGCCGACCGCTGTCGATCAGGCGAGCCCAAAAGGTACGCTCCCTCACACCGCTTAAGCAGCCCGGGCTAAACGTCTGATCTTGCCTGCAATTTCTAAAAAATCGCGGCTATCGGGCCCGATTGCGGCATTGCACATAGCCGGACCCTGCATTGAGGTGCGCGCAACGCCGAAAATCATCATTATGTAATTGATATATAAAGATAATTTATGCGTTACCCTTATATTGGTTTATCTGGCCAAATAAAGGCTCTCTGTGCTATACCGTTGCCGGGCGTCAAACGGATGCTTGCCGCTTTGGACGGCAGGCCGGCCAATTCGTGTTTCGCGTAATGGAGCAGGGTGTTGAAGAACAAATTTACTGTCGGAGAGACCGTCTATTTCACCGCCAGCAACGTGGCGCGTCCCGCAGCCACCGGAACCTATGAAGTTATCCGCGTGCTGCCGACGGACGGCGACGAGCGTCAGTATCGCATCAAAAGCTCTACCGAAGCCTTTGAGCGCGTGGCGAAGGAAAGCCAGCTCGCGGTCGCCTGAGACCTTCTGACAAGTATGGCCTGACGGAATTTTGCCGCGGTTGCGGCGCTTGGTCTGGTTCGTCTCAAAGGGGGCCGCGAATGAACCGGGCGTGGGCAGCGTCGATCGAAAATCTCTGGCAATCACAAAGCCTGCCGATGTGGCTGACGATTGTTGCCGCCGGCTTCTTTGCCATCGTTCTGCTGGTGACGTTGTTTCGCGCCGAGCGTTCAGTCGCGAATGGCGCTTTGACCGTCATCACGCTGCTCGCCATCGGCATCGCCGTCACCAGCATGATGCGGGCCTCCGGCGTTGAGGGCCAATCCGGCGACCTCAAATCGCCGGGGCAGGCTGCCGCCTCGCTTCCCGCGCTGGCCTGTCTCGATGGCCTTGCTGGGGAAAGCGTCGAAACGGCCTGCGAGAAGGCGCTGTTCGCGTCGGCGGATTCCGTCGCGGCCGGTGTGTCCTACACGGCCGCGCAGATCACGCGCCTTGCCAGCTTCGGCAATGCCGCTGCCGCCAACAAGGTCATGACGCCGGAGCTTAGTGCGTTGCGCCGGACCATCGAGCGCGACCGTTATGGGCTGGTGGCTCACGTTCTGCAGACCCGCGAGGGATGCTCGCTGACGTCGAGCTGTCCATTTTTCCAGTCGCTGACCAACTCCGCGCAGATTTCGTCCAACATGAGCGAGAATCTGTATGACGGTTTCGTCGGCCGTTATGCGCCATCGTGGAATGCACCGGTGGCTGCCGTGGCTGCGGCCGTTCCCGGTGCAGCGCCGGTCGGCAACGTGCCGTCGGGAAAGCCGGTTTCGGGCGACTTCCCGAGTTCCGCGTCGATCCCGCCGATCAACATCATGACGCCTGAGCCGGCCGCTCAGGGCGCCCAGGCGGGGCAACGACCGGCGGAGCCGGGCGCTTCGCCCGCACCACGCAGCGCGCCACCTGCTCCTTCGCACAACAACGTCCCCGGTGCCGTGATCAATCCGCAGCCTGCGCCTCCGGCTGCGGCAAAAAGGGCCCCGGCGCCGCAGAAATCGCGTGCACAAGCTCCGGTGCAGCTTGCACCGCCCAAACAGAGCGATGATAACTGATCGCTCATTCTCCAGTTGAAGCGTGATGTTCCGGCGTCGCGCTGGCGATACCGATTATGCCGCTTCATCTCGTCAAACTCAGCGTCGGTGCGACCTCGGTCAAGGATCTGAAGGGCTGGATCGCCGAACGTGTCGCGCAGGCCAAGGCCAAAGGGCTGCCGCCGCGCCATATCCACATCACCCGGATGTCGCCGAAGCGTGTCGATGAAATTCTCGATGGCGGATCGATCTACTGGGTCATCAAGGGCGAGATCGCGGCGCGCGAAAAGATCGTCGCCATCGAACCGTTCCGCGACAAGGACGGCATCGGCCGCTGCCGTCTGGTGATGGAGCCCAAGCTGATTTCGGTCTCGCCGCGTCCGATGCGGCCGTTTCAGGGCTGGCGTTATCTTGATCCCAAAAGCGCGCCGCCCGATCTCGGCAGGGCCGCGGCGGCGGGCGTCGCGGCGATGCCGGAGCCGATGCGCAAGGAACTGCGCGAGCTGGGGTTGCTGTAGAGTGCAGTCGTCATCCTGAGGGGCGAGCTCTTGCGAGCCTCGAAGGATGACTTAGCCGTCGCCCTTCGAGGCTTGGCGGCGTTGCCGCCGGCGCACCTCAGGGTGACGGTATCGTGTCCGCTGCCCGCTACGCCTTGATGTTGTCGATCAGGCGCGTGGTCCCAATCTTCGCGGCCACCAGCAGCCGGACGGGTCCCTCACTGAACGATGAAATCGGCGCGAGCGTTTCAGCATGCCGGGCCTCGAGATAGTCGAGTGCAAATCCGGCATCGGCGATGGCGCGTGCGCCTGCATCCAGTGCGGTCTTGAAGCTGTCGCCATCGCGCATGCGCTTCGCAGTGGCCTTCAGCGTCCTGTACAGCACCGGTGCTGTCCGTCGCTCGTCCGGTGAGAGATAGACGTTGCGCGACGACATCGCGAGGCCGTCGCGCTCGCGGATGATCGCGCCGCCGATCACCTTCACGCCGAGATCGAGATCGCGCGCCATGCGCGTGACGACCTTGAGTTGCTGGAAATCCTTCTCGCCGAAGAACGCCATGTCTGGGCGGACCTGCGTGAACAGCTTGGTCACGACAGTGGCGACGCCGCCGAAGAAGTGCGGGCGGAATTGATCTTCGAGTCCGGCGAGGGCGGGGCCTTCCGGTGCGATCCGGGTCGCGAAGCCATCCGGGTACATTGTCTTGACGTCCGGATTCCAGACCAGATCGACGCCTTCCGCCGTCAGGCGCGCGATGTCTTCCTTCCATGTCCGCGGATAGGAGCCGAGGTCCTCGTGCGCCGCGAACTGCGTCGGGTTTACGAAGATCGAGACGGCGACCTTCTTCGCCCGCTTTTTCGCGAGCCGGACCAGCGACACATGGCCGTCATGGAGCGCCCCCATGGTCGGGACAAGGGCCAGAGTCGCGTTGCGCTTGCCAAGTTCGTCGCGGGCGCGATGAAGCGAGGACAGCGTGCGGGCGATGATGGGGGAGCGGGTCATGTGTGCCGATGTCTGAAGCAGTTGATCGTCAGGTAGGCAGCACTCTTACACAAAGCCGGTGGCGCACGCCAACGACCTGACCGTTGAGACAGTTTCTCATTCCGCGATTCATGATGAAGATGCCCCCCGCTGCATTTCTCTTGATTCTTTGCGGACTTGGCTGATGATATCCACAGGGGATATTCCATGCTTTTGCAGGCGAGTCAGGGCCAGTCCGGATCGGCGCATGTCGTCGTGCTGGGGAATGAGAAGGGCGGGTCGGGCAAGTCCACCACCGCCCTTCACATCGCCGTTGCCCTGCTGAAGGCCGGTCAGCGGGTTGCCACTATCGCCCTCGACTCCCGCCAGAAGAGCTTCACCCGCTACATCGACAATCGCCGGGCCTGGGCCCAGCGCAGCGGCCTGTCTCTCGAACTGCCGCATCATTGCTGCGTGGCGTTGGGCGCCAGCATGCAGATCGAAGACAACGAGATGTCGGAGTTCGAGCAGTTCTCCGGGGCGGTCAGCGCGGTGGAGCGGACCCACGATTTCATCGTGATCGATACGCCGGGGTCTGACAGCTACCTGATGCGGCTGGCGCACTCCATGGCGGACACGCTCGTGACACCGCTGAACGACAGCTTCCTCGACTTCGATGTACTCGGCGCGGTCGATCCAACCACCTATTCGGTGATCGGCGAGAGCCACTATTCGACCATGGTGAAAGCCGCGCGCAAGCAGCGGCGCGATCTGGACGGCGCGACCACCGACTGGATTGTCGTGCGCAATCGGCTGTCGATGCTGGGCTCCCGCAACAAGCAACTGATTGCCGAAGGGCTCGATCAGCTGTCGTTCCGGCTTGGTTTCCGTCCGATCGATGGCTTTGCGGAGCGCGTGGTCTACCGCGAATTCTTCCCGCGTGGCCTGACCGCGCTGGACGACCTCGACGAGGCGACCCTCGGCACCCGGCCGAACAAGGCCCATGTCACGACGTGCGAGGAGGTCACCAACCTGCTGCGCCATCTGAAGCTGCCGCTGGATGAACGGGGCCGCCGGCGGGCCGCGACCCGGGCCGAATGGTTCGCCCAGGTCGACCGGCCGCTGGAAAATCATGGCCTGACGGTCTGACCGGCCGTTGCCGAAACGGCTGCGCTGCCTAAATTCAAGTCGAAAGCACAGGGCACTGGCAGTTCCAGCGTGCGTAACGGTAGAATTTTACACGTTATCGGCTGAACTCCTTGAGGGTTCAGCATTTATCCCCTGAGCGGGATGACTTGGCCTGATTGATGCATTGCACAAGATCAGTGTCAATTATGAGGTGCGGTGCAGAGAATTCTATTGGCTTGTCATCCTCTTGTAATGATCCGGCTGGACAAGGCCAAAGGATTCCAAAACACTGTGACGAGAGGATCGGTCCGGACGGTTGGCCGGGCGGTCCGGTAGTTTCGAGGACGATATGAAGCGCGGAATTTGCATTCTGCTGGGTTTGTCTGTGGTGGCTGTGGCCGCCTATTTCACCGCGAGCAAATGGGCGATCCGTCACGAAACGCTTTCGTTTTACGATGCGGCGCGGGGCCGCCCGATCGAGGTGGCGATCGCGATCCGCCGCGACAAGGAAATGGCGGCAAATTCCGGCATCAACATTCTCCCCGTCGCCATCGTCAATCACGGCAACACGGTGAAGTTCACCGAATACTCGTTTCTGGCAAACGTGCTGGCGGCGCGCGGCTACATGGCGGTCAGCATCCAGCACGACCTTTCGACCGACGCTCCGCTGGTGACGAAAGTCGGCGAGCTTTATGTCGGGCGGCTGCCGGTCTATGAGCGCGGCGTCGCGAACATCGAATTCATCATCAACGAGATGAAGAAGATTCAGCCGAACGCCGACTACAATCATTTGACGATGGTCGGCCATTCCAACGGCGGCGACATCTCGATGTATTTTGCCAAGATGCATCCGGATCAGGTGAAGAAAGTGGTTACGCTCGATAATCTGCGCGTGCCGTTTTTGACCGATGGCAAATTCAAGATTCTTTCGTTCCGGTCCAAGGACCCTGTTTTCAAGGCCGATCCCGGCGTCGTGCCGGATAACGAGACGTGCGAGCAGTCGGGCATCACGGTGGTCAACACCGGCTTCCAGCACACCGATATGAGCGACCGCGGGCCGGAGAACGTGAAAACGTCGATTCAGGGCGTGCTCGACAAGTTTCTGGAAGACGACAGCAAGCTTGCGCCGGTCGATACCAACAAGGTCGTGGTGCCGAAGCCCGGGCCGGTGGCGCAGGTCGCGCCTTCCGGCAACTGATCCTTTCAGAAAACGGTCGTTGTCCGTCAGCGATCGGGCGCCGGGCCGGGCGCCATCACACGTGCGTGAATTCCCATTTGCTTTCGGTGCGCTACGTTGATCCGCCACATTCGATTGGTGGCATGACTTCTGCTTTTCTCTTCGCAGATCATCTGGAGGTGAGAGTCATGTCCATGACCAGTGTTTTCCGGCCGTCCGCGCTCGCTTCGTCTGCTGAGGAGTCCTTTGCCCCCTGGGTCAGCGACGACGAATGCCTGTCGCGCCTCGCGCGCGCGGTCGCAGAGCATGACGACAGCCGGCTCGGCGAAGTCGCCGAACTGATTGGCCGCCTCGCGGTGCCGATCGAATAGGTGGTCGCGCGCGGTCATTGACCGTTCCCCGGCCACGCGCCACATAGGACTCGTATCCATTGCGAGATCCGATGACGCGCGATCCGACATATCCAAAATCCGGCGTGCCGCCCGTTGCGGGCAATACGCGTACAGTCCCAGATGCCCCGTTGTCGGCATCCGGCGACATCGCCGCTTTTGTGGCCAAGGCGCGCGCCATGACGCCGGGTCATCCGGGCAGCGGCCGGCTGATCTTTGCGCTCGATGCCACCATGAGCCGGCAACCCACATGGGACATGGCCTGCGCGCTGCAGGCCGATATGTTTCGTGAAGCGGGCAGCATCGGCGGTCTGTCGGTTCGTCTCGTCTACTACCGCGGCCTGAACGAATGCCGCGCCAGTAACTGGGTGTCCGACACTGCGCATCTCGCCAGATTGATGAACAGGATCGATTGCCAGGGCGGCAAGACCCAGCTTGGCCGCGTGCTCTCGGATGCGCGCCGCGAAGCCGTTGCTTCCGGCGTGCGTGCGATCGTGTTCGTCGGCGATGCGATGGAGGAGAACGTGGATGCGCTGTGCGCCACCGCCGGCGAACTCGGCCTCTTGAAGGTGCCGTGCTTCATGTTCCAGGAAGGCGACGATTCCATCGCGGAAAGCGCGTTTCGCGAGATCGCGCGGTTGACGGGCGGCGCGTGGTGCCGCTTCGATATGGGGTCGGCGGCGCAGCTTCGTGAACTGCTGCGTGCCGCAGCGGCCTATGCGGCGGGCGGGCGCGACGCGCTGATGCGGCTGGCCAGAAACGCCACGGGCGCGGCGGCGCTGCTTGGACAGATGAAGTAGCTGGCGATTGCCGGACGACGCTGCGACGCTATTTCGCGATATCTCGGTTTAACAAATGCCGGTATCACCTTAAATCAGGATGTCGGCGTTTCGCCGCCCAATTGTAAGGATGATCGTTTCTCATGCCGACCCTGATCGCTGGCATCGTCGCCGTCGCACTGCTGTACGCGGCGCTCAACGTGATCAAGGGCGCCGATCCCAAATGGCTTGCAAAGATCATCCGCGGCGGCGGCGGCATCGTGACGCTTGCGGCGGCACTGTTTGTCGGCGCCAAGGGCGAACTTGCGGTCGCAATCCCGCTCGGCATTTTCGGCGCAGGCCTGCTCGGCTGGTCGCCATTCGGTGCGCAGCTTGGGTCCGCGTGGGGAAACTACGGACCGCAGTCCTGGAAATCACAGGGGCAGAAGTCCCAGGTACGGTCCCAGTTTATACAGATGACGCTCGACCACGACACCGGAGCGCTTCACGGGCTTATTACCGCCGGACCCGAAGCGGGGCGTGTACTCGACGACTTCACGCTCGACGAGATCATTGCTCTGGCACGGGGGTTCGACGCCGAGAGCTGGGCTCTTCTGGAAAGTTATCTGGACCGCCGGTTTCCGGCCTGGCGTGAGCACGCGCAGGGCGCAGGGACAGGCCGGGGTGGCGGCGAGGATCGCGGCGCGGCGCCTGGCGGAAAAATGACGGCGGAGGAGGCTTATCAGATCCTTGGCCTGAAGCCGGGAGCCAGCCGCGACGACATCGGCCGGGCTCATCGTGGCCTCATGAAGAAACTGCATCCCGACCAAGGGGGCTCGACGTACCTCGCTGCCCGTGTGAACGAGGCCAAGGATACTCTTCTTCGCAATCATCGCTGACTCCAGCACGCAACATCACGCCACTGCGAGTAGCTTTCCCCTCTGTCCATGCCCCTGCGGACGCCCGCCGTTGTCCGGCGTGATCAATCCCGCGGTTAATGTTTTAGAGACCAAACATTGAAAAATGGTTTTCACCGCGCGCGGCGGAAAAAATGCCGCACGAGTCTCGCATAAAAAAATCCCGCGGCGTGCCGCGGGATTTTTGAATGACTGCCTGAAGCGATGATCAGTTGCGGATCGCGATGCAGGAAATGTCCGAGCGCTTCAGTGTGCGGCAGGCGGCTTCGGCGGAATCCTGATTGAGGCCGGCGAAGCGGGCGCGATAGAGAGTCTTGCGGCCCTTCGAGACCGTCTCGGTGAACTGTTCGGCATCACCCAGCAGCTTGCTGGCGCTGCCGCGTGCCTCATTGAGACGCTGGCGCGCCTCGCTTTCGCTTTCAAGCGCACCCACCTGGATGATCCAGCCGGTCCGGGCGGTCGCCTTGATGGCGCCGTTCTGCTGGATCGTTTGCATGGGCTGTGGCTGCGCCATTGCGACTTGCTGGACAGGCTGCGGCGCGGGCGAAGCTTGGAGTGCGGCAGCTTGCGCGCCGAGGGTGGAGGGCGGCGCGCCGCGGTTGGGATCCGCATAGGCCAGCGTCTGTGCATGCGGCGCTGTCGAAGAAGACGGAGCGGGGACCGCGCCGATGATGCCCTGACCGATGCCGTTGCTGGTGTTCGGTTGGGCGGGAAGCGGGGCCGGGAAATCGTTGCGCGACTGGGTTGAGGCGACCGGCCAGGGCTCTGCGCGGCGTTCAGGCGCGGCTTCCGCCGCGGCGACGACGCTTTTCGATGTTTCCGCGACTTCCGCCTTGCGCGGCGCGGGAATGGCGGCGGTTGCGATCGGAGCAGGAGCGCCTGGCGCAGCCGATGCAACCTTGGTCTGGCCCATGCGGACCTGAACGGTTCTGACGCGCACGGGAGTCATCGGTTCGGCCGATCCGGGGATGATGGAAAGAGGCTGCGAGATCACGCCGCTGGTCAGCGGAGCCGGAGCGGGCTTGTCCTCTGTTTCGACCGCTGCCTTCGCGGCGACGCGCGGCGCGGGAAGCGGAATCGGCTCCGATACGGTCGATGCAACCTTGATCGCGCCCTGCGACTGCACCATCGGCTTTGGTTTCACATTGTCGGCGATATCGCCGTCGTCGTCCTTGTTCGCAACGGCTGCAACCCGGGCGTCGTTTCCGCGCTCGGTGATCGCCGCGACCGTGCGCCGGGTCGAAGCTTCGTCGAGATGCTCGGCAAGCAGGTTGCGCATGATGGCGTCGCGCGACCCGCCGCTGCGGCCCCCCATCACGACGCCGACCAGGAAGCGATTGCCGCGCTTCATCGAGGTGACGAGATTAAAGCCCGATGCGCGGGTGTAGCCGGTCTTGATGCCGTCGACGCCTTCGACCTGACCGATCAGCCGGTTGTGGTTGCGGATCACGCGGCCACGATAGTTGAAGGCCTCGGTGGAGAAGTAGCGGTAGTATTTCGGAAAACGATCCTGAATGGCGCGGCCGAGGGTGGCCTGATCGCGGGCCGTCGTCACCTGGGCATCGTCCGGAAGGCCGGACGCGTTCTTGTAAACCGTCTTGCTCATGCCGAGCGCGCGCGCCTTGCGGGTCATGAGCTTGGCGAAATCGTCTTCATCGCCGGCGATGGCTTCGGAAATCACCACGGCCGCGTCGTTGGCGGAACGGGTAACAAGACCTTTGATCGCATCCTCGACGCGGATGGTCTGGCCGGGCCGCAGTCCGAGCTTGGTCGGTGCCTGCACGGACGCGTGCTGCGACACGTTCATCTGCGTGTCGAGTTTCATCCTGCCGCTTTCGAGCTGTTCGAACAGCAGATAGAGCGTCATGATCTTGGTGAGCGAAGCAGGGTGACGCAGGCCGTCGGCGCTGGTGGCCTGCAGCGTGCTGCCCGAATTGGCATCGACGATGATCGAGGAGAAGGCGGGATTGTAGCTCGACACCGCCGCGTGGTGATGGCGGTGACGGGAGCGTCGGCGCGCATCGGCTGTATCGGTTGTGATGGCCACGGCCACGGAGATGGTGGCGACGCCAAGAAGGCAAAGACGAAGCGCGCGCGCTGACGCCGACGATTTGACTCCGAGCATGAAATTCCCCGTCCGATTCCCAGTTTATTCGCCTCGTTCTGAGGCCAAATTTGGTCCGGCATCGGCTGATCATGAGGCCGCGCCGTCCACGTGAAGCCGCTGCTCCGGCACGTCTGGCCGGATCTCCAGGTCATCCGGCTAAGGCTTTGGAACAACTTCGCTTTTCGGACGCGTCAGGAACGTGAAAAGCGCAGGGAATCAAAGTAGGTCGGGACGGTTACGAAACGGATAAGCAACAGTTGCCACGATGCGTGGGAATATTCGCGGATTTAAGACAATTGTGCGACTCACCACATTCTTGACATTTTTTGTGCAATGCAGTATATATGGGGCGTGGTTAGGGAGCCGGGGTAACCTCCCCCGCT
>Ga0066256_1002309_pt2 | contig 20977 bp, 19 predicted proteins | sample ThiBio_1000_biof_FD_87107 | JGI IMG/M metagenome (GOLD analysis project Ga0066256, IMG submission 87107) | Wastewater bioreactor microbial communities from Cape Town, South Africa - Thiocy_expt_1000_biof (version 2) | ecosystem: Engineered > Bioreactor > Thiocyanate-remediating >... | reverse complement strand
CCCACCATTTGGCCATGGCGGCGAGTTCGTTGGTCAGTTGCCCCTCCGCCTGCATCGCCATGCATTGATCGACGAACGCCTCGAAGATGCTTGCCTCGGTATGGCATTCCGCCAGCGTGAACCGGGTGTTCTGCAGATCGGCGAGCCGCCCGCCGAACAGCTTGCGCTGCTCGACATAGTCCACCGTGATTTCGATGATGGCCTCCATCGCGCCGAGCGCGATGACCGCGCAGATCAGCCGCTCGCGGGGAAGCTGGGCCATCAATTGCCCGAAACCGTTGCCGGGCTGCCCGCCGAGCAGATTGTCCTTCGGCACGCACACGTCGTGGAAGAACAGCTCGGACGTGTCGGCGTGATGCTGGCCGAGCTTGGCGAGATTGGCCCCGCGACGGAAACCTTCGGCCGGCGCCTCCACCACCACCAGCGAAATGCCGCCCGTGCCGCGCGTCTTGTCGGTCCTGGCGGCGACGATGATCAGGTCCGCCGTCTGGCCGTTGGTGATGAATAGCTTCTGGCCGTTGATGATATAGTCCGCCCCATCCTCGGTCGCCGTCGTGGTCAGCGCCTTGAGGTCGGAGCCGGTTCCCGGCTCGGTCATCGCGATCGCGGCGATCTTCCGGCCCGAGCAGAGATCGGGCAGCCACCGCCTCTTTTGCTCGTCGGTGCCGTAGGCCAGGATGTAATGGGCGCAAATGCTGCTGTGCACGGGGTTGCCCCAGCCCTGGAGCTGGGCGCGGGCCTGTTCGCGATAGATGATCGCCTCATAAAGGAACGAGGCGCCTATCCCCCCGAACTCCTCGGGGATCGTCGTGCAGATCAGGCCCGCTTCAGCGGCGCGGCGCCAGAAATCGCGATCGATTATGCCCTCCGCGTTCCAGCGGCTCAGATTGGGCGCCGCCTCGGCCTGAAAGAAACGCCACACGGAATCGCGCCACGCCTCGAGTTCGTCGGTCATCCACGCGGGCCGATACATCGACATCCTCTCCAAGCTTTCCTTGCCGCCATTTCTTGCCCGAGATGGCTGGTCGATACAAGATGGATTATGACTCATCAGTCATTTTATTATTTTTGCGCTTTCGCCATGCCGCCCGCGCCGCTAGGAAATGCGCCATGACCAACCGCCCGACCGCCAGGAGGATGACGCGCGCGGAACGCAGCGACGCCATCCGCAAGGCGCTGTTCCATGCCGCCGAACAGGTGGTCGCCGAGTTGGGCTATGCCGATGCGTCGGTGGCGCGGATCGCCCAGGCCGCCGGCGTCGCGCAGGGCACGTTCTACCTCTATTTCGAATCGCGGCAGGATCTGTTCGACCGGCTGCTGCCCCATGTCGGCGATGCGGCCATCGCCTATATCCGCGAGCGCGTGCAGGGCGGCAAGGACATATTCGAGGTCGAGGAGCGCGGCTTTCGCGCCTTCTTCGACTTTCTTGCCGAGCGCCCCGAGTTCTATCGCATTCTGAACGAAGCGGAGACTTTCGCGCCGAAGGCCTATCACGATCACATGCAGAATATGGCGGAGGGCTACATGCGCGCGCTCTCGCGCAGCCACGCCAAGGGGGAGCTGCCCGGCTTCGAGCGGCGCGAGCTCGAAGTGATCATCTACACCATGCTCGCGGCGCGCAACTACCTCAGCTACCGCTATCTGTTCCGCGATGGCCGCTCGCGCCGCCTGCCCGCGTGGGTCGACCGCGCCTACATGAAACTGATGACCGGCGGCATGGTGTACGGCGGGACGACAGAGCGTCCGCGCCGCGCCCGCCGCAGCGCACCAGCAGCGGAGAGCGCCGTCATCGGCGATGCCGCCCATTTCCGGCTCGAGCCGGCAGAGCCGGGCGAGACGCGCATCGATCTCGAGGTGACGGACGCGTGCCTTGGCGCGGACGGTGCCATCCGCCGGGGCATTCTGCTGAAGCTGATCGAGGCTGCCGCGACGGCCGCGGCCTCCGAAATTTCCGCAGCCCCACCGCGTCTTCTGAGCCTGTCGACGGCCTTTCCGAATGCCGCCGGTGACGAGGATCTCACGGCCGTAGCACGGGCGCAGGGGAGTGGAGGCGCCATCCACGTGAGCGTAGAAGTCCATGCGGCGAACGGGAGCGCGCGGCCGGTTGCCACGGCCCAGTGCGTCTACGAGGTCGAGCGTCGCGCGACAATGGAAGATGAATCGTGACTCGGGAATCATCTTGACGTTTATCTGCCGCCTGAAGCACACTCAGGCCAACAACAAGACCGTCCCGTCCGGTCAAGCGGTTTGACAAATTATGCAGGAGGAACACCCATGGCCCGCAAGCGTGTCGATCTCGACCGCCGCACCGTCCTGAAGGGCGCGGCAGCCGGAGCTGCAGCAACAATTTTCGCGCCCAATATCGTCGCGGCACAGAGCAAGGTCGTCCGGATTGGTATGCCGACGATCCTCTCGGGCCGCGTTGCGCAGCTCGGCACGTCGTCGCGCAATGCCGTGCAGATGGAAGTCGAGAAGATCAACGCGGCTGGCGGTCTTGCCGGCCGTCAGATCGAGATGGTCATTCGCGACTCGAAAGGCCAGCCGCAGGAAGCAGCGCGTGTCTCCCGCGAGCTCGTGAACAGCGATGGCTGCGAGATCCTGCTCGATGCCGAGGCCTCGTCCGGCTCGTTCGCCGTGCAGGAAGTGGCGAAGGACCTCGGCGTGCTCGTGATGCACACGAACTCGGAGACGTCCTCGCTCACGGCCGATCCGAAGATCCGCATTCCGCTCGCGTTCCGCTCGTGCCGTCAGGGCATCCACGATGCTGTCGCGAGCGGCGCCTATGCGGCCGAGATCGCCAAGGCCAAGAAGCTCAATCGTTGGGGCACGTGCTCGCCGGACTATGCCTACGGTCGCGACAACACGCAGCTCTTCGTCGAGTACCTCAAGCACTTCTATCCGCAGGCCGAGGTGACGACCGAAGCCTGGCCCAAGCTCTTCCAGCCAGACTACACCGAGGTCATCACCCGCGTGCTTCAGAGCAAGCCGCAGGCGCTCTACTCGGCGCTCTGGGGCGGCGACCTGACCTCGTGGGTCGATCAGGCGAACATCTACGCGCTCTTCTCGCAGATGGAAGTGTTCGCGATCAACATGGCGGACTACACCGCGCTGACGGCCGTGAAGAACCTGCCCAAGGGCATTCACTCGGCCACGCGCTACATCAAGACGTATCCGGCTACGAAGGCGAATGCCGAGTGGGGTGACGCCTATCGCGCGCGCTTCAAGGAGTATCCGACGAACTGGTCGTGGGAGAACTGGGTCGGCATCAACTTCATTGCCGAAGCCGCGAAGAAGGCCAACTCGGCGGATGGCAAGAAGATCGCCGAGGCCATGCGCGGGCTGAAGATCGATTGCCCGTTCGGCACCGCCGGCACCGTCACCATGCGTGCCGACGATCAGACCGTGATCGGCTATGCCATCGGCTGGGGCACGACGATCCCGCAGGAGCCGTATGTTCCCGAGGTCAAAGGTGCGACCTGGGATACGATCCTCCAGCTCGAGGCCGAGTGGAAGAAGCGCAACAACTACACCTGAGCTGCGCTCGATCCGAGTTACCTTCGCAGGGCCGAGGCACTCACCTTGGCCCTGCGAGCGATTTAGATCAGTCCACCATCCGAGGTGACGCTTGAATCTCGCCGCCCTCACGGATTGCCTGACATCCGCCTCCTGTCTTGTCACCCAGACGACGAGCGGCCTCATCATCGGGATGCTGCTGTTCCTCGTGGCGGCCGGGCTCACCCTCATCTTCGGCGTGCTCAAGGTCGTCAACTTCACGCACGGCTCGTTCTACATGCTCGGCGCGTATCTCGCGCTCACCGTCAACGGGCTGACCGACAGCTACTTCCTCGCAGTTCTGGCCGCGGCCGCCGGTGTCGGTCTCTTCGCGCTGGTGTTCGAGCGCTTCTTCATGAGCAAGGTGTACGGCTCGAACGTGCTCATGCAGCTCCTCGTCTGCTACGCCTTCATCCTGATCCTCGACGATGCCGTGAAGATCATCTGGGGCCCGGAATTTAAGTCCATGGGCATGGCCACCGTCTTTCAGAAGCCGCCGCTCTTCATCGCCGGCGGCATCGTGCCTGTCTTCTATCTCTTTCTCATCATCGTCACGCTCATCCTCTCGCTCGTGCTCTGGCTGATCATCACCCGCACGAAATTCGGCACGGTTGTGCGCGCCGCGGCGGTCAATCCGAGCATGGTGTCGGCGCTGGGCATCAATACCGGGCTCGTCTACAGCGGCGTGTTCGTCCTCGGCGGCATGCTCGCGGGTCTCGCGGGCGGCCTTGCGGCGCCGGTGCGATCCTTGACGGCGGGCATGGGCTTCTCGATCCTCATCGAGTCCTTCATCGTCACCGTCATCGGTGGCATGGGCTCCATCGCCGGTGCGCTGCTCGGCTCCATCATGATCGGCCTCGTGCGCTCCTTCGGTTCGATCGGCTTCCCACTGTTCGTCGAGGGCCTGATGTTCCTGCTGATGGCCATCATCCTCATCCTCAAGCCGAGCGGTCTGCTCGGCAAGGAGGGTTGAGATCATGATGGCTACGCGTCCCAATCTCGTCCGCGATATCGCGATCGCGGCCGTCGCTCTGATCATCCTGCTTCTGCTGCCCTATGTGTGGCCGAGCAAGATGGTCAACGATCTCATCATCCGCGTCTCGGCCTTCGCGCTGTTTGCGACGTCGCTCAATCTGCTCGTCGGCTACACGGGCATGGTCTCGTTCGGCCATGGCATGTTCTTCGGCTTCGGCGCCTACGCCTTCGGCCTTTCCATGCAGCGGCTCGGCGTCTCGATCCCGATGGCCTTCCTCATCACTGTCGTCTCGAGTGCCCTGCTCGGCCTCGTCGTCGGCGCCATCAGCATCCGGCTGAAGGACATCTACTTCTCCTTCATCACGCTCGCCTTCCAGATGCTGCTCTACAGCACCGTGATTGCATGGGTTCCGCTGACGGGTGGCGATCAAGGTCTCATGGGCGGCATCCCGCGTCCGCCGTTCCTGGGTATCGATCTGTCGATTGAAGCACACCGCTACGCGTTCGCCGTCACGATCATGGTCGTTGGTCTGCTGATCCTGCGCCAGATCGTCGAGTCGCCCTTCGGCTATACGCTCCGCATGATCCGCGACAATACCGAGCGCGCTACCTTCCTCGGCATCAATGTCTTCCGTGCCAAGCTGACGGCCTTCGTGATTGCCGGCGTGTTCGGCGCGATCGGCGGCATGGTCATGGCGCTCTTCGTCTCGGGCGCCTACCCGGAGTTCGTGAACTGGACGATGTCGGGCGAGGGCATCTTCATGATCATGCTCGGCGGGCTTTCGACGTTCGTCGGTCCGGCCGCCGGCGCGCTGATCCTTTCGCTGCTGAATGACGTGATCACGCGCGGCACCGAGCACCACGGCCTGTTCCTCGGCGCCGTCATTCTTCTGTTCGCGCTGGGGCTTCGCAAGGGCGTGACGGATTTCGTCGCGGATTGGTTCCGCCTGCGCCGCGAGGCCAGCAGCAGGAGCGGGAGCTGACGCCATGCTCGAAGTCAAAGGTCTGTTCAAATCCTTCGGCGGCGTCGCGGCCATCTCCGACGTCAACATCGACTTCCCGACGGGCTCGCTCACCGCGATCATCGGTCCGAACGGCGCCGGCAAGAGCACGTTCTTCAATCTCATCAGTGGTGGTCTCACGCCGGATGCAGGATCGGTCACTTTCAACGGCACGAACCTCGTCGGCCGCTCGCGGGCGCAGATCATCGATGCCGGTATCGGCCGCGCCTTCCAGGTCGCGCGCATCTTCCCGACGCTCACGGTGGAGGAGAGCCTGCTCGGCGCCGTTACCGCCCATCGCCGCCGCGCCCAGAACATCACCCATCGCTTTCCGCTGCCCGAGATGCGCGATCGTATGCTCGAGGTCGCAGAGATGCTGGGGCTGACCGAGAAGCTCGGCGTGACCTCGGCCAATCTCTCGCACGGCGATCAGAAGCTGCTCGACATTGCGCTCGCGCTCGTGCTCGATCCCAAGGTCCTCCTGCGCGACGAGCCGACGGCCGGCATGGGGCCCGATGAGCGATGGCGGATGATCGAGGGGGTGCACGAGCTCTGGGAGCGCGAGAAGCTCACGCTGATCTTCATCGAGCACGACATGGACATCGTCTTCAAGATTGCGCCGAAGATCTCCGTCCTCTGCTACGGACGCCTGCTCGCCGAGGGTACGCCCGATCAGATCCGCACCAATCCCGCGGTGATCGAAGCCTACCTCGGCACGAGCCACGAGGAGGCGGCAGTATGAGTACGTCGCCGATCGTCCGCGTTGCAGGTCTCGACGTCTTCTACGGCAAGAGCCAGATCCTCTTCGATGTCGGGCTGGAGCTGAAGCAAGGGCAGACGCTCGCGCTCCTCGGCCGCAATGGCGCCGGCAAGAGCACGACTATGAAGGCCATTGCCGGCGTCGCGCCACCGCGCCGCGGCACCGTGGAGGTTGCGGGCACGAATGTGGCCGGTCGCCCGCCCCACGTCATTGCCCGTACGGGCATCGGCTTCGTGCCTGAGGATCGCCAGATCTTCCCCGAGCATACTGTCGAGGAAAACCTCGAGATCGGCGCCAAGAAAGGCCCCAATGGCCAGGACGAGTGGTCATTGAAGCGCGTATTCGAAGTTTTCCCCCTACTCGAACCGCTGCGTTATCGTATGGGTGGTCGGCTCTCCGGCGGCGAGCAGCAGATGCTTGCCATTGCGCGCACGCTCATGGGCAACCCCGTCGTGCTGCTGCTCGACGAGCCGAGCGAGGGGCTTGCGCCCATCGTCGTCGCGCGCATCGGCGAGCTGCTGAAGACGCTGCGCAAGACGGGCGCGACGACGCTGATTGCCGAGCAGAACATGCACTTCTGCCTCGGCGTCGCGGATGATGCGGTGGTGATCGACAAAGGCGCGATCGTCTATCGCGATACCATTTCCGGCCTCAAGGCCAACGAGGAGGTCCGGCGGCGCTATCTCGCCATGTGACGGCGCGGCGCCACGGCCCGAAAGAGAGCCCACCAGCGAGGAGGATGCCATGACGACGCTGGCCACGCATATTGCCCGCTTCACGTCTGCGCTCGACGCCAAGACCATGCCGCCTGAGGTGGTCGAAAAGGCGCGGGCCTGTCTGCTCAATGCCTATGGCATGGGCCTCGACTGCCACGATACGCCCTATGCACCCATCGCGCGCGCGGCGGCTCTGGCCCTCGACGGCGAGATTGCGAACGGCGCGACCATGCTCGCGGATGGACGTCGCACGACGATCGGCGGCGCTTGCCTCGCCAATGCCGCGCTGTTCCACGGTCGCGCGCAGGAGGATTCCTCCGGCGCCGCGCATTTCGGCACCATTCTCGTGCCGCTGCTGACCGCCATGGTCGAGACGCGCCGCGCCTCGCTCTCCGAGCTGATCCCGGCGCTCGTTGCCGGCTACGAAGCCGGTGGCCTGCTCGAGAAGGCCTTTGCCATCAATACGACGCCTGGCGGTTTCCGCTCGACAGCCACATACGGCGTGGTTGCTGCGGCTGCAGCCACGAGCCGGCTCCTGCGCCTCGATGCCGAGCGCACGGCGGCGGCCCTCGGCAATGCCGTGTCCTTCACCGGCGGCGTGTTGCAGTCCTTCGTCGACGGCACGGACGAATGGCGCTACCAGCCGGGCCTCATCGGGCGGAATGGTCTCGCCGCTGCGGAGCTGGCGCGTGCCGGCTCGGTCTCGGCGCCTTACGCACTCGAGGGCAAGGCCGGTCTCGTGCGTGCGTTCGGCCGCACGGAGCCGGATGTCACTGCGCTCGCGGCATCGCTCGGCAAGGAGTGGTTTATCCACCGCGTGACCTTCAAGCCCTTCCCGGTCTGCGCCTTCAACCAGACGCCCGTGACGGGCGCGCTGGAGCTGCGCGAGGAGCTCGGCGCCGCGAAGATCAAAGCCGTCAAGGTGCGCATGAACCCCTACGAGTGCGGCTATGCGGGCATGGATGCTGTCGGCCCCTTCAGCACCATCTCCGGCACGCTGATGAGCATCCCCTTCTGCATTGCTTCGACACTGCTGCATGGCATCCCGGACATGAAGCGCATGACGACATACGACGATCCGGCCGTGAACGGCCTCGTTGGGCGTATCGCCCTCGTTGCCGATGCGGGCGTGCCGATCCTGAGTGCCATCATCGAGGTCGAGACCGAGGAGGGCCGGCGCCTCGTGCGCGACCAGCGCATGACGACAGAAGACTACAACTACGATCGCGTCGGCGTCTCAGCGCTCGTGCGCCGGATCGGCGTCGAGCAGGGCGTACCATCGCAGGCTTTCGACATGCTGGAGCGGTTCGTCGATCGTCTGCCCGACGGCACGATTGAGGATGTGCTCGGCGCCTTCCGTCTGCTCGAGCCTCGGCGCAAGGCCGCCTGAGGCGCAGCGGTCGCTCAGGAGTTACGTGGAATGTCCGACGTCAAGTGTGAGGCCTTTACCCTCGGCGGGCTGTTGCGCGCCGCCGCAGAGCGTCACGGCGCGCGCACGTTCCTCGAGTTCCCGGACGGCACGCAGACCTACGCCGAGGCTGATGCGCGCGCCAATCGCACCGCCAATGGTCTTGTGTCGCTCGGTGCCGCCAAGGACAGCAAGATCGCGATCATGGCCATGAATGGCCCAGGCTTCATCGATGCCTGGCTCGGCGCGGCGCGCACGGGCGCGGTCTATGTGCCGATCAATACCGACTACAAGGGCGACATCCTCCGCTATCAGCTCGGCAAGGCGGACGTGTCGCATATCGTCATCGATCCGGCCTTTCTTGAGCGGTTGGAGGCTGTTTCTGCGGATCTGCCGCGGCTCCGTCACGTCATTCTCACGACGCCGATGCCCGGCGCACCGCGCTCGCTCGGAACTGGCGTGGCGATCTCGACGCTCGCCGATGTCATGAGCGCACCGGATCGCGATCCCAGCATCGAGATCGCACCTTCGGATCCGCTCGCGATCAGCTTCACGTCCGGCACCACCGGCCCGTCGAAAGGCGTGCTCGCAAGCCACGCGCATGTCATTACCTTCGCGCGCGACTGGATCATGTCGACCGACTACGCTGCGGGCCAGTCGATCTACACCTGCATGCCGCTGTTTCATGCGGTGGCCTCCTGGCTCGGCGTCGTCCCCGCGATCATCAATGGCGGACGCATTGCCATCGTGCCGCGCTTCTCGGCCTCGGGCTTCTGGGACGACGTGCGCAGGTACAAGGCTGACGTCGCGCACGGCATTTTCTCCATGGTACCGATCCTGCTGAAGCAGCCGCCGCGTCCCGATGATGCCAACCAGCCGGCGCGCCGCTTCTATTTCGCCAAGGTCAATGACGAGTTCGAGCGCCGCTTCAACTGCAAGATCGTCGAGGTGTACGGCGCCACTGAAACGGGCATCGTCACGGTGACGCCGCCGGGCGGTGAGCGCCGCAAGGACTCCTGCGGCAAGCCGAACACGGCGACGTTCGACGTCATGATCGCCAACGAGCGCGACGAGCCGGTGCCCGTCGGCGAGGTCGGCGAGATCCTGGTCCGGCCAAAGCGGCCCTATGCCATGCTCTCGGCCTACTACAATTGCCCCGAGGCGACGCTCGAAGCCTACCGGAACTTCTGGTTCCACACAGGCGACAACGCGCGCGCAGATGCCGACGGCTACTACTACTTCGTCGATCGCAAGAAGGATTCGATCCGCCGGCGCGGCGAGAACATCTCCTCATCGGAGGTCGAGGCGACACTCAATCGCCACCCGGCCATCCTCGAATGCGCCGTCATCGCGGCGCCCTCCGAGCTCGGCGAGGACGAGGTCCAGGCGGTCGTCGTGCTGCGCGAGGGCGCGAAGGCGACGGCCGACGAGCTCTGGGCCTTCTGCGATGAGCACATGCCGCGCTTCTGGGTGCGGCGCTATATCGAGTTTCGGCGTGAGATGCCCAAGACACCGAGCCAGAAGATTCAAAAGTACCTGCTGCGCGCGGGCGAGGGCCAGGGCGAGGTCTTCGAGCGTGCAGCGAGTGGAAGGCGCACGACATGAGCCAACAGACCATCAAAGTCTACTCGGACTACAAGAGCCCTTATGCCTATCTCGCGAAAGATCTCGTCTATGATCTCGAGCGCGACACCGGCATCCACGTTGACTGGCTCCCTTACACGCTCGATATCCCGGCCTATCTCGGCAGCGCCAAGCTCGATGCGGGCGGTGGCGTCGCCGAGCAAAGCCGCAATGCGCATCAGTGGCGGCGCGTGAAATACAGTTACATGGACTGCCGCCGCGAGGCCAACCGGCGTGGCTTGACCATCCGTGGCCCGCAGAAGATCTGGGACTCCTCGCTCGCCAATATCGGGATGCTCTACGCGAAGGAGCGCGGCGTTTTCCGCTGCTACCACGATCGCGTGTTCGAGCGCTTCTGGAAGCGCGAGCTCGATATCGAAAACGTGTCCGTGCTCGCCGCGCTGCTTGCGGAATGCGGCGCCGATGCATCGGACTTCGCCGCGTATACCGAAGGCGAAGGCCGTAAGCGCCTCGCCGAGGTTCAGGCCGAAGCCGAGGCCGCGGGCGTCTTCGGCGTCACGAGCTTCCTGCTCGAGGACGGCGATCTCTACTGGGGTCGCGAGCACATTCCCCACATCATTGAGAAGCTGCGCGCCGCCGGATAGGCAGCGCACCTCTGGCACCTGACTTCGCCGAAGCCGCAGGCGATTTGCTTTTTCCTCGCGTTCAGTGAACTCTATGAGCGCATATCGGGTGCCTCGAACAGTGAATCTCGAAAGTCGGACCGGAGCGTTCAAATTTGGCGCAGGATCTGCCGGCAACGGATCGCCGCGCGACCGCCCGCGCGCTCGAGCCCATCCGCGCGGCTGGTGGCCTCAAAGCGCGCTATGTTTTTGCGGATGGTGCAACCCGTATCGACACGCTGACGGAGTACGGCGGCTATCGCCTGCGCTTTCCGACCACGCATGCGGCGCATATCGAGGCGAGCCAGATCAATACCGGTGGAGGGGTCGCAGGGGGCGATAGCCTGGAAATTGCGCTCGACGTGGGCGCGGGCGCAGATGCCGTGCAGTCGTCGCCGACGGCCGAGCGGATCTTTAGATCCATGGGCCCGCCTGCCAAAATCGATGTCAGCCTGAGCCTCGGGCCCGCCGCCCGCCTCGATTGGTTGCCGCAGGAGACGATCCTCTATTCGGGCGCACGCCTGCACCGGCGCTTCGAGATCGATATGGCGCCAGACGCGCGCCTGCTCATGGCCGAGATGGTCGTCTTTGGTCGCGTCGCGCATGGTGAGGTGCCTGGGGTCGGCGAGCTGCGCGATGACTGGCGGATACGGCGCGGCGGCGCCCTGATCTTTGCCGAAGCCGTCCGGCTCGAGGGTCCGATTGCTGAGCTGCTGGCCCGCTCCGCGGTCGCTGTGGGCGCGCGCAGCACGGGGCTTGTCGTGGCCCTTGCACCCGATGCCGAGGATCGGCTCGCGCCAGTTCGCGCGGCGCTCGCGGCTGCGCGCTCCCAATGCGGCGCGAGCGCATGGAACGGCTTGCTGACTGCCCGATTTCTAGGCACGCCTGAGGACGTGCGACGTGACATCATCAGTATAACTGAGGTGCTCTCGGGCCGCGCGATGCCGCGTGTCTGGATGACGTGAGCAACCTCACGAGGAAGGGGGCGCCGATCGCATGAACCTGACACCGCGCGAGAAGGACAAGCTGCTGATCGCCATGGCAGCCAATGTCGCGCGCCGCCGTCTCGAGCGGGGCGTGAAGCTCAATCACCCGGAGGCGATCGCTCTCATCACCGATTTCGTCGTCGAGGGCGCGCGCGACGGCCGCAGCGTCTCGGAGCTCATGGAAGCCGGCGCCAAGGTGCTGCGTCGCGATCAGGTCATGGAAGGCATTGCCGAGATGATCCACGACGTGCAGGTCGAGGCGACCTTCCCGGATGGCACGAAGCTCGTCACCGTCCACAATCCCATTCGATAGACCGGCAGCCCAGGGGAGCCTCCGATCAATGAAATTCGCACGCCTTGTTCCGATTGTTCTTGCTGCCTGCGCCCCGTTCGCGGTGGCCGGCCCTGCTTCCGCGCATACCGGCCTCGAGACAGGCTTCTCGCTCATTGACGGCGCACTTCATCCGCTCGGCGGCCTCGATCATCTCGCGGCCATGGTGGCGGTCGGCATCTGGGCGGTGCTCGCGGGCGGCAAGCGCATCTGGGTCTGGCCGGTCGCGTTCGTTCTCATGATGCTGGTCGGTGGGTTCATTGGCCATGCCGGCATCGTGCTCCCGGCCGTCGAGCCGGCCATTGCGCTCTCGGTTGTCGTGCTCGGTCTTGCCGTCGCCTTCGGTCTGCAAGCGCCCGTTGCGATGGGGGCCATGCTCGTCGGTGCCTTCGCGCTCTTCCATGGCCACGCGCATGGCGCCGAGGCGCCCGCGACCGGCTGGTACGGCTATGCCGCTGGATTTGCGACGTCGACGGCGCTCCTGCATGTGGCGGGCATTGCGATCGGCCCTGCCATTGCGCGCCCCGCGACCCCCCCGCCCGCCCAGGCGATCGGCGCCGCAACGGCTGTGCTCGGCGTCATCCTGATGGTCCGCTGAAAGGTGCCACATGATCCCAGGTGAGATCTTCACACCCGATGGCGAGATCGAGTTGAACGCTGGGCGCCCCGTGACGACGCTCACGGTGTCGAATACCGGCGCGCGGCCCATCCAGGTTGGCAGCCACTATCACTTCTTCGAAGCCAACCCGGCGCTGAGCTTCGATCGCGAAGCTGCGCGCGGCACACGCCTCGACATTCCAGCCGGGACCGCTGTCCGCTTCGAGCCCGGCCAGACGCGCGACGTGCGCTTGATCCCGCTTTCGGGCGCGCGCGTCGTCTATGGCTTTCGCCAGGAGGTCATGGGCAAGCTCGACCCATAAAGGCCGCGCGAGACCAGCCCGATCGCACGCTCAATCAAAAGGTACTGCCGATGCCCGCCAGGATGTCCCGTGCCGCCTATGCGCAGATGTTCGGCCCGACGACCGGCGACAAGGTGCGCCTCGCCGATACGGACCTCATCATCGAGGTCGAGAAGGACTTCACGATCTACGGCGACGAGGTGAAATTCGGCGGCGGCAAGGTCATCCGCGACGGCATGGGCCAGTCGCAGGTGACGAACGCCGCCGGCGCCGCCGACACCGTCATCACGAACGCGTTGATCCTCGACCACTGGGGGATCGTCAAAGCGGATGTCGCGATCAAAGGCGGCCGCATCCTCAAGATCGGCAAGGCCGGCAATCCCGACATCCAGCCGGGCGTCGACATCATCATCGGCCCGGGCACCGAGATCATTGCGGGCGAGGGCAAGATCCTGACGGCCGGCGGTTTCGACACGCACATTCACTTCATCTGCCCGCAGCAGATCGAGGATGCGCTCATGTCGGGCCTCACCTCCATGCTCGGCGGCGGCACAGGGCCCGCGCACGGCACGCTGGCTACGACCTGCACGCCCGGGCCGTGGCACATCGAGATGATGCTGCGCGCGTCCGATGCCTTCCCGATGAACCTCGGCTTCGCCGGCAAGGGCAATGCCTCCTTGCCCGGTGCACTGGAGGAGATGATTACGGCCGGCGCCTGCGCACTCAAGCTGCACGAGGATTGGGGCACGACGCCTGCGGCTATCGACTGCGCGCTCTCCGTCGCGGACGATCACGACATACAAGTCATGATCCATACGGACACGCTGAACGAGTCCGGCTACGTCGAGGACACGATCGCGGCCTTCAAGGGCCGCACCATCCATGCCTTCCACACCGAGGGTGCCGGCGGCGGCCATGCGCCCGACATTATGAAGGTCGCCGGTCTCAAGAACGTGCTGCCCTCATCGACCAATCCGACGCGTCCCTTCACCGTGAACACGCTTGATGAGCACCTCGACATGCTCATGGTGTGCCACCATCTTTCGCCGTCCATCCCGGAGGATCTCGCATTCGCCGAGAGCCGCATTCGCAAGGAGACGATCGCAGCCGAGGACATCCTGCATGATCTCGGCGCGCTCTCCATGATGTCCTCCGACAGCCAGGCCATGGGTCGCATCGGCGAGGTCATCATCCGTACATGGCAGACCGCGCACAAAATGAAGCTGCAGCGCGGTCCGCTGCCCGAGGACCAGGGCAAAGGCAACGACAACTTCCGCGCCAAGCGCTACGTCGCCAAGTACACGATCAACCCGGCCATCGCGCACGGTGTCTCCGACTACATCGGCTCGATCGAGCCCGGCAAGCTTGCGGATCTTGTGATCTGGTCGCCGGCCTTCTTCGGCGTGAAGCCCGATTTCGTCATCAAGGGCGGTGTCATTGCAGCGGCACCCATGGGCGACCCCAATGCCTCGATCCCGACGCCGCAGCCCGTGCACTACCGGCCCATGTTCGGCTCTTTTGGCGGCGCACGCACGCGATCGTCGCTCATCTTCGCCTCGGGTGCCGCCGTTCAGAAGGATGTGGGCAAGCGGCTCGGGCTCGCGAAGGACGTGGTTGCGGTGAAAAACGTGCGCGGTGGCATCTCCAAGAAGAGCATGATCCACAACGATGCCACGCCGGACATCACCATCGATGCGGAGACCTACGAGGTCCGCGCGGACGGCGAGCTCCTGGTCTGTGAGCCGGCAAAAGTGCTACCAATGGCGCAGCGATATTTCCTCTTCTGAGGCATTGGACGAGATGACGGACAGCCTCCGCGCGTCTGCGGCTTTGAAGGCCGACAAGCTGGCCGGCCGGCCCATCGTCGACACCATCACGCTCGACCGCCAGTCGCGCTACCGGCGCCGCGTGCTGCTGACGACGGACGGCGGCCGCGAGCTGCTCCTCGATCTGCCCGAGGCGACCTATCTCGCCGATGGCGATGGCCTCGCCGTCGAAGGCGGCGCGGTGCTCGTCAAAGCTGCGGCCGAGGATCTGCTCGAGATCCACGCGCACGACGCGCTGGCGCTGGCGACGATCGCTTGGCATCTCGGCAATCGCCACACCCCCGCCGAGATCACGCGCGGCGCCATCTACATCCAGCCGGACCACGTTCTGGCGGAGCTCGTCGAGCAGCTCGGCGCGCACGTGCATCGCGTGCGCCGGCCCTTCGAGCCCGAAGGCGGCGCCTATGGCGGCAAGGGGCCGCTCCACTCGGGCCATCATCATCACGGCGGCGGGCACCACGATCACACGCACGATCATGGGCACAGCCATAGTCACGCCAGCGATGGCGATCGCCCGCAGAAGCGCGATGTGAAGCTCACCGTCGTGCAAGGCACCTTCCGTCCCGACAAGCGCGAGCCATGACGTCGTGACCGATCGCGTGCAGTCGTCGCTTTCGCAGCCCGCGGCGGACAGCAGTTCGCCGGACGAGACGATCTCTTGCGCCGATGCAAAGCTGCCCGCAGTGACTTCCAAAGGATTCGATCCGCGCCTCATGGCGTGGCTCTCGCCGGCTTTTCCCGTCGGCGCGTTTGCCTACAGTCACGGCCTCGAGTGGGCGGTCGAGCGCGGTTGGGTGCGCGATCTCGCGACGCTGACGGAATGGCTGCGCGATCTCGTCATGCACGGCGCGATCCGCAATGACATGATCCTGCTGGCCGAGACCTCGCGCGCCACCGCGCGCGGCGATTGGCTGCGCGTCGCCGAGATCAATGCTTTGGCGCTCGCATTGCAGCCCTCGGCCGAGCGCCACCTCGAGACGGTCACGCAAGGCAATGCTTTCCTGGAGACGGTCCGCGCGGCCTGGAGTGGCGGCAGCTTGAAGGATGTCGCGCACGCGCTTTCGCCCGATGTGGCTTACCCCGTCGCGGTCGGCGCTACCACGGCCGCGCACGGCCTGCAGCTTGCCGAGACGCTCAATGCCTTCGGGCTCGCGGCCGCCTCGAACCTCACATCCGCCGCCATCCGCCTTTCTGCCGTCGGTCAGACGGACGCGCAGCGCACGATAGCCGCACTGCTCCCCGACCTCGCAGCTTGTGCAACCTCAGCCGAGCGGTCCACATTGGACGATCTCGGTGGTGCGGCATATCGGTCGGACATCGCATCGCTCGCGCACGAAACGCAATATACGAGGCTGTTCCGCTCATGAGCTCATCACATGGACCGCTCCGCGTCGGGATCGGGGGCCCCGTGGGCTCCGGCAAGACGACACTGACGGCTGCGCTCTGCCGCGCACTGCGCGAGCGCTACGACATCTGCGCCATCACGAACGACATCTACACCAAGGAAGATGCCGAGATCCTCATGCGCATGCAGGCCTTGCCGCTCGAGCGCATCATGGGCGTGGAGACCGGTGGCTGCCCGCATACGGCCATCCGCGAGGATTGCTCGATCAACCTCTCCGCCATCGACACCATGCGGCGCAAGTTCCCGAACCTCGATGTCATCCTGATCGAGTCGGGCGGGGACAACCTGGCGGCGACCCTCCCGCCGGAGCTCGCAGGCGTCACGATCTACGTCATCGACGCCGCGCAAGCAGAGAAGATCCCGCGCACGGGCGGCCCGGGTATCACGCGCTCCGATCTCTTGGTGATCAACAAGACTGACCTCGCCCCGCACGTCGGCGCCGATCTCTCTATCATGGAGAGCGATACGAAACGCATGCGCGGCGAGAAGCCTTACGTCTTCACGAACATCCGCGCCGGCACCGGCGTGGACGACATCGCTCGTTTCATCGAGCGGATGGGTGGCCTCTCAGCGGCGGCATGAGCAGGCGCCTAGTCGGCGAACGGGAAGAATTTCCAGTAGGGCCGCGCTTCCTCGCGCACGCGAGCAATCGTGGGCCGGGCCTCGAGCCGGGCCAGATAAGCTTTCAGGCGCGGAAAGCGATCCCCGAATGCCTTCGTCTTGCTCGCATAGAAGACGGAGGGCGATGCCGCGCAATCGGCCAGCGAGAACTGACCCCCGACGGCCCAGCTATCCGAAAGCACGCTCTCGAGCCAGGCATAGGCGTTATCGAGCTTCTCGCGGGCCTGAGTTACGCCGTAGATGTCTTTCGCTCCTTCGGGACGCAGGTAGTCGAAGACGACCTTCTGCTGTGGCGTCATCACGAAGTTGTCGAACACGCGGTCGAAGAAGCGCACGTCCAGCGCCGCCTTCGGATCTTGCGGAATGAGCCGAGGTCCCTTGGCGTAGTGCAGGTCGATGTACTCGATGATGATGCTCGACTCGCGCAGCACGCGCTCGCCGTCGACCAGGATCGGCATCAGCTTCAGCGGCCAGAGCTTCGCGAACTCCGCTTCATTCTCCGGCTTTTCCGGCGAGAGCAGCTTGAGCTCGAATGGCACGTCGTGCTCGTAGAGCGCGATCAGCACCTTTTGGCAGTACGACGAGAGCGGATGCGCGTAGAGTGTCAGAGACATGGCTTCGAGCTCCTGCCGGCAGAATCACAATCAATGGGTCTGCCCCAAGGACGTTTGACGTCGCCCAGATCCGACATCCAGCCCAAGAAAATGCTGCTAGGCGGGCGCGGGCCTCCGGCGCCATTGCAGCAGCGCGATCAACCCCACGGCAATCAGGCCACCGCCGATGGGCCAGATCTGGGAAGGCCGTTGCGCAGGCTCCAGCACGGAGACGACCTCGTAGCCGGCCTCGAGCCCGAGCCGCTTCGCATAGGAGCCGAAGGCGACGTTTGTGATCGTGACCTTATTGCCTGCGCCCGCAACTCCGAGACCGGCGGCGCGCAGGCGCAAGCGCGGTTCCTTCGGATCACCGAGAGGCACGCTGACGGTTTTTCGCACAGTCTCGCCTTCGATGTTCAGGCCCTCGACGACCAGCGTAATTCGCGTGTCCGAGGGCGCGCGCTCGACCTGAGCGAGCAACTCGCGTGCGGGTAGCTCGCGATACTTCGGATAGAACTGGTCGAGCCACCAGTCGGGTCGGAACAGCGTGAAGCACGCGAGCAGGAGGATCGCCGACTCCCAGAGGCGGCTCTTCGTGATGAACCAGTTCATCGTCGCGGCGGCAAACAGCAGTATCGCGATCAGCGAGATCGCTACCACGCCGATGAGATGCGGCACTGAATCGATGCCGATCAGAAGCAACGCGGGATTGAAGATGAACACGAAGGGTAGGATGGCCGTACGCAGCGAGTAGAGCGCGCCCTGAAAGCCTGTCGCGATCGGGTCCTCGCGCGAGATGGCTGCTGCGGCAAAGGCCGCGAGGCCGACTGGCGGTGTGATGTCCGCCATGATGCCGAAGTAGAAGACGAAAAGGTGCACGGCGATGAGCGGGATGGCGAGGCCTGCTTGTGCACCGAGCTCGATGACGACCGGTGCCATGAGCGTCGCGACGAGGATGTAGTTTGCCGTCGTCGGGATGCCCATGCCGAGCACGAGGGAGATCATCGCGATGAGAAGCAGCATGATGATGACATTGCCGCCCGAGAGGAACTCGACGAACTCCGTCATCATCAGCCCGAGGCCGGTCAGCGTCACGGTGCCGACGACAATGCCGGCCGTAGCCGTCGCGACAGCGATGCCGATCATGTTGCGCGCGCCGAGCGCGAGGCCATCTACCAGGTCGTCCCAGCCCGTGGCGATGGCATTTGGGATCGATTGGTTCCGAAAGAGGGCCAGCAGCGGCTTTCTCGTTGCGACAATGCCGATGACCGTGAGCGTTCCCCAGAAGGCGGAGAGACCGGGCGAAAGCTGATCGACGGTCAGGCACCAGAGCAGCACCACCAAGGGAATGATGAAGTCCAGACCCGTGCGCACCACGTCCCAGGCTCGCGGAAGCGAGATGATGGGCGCATTCGGATCGTCGAGCGAGAGATCCTCGTACCGCGAGGAGAACCAGACGCTGGCGACATAAACGGCGGCCGCCACGAAAGTGAGAATGGTCGGTGCGGCGCTCCCAAAGGCGAGCTGGATGCCCTGCACGCCGTAGTACAGCAGGCATAGGATGGCGATCGTGCCGGAGAGGCCGAGACCAGTGCGGAGCAATCTTGTCTTGGCTTCCATGCGCTCGCGCGGGATCGGCGCCGTGCCGATCTTCACTGCCTCAAGATGCACGATGTAGAAGAGCGAGATGTACGAGGCGATCGCGGGCAGCGCGGCGTGCTTGATGATCTCCGAGTAGGGAATGCCGACGTACTCGACCATCAGGAAGGCCGCCGCTCCCATGACCGGCGGCATGATCTGACCGTTGATCGATGATGAGGCCTCGATCGCGCCGGCCTTCACGCCCGATAGGCCGGTGCGCTTCATGAGCGGGATGGTGAAGATGCCGCCCGAGACCACGTTCGATACCGACGAGCCCGAGACCACGCCATTGAGGGCCGAGGAGACGACGGCAACTTTTGCCGGACCACCGCGCAGATGGCCAAGCAGCGCGATCGAGAGCTGCATCAGCCAGTTGCCAGCACCGGCCTTGTCGAGCAGCGTGCCGAACAGAACGAAAAGGAACACAAAGCTCGTCGAGACGCCGAGCGCAATGCCGAACACGCCCTCCGTCACCAGCCATTGATGCGTGAGGAAACGCTGCAGAGACGCGCCCTTGTGCTGCAATGCCTCGGGCATGTACGGGCCCGCGAACGTGAAAAGCATGAAGACCGCTGCGACGCCCACCATGGGCAGGCCGAGTGAGCGACGCGTCGCCTCGAGCAGCAGCAGAATGCCGCTCCCCGCTGTCACGAGGTCCATGAGCGTGGGCTGGCCGGGGCGGAGCGCGAGCTGATTGTAGAAGAGGAAGAGATAGGCGCCGGCAAAGGCACCTGCGAGCGCGAGCACCCAGTCGATGAGCGGAATGTGTACGCGCGACGAAGACTTGAAGGCCGGGTACGCCGTGTAGGCGAGGAAGAGCGCGAAGGCGAGGTGGATGGCGCGCGCCTCGGTATCATTGAGGACGCCGATGCCGAATACGAACGGCAGCGGCGAGGCGTACCAGAGCTGGAACAGCGACCAGGAGACCGCAACCCAGAGGAGGATCAGGGCTGCGAGCCCGATCGGCTTGCGTCCGCCGGTATCGGCCTCGGCGACGAGTTGCTCGAGCTCAGGCGAAAGCTCGGTCGTGGCAGCCGTCTTGTCCGTCATGACACCCCCCGCGGGCTCCGTGCCCTGAAACAAGCATCGGCAGGGCGCTGTTGACGGCGCCCTGCCGGATCTTCACGCGGGCGGTGATTACTTCAGCCAGCCCTTTTCCTTGTAGTACTTCGCAGCACCCGGATGCAGCGGTGCCGAGAGGCCGTCCTTGACCATCTTCGCCGGGTCGAGGTTGGCGAAGGCAGGATGCAGCTTCTTGAACTCGTCGAAGTTGTCGAAGGTCGCTTTGACGAGCTGGTAGACGGTCTCGTCAGGCACCTTGGCCGAGGACACGAGCGTCGCCATGACGCCGTAGGTCTCTGTCGGCTGAGGGTTGCTCGCGTACATGCCGCCCGGAATGGTGGCCTTGGCGTAGTATGGCTTTTCGGCGAGCAGTTTGTCGATCGCAGCACCCTTCAGCGAGACGAGCTGGGCGCCGCAGGTCGTGGTCGGATCCTGGATGTTCGCCGAGGGATGTCCGACGGCATAGTAGAAACCGTCGATCTTGGCGTCGCAGAGCGCTGGCCCGTGCTCGTCGGCCTTGAGCTCCGAGGCGAGAGAGAAGTCCGAGAGCTTCCAGCCCATGGCCACCAGCAGCTCTTCCATCGAAGCACGCGTGCCCGAGCCGGGATTGCCGACGTTGAAGCGCTTGCCCTTGAAGTCGGTGAACGACTGGATGTTGGCTTCCTTGCGGGCCACCACGGTGAAAGGCTCGGGATGCACCGAGAACACGGCGCGCAGATCGCCGTAGGGTTCCTTGAACTGGCCGACGCCTTTCAGGCCGTTGTATTGCACGTCAGACTGTGCAAAGCCCATGTCGAGCTCGCCGGCCTTGATCGTGTTCACGTTGAACACCGAGCCGCCGGTGGATTCGACCGAACAACGGATGCCGTGCTTGGCTCGGTCTTTGTTGACCAGCCGGCAGATCGCGCCGCCGGCTGCGTAGTAGACGCCGGTGACGCCGCCGGTGCCGATGGTG
>Ga0066256_1002391_pt1 | contig 21003 bp, 22 predicted proteins | sample ThiBio_1000_biof_FD_87107 | JGI IMG/M metagenome (GOLD analysis project Ga0066256, IMG submission 87107) | Wastewater bioreactor microbial communities from Cape Town, South Africa - Thiocy_expt_1000_biof (version 2) | ecosystem: Engineered > Bioreactor > Thiocyanate-remediating >... | reverse complement strand
CGGGGGACCGGTCCCACCCCGGCGCGACTGGTGCGGGGTGTGCGCGCCGCCGTGCCCGGGGTCGGCGTGGCCGTGGTGGGCGGCGTGGTGGGCAGCCGGATTCTGGTCGTAGCGCTCTTCCCCGGGGAAGACCGGGAAGTACAGCCGGAATGAAGAGAGGGCCGTCACGAACACGCCCGCCAATACGGCGAAGTGGGCGAACCCGGCCGCCGGCAAGGTGCTGGCGTGGACGGCTTCGATGATGCTGTCCTTCGAATAGAAGCCGGAGAACAGCGGCGTCCCGATCAGTGCCAGGGAACCGAGCAGCGAGGTGATCCAGGTGATGGGCATGTACTTGCGTACGCCGCCCATCCAGCGGATGTCCTGGTTGTGGTGCATGCCGATGATGACCGAGCCGGCCGCGAGGAACAGCAACGCCTTGAAGAAAGCGTGCGTCATCAGGTGAAACACGGCGACGGAATACGCCGAGGCGCCGAGCGCCACCGTCATGTAGCCGAGCTGGGAAAGCGTGGAATAGGCGATCACGCGCTTGATGTCGTTCTGGATGATGCCCAGGAAACCCATGAACAAGGCCGTGATGGCACCGATCACGAGGATGAAGTTCAGCGCCGCGTCGGACAGCTCGAACAACGGCGACATGCGCGCCACCATGAAGATCCCGGCCGTCACCATCGTGGCGGCGTGGATCAGCGCCGAGATGGGGGTCGGGCCTTCCATCGAATCGGGCAGCCAGACGTGCAGCGGAAACTGCGCGCTCTTGCCCATGGCGCCGATGAACAGGCAGATGCAGATGACGGTGATCAGCATCCAGGAAGTGCCGGGCAGCGACAGGCCCCCCAGTTCACCCGCCTTGGCGAACACTTCGCCGTAGTTCAACGTGTTGGTATACGCGGCAATCAGGCCAATGCCCAGGATGAAGCCGAAATCCCCGACGCGGTTGACCAGGAAGGCCTTCATGTTGGCGAAAATCGCCGAGGGCTTGTTGAACCAGAACCCGATCAGCAGGTACGACACCAGGCCCACGGCTTCCCAGCCGAAGAACAACTGCAGCATGTTGTTGCTCATAACAAGCATCAACATCGAAAAGGTGAACAGCGAGATGTAGGCGAAGAAACGGTTGTAGCCGTCGTCCTCTTCCATGTAGCCGATGGTGTAGATATGCACCATGAGCGACACAAAGGTCACCACGCACATCATCATCGCCGTCAGTCCGTCGACGAGGAAGCCGACTTCCATCTTCAGGCCACCAACCACCATCCAGGTGTAGATGGTTTCGTTGAAGCGCGCGCCGTCCACCGCGACGCTCTTGAGCGTCATGGCCGAAACCACGAAGGCCACCAGCACCCCGAGAATCGTGAGGGTGTGGCTCAGGCGCCGGCCGATCCAGTTGCCACCCAGCGTGGTGCCGAAGATGCCTGCGAGCAAGGCGCCCGCCAGGGGCGCCAGGGGCACGATCAACAGGGTGGAGGCAGAGAGGGTTTGACTCATTGTGCGAAGCCTTGCTTGTCTGTCGGCTCAACCCTGCAGGGTATCGAGCGCGTCCGCATTGATGTTGGACTTGTTGCGGAACAGCAGCACCAGGATGGCCAGGCCGATTGCCGACTCGGCCGCTGCCACCGTCAGAATGAAGAACACGAATACCTGCCCGTGCATGTCGCCCAGGTAATGGGAGAAGGCGACGAAATTCATGTTCACCGCGAGGAGCATCAACTCGATGGACATGAGCAGAACAATGAGGTTCTTGCGATTGAGGAAGATGCCGATCACGGCGAGGGCGAACAGCATGGCGCCCAGCGAAAGAAAATGGCCAAGGGTCAGGCTCATGCTTTGGACTCCGGTGCGGCCGCATCCGCGGCGGGCTCGGGCGCCTGCACCGTCGGTGCCAGTTTGACGACCCGCATGCGGTCCTGGGCGCGCACGCGCACCTGGACCGAAGGACTGATGGCCTTGCTGTCCTTGCGTTGGCGCAGCGTCAAGGCAATGGCGGCGACCATGCCCACGAGCAGGATCACGGCGGCGACTTCCACGGGCAGCAAATACTGTGTGTACATCAGTTCACCAAGCGCCTTGGCGTTGGAGAAAGGCACCGCCTGCCCCGCCGCACCAATGGCGGCCGCCATGGCCTTGGGCTCTTCCATGCCGCGAAAGCCCGACATCAGCACAATGGTCATTTCGGCGGCGATGAGTCCGCCAATACCCGCAGCCAGGGGGAAATGCTTCCAGAATCCCTTGCGCACGCCCGAGGTATCGATATCGAGCATCATCACCACGAACAGGAACAGCACCATCACCGCGCCCAGGTAGACGAGCACCAGCACAATGGCCAGGAATTCTGCTTTCAGCAAAAACCACAGCCCGGATGCCTGCGAGAACGCCAGCATCAGGTTCAGCACCGCGTGCACTGGATTGCGCGCGGTGATGACCCGGAAGGCTGCAAACAGCAGCACTACCGAGAAGAGATAGAAAAAACCAGTCTTGGCATCCATGAATCGGTTCTTTTCAAGAAGTCGCGCAAAAGGGCCGAGCCGCGTTAGCGGTAGGGCGCGTCGGCCGCCCGGGCAGCGGCGATCTCGGACTCGTAGCGATCTCCAACGGCCAGGAGCATGTCCTTGGTGAAATACAAGTCCCCACGCTTTTCACCGTGGTACTCCAGGATGTGCGTCTCGACGATGGAATCCACCGGGCAGCTTTCTTCGCAGAAACCGCAAAAAATGCATTTGGTGAAATCGATGTCGTAGCGTGTGGTGCGGCGCGAACCGTCGTCCCGGATATCGGACTCGATGGTGATGGCCATGGCCGGGCACACCGCCTCGCACAGCTTGCAGGCAATGCAGCGCTCTTCGCCGTTGTCGTAGCGGCGCAGCGCGTGCAGGCCGCGAAAGCGCGGTGAGAGGGGCGTCTTTTCTTCAGGAAACTGCACCGTGACTTTGCGCCGGAAGGTGTACCGGCCGGTCAGCGCCATGCCTTTGACCAGCTCCACCAGCATGAAGCTCTTGAAGAAATCCTTGAGTGAAAACGATGCAGCAGAAACGGCAGCCATACGGTATCTCCGCTTATTTCCAGATGTTCCAGGGCGACAGCAGCCAGCCCGCGATCACGAGCAGCCACACCAGCGTGACCGGAATGAAGATCTTCCACCCCAGACGCATGATCTGGTCGTAGCGGAAGCGCGGGAAGGTGGCGCGGATCCAGATGAACATGGAGACCACGAGGAAGGTCTTGATGCCCAGCCATATCCAGCCGGGTATGAAGTCCAACGCGGCGAATGGCGACAGCCACCCACCCAGGAACATGACCACCGCGAGGATGGACACCAGCCACATGCTCGCGTATTCCGCGAGGAAGAAGATGGCGAAGCCCATGCCGGAATACTCCACCATGTGGCCGGCGACGATTTCAGCCTCCCCTTCGACCACGTCGAACGGATGCCGGTTCGTTTCGGCCACGGCCGAGACGAGGTAGACAATAAAAATGGGCAGCAAGGGCAACCAGTTCCACGACAGGAAGCCCAAGCCGTTGGCCGCCATCGCGCCGCGACCCTGCCCCATGACCACCTCGGTCAGGTTCATGCTGCCCGACACCATGATCACGACCAGGAAGCAAAAGCCCATGGCGATCTCGTAGCTCACCATCTGCGCCGATGCCCGCATGGCTCCCAGGAAGGCGTACTTAGAATTCGACGCCCAGCCGGCGATGATCACGCCATAGACCTCGATGGAAGTGATGGCCATCAACAGCAGCAAGCCCGCGTTGACATTGGACAAGGCCACTTCGGGGCCGAAGGGAATCACCACCCACGCGGCCAAAGCCGGCATGATGGCCATTACCGGACCGAGAACAAACAAGCCCTTGGACGCCGCCGTGGGTTGAATGATTTCTTTGGTCAGCAGCTTGACCGCGTCGGCGATGGGCTGCAGCAAGCCCAGCGGGCCCACGCGGTTGGGCCCGTGGCGCACCTGCATGAACCCCAGGAGCTTTCGCTCCCAAAGCGTCAGGTAGGCAACGGCGCCCATCAGCGGGAGCACGACCACCACGATCTTGATCAGGATCCAGAGTACCGGCCAACCCGCGGCCGTCCACCACGCCTGGTCCAGCAGATGCAGGCCGCCGTTGTAGATCGCGTCAATCATGGCTGGGCCTCCACCGCAAGCGCTGCGCGGCCATCGCGCGTGGCCTGCAACGACGGTGCACGCCGCACCAGACCATCGATCTGGTAAATGGCCGCCGTGCAGGGTGCTTCGCCCGCTGCACCAGTCAGGTCCGACACGGGAGCGGCACAGTGGTTGCTCAAGGATTCGGCCGGCACCCCCGACGCGGCCCCTGCCGCCGCCGTGATGTGCGCCAGCACTTCCTGCGAGGAGTCGAAATCAATGCCGGCCACACCCATGAGGTTGGCCAGCACGCGCAAGACTTTCCAGCCGGGGCGCGTCTCGCCCAAGGGACGGACGACAGCATGGAAGCTCTGCAGGCGTCCCTCGGCATTGACAAAGCTGCCCGAGGTTTCGGTGAACGGCGCGATGGGCAGCAGCACGTCGCTGAATGCCATGTTGGTTTTGAACGGGCTCAGCGTCACAACCATGTCCGCGGAGCCCAGGGCCGCTGCGGCGCCCTCCCCCGCAGCGCTGTCGAACTGGGGTTCGGTGTTGAACAAAAGAACACCCTTGAGCCCACCACCCAGCATCTGCCCGGCGTGCAGGCCCGTGGCATCGGGCTGTGCCCCGACCCATTGCGCACCAACGGTATTGGCGGCTTCCGTCAAGTAACCGACGCTGGCGCCGGTGTGCTCGCCAATCCAGTTCGCGAGCGCCAGCAACTGAGAGGCTTGGCTGTGGTGGGCTGCGGCATTGCCGAGCAAGATGGCCTTGTGCTCGCCACCGAGCAAGGCAGCGGCCATGGCCGACGCGGTGTCGCTGGACGCGCCCGTGGCGACCGGAGCGGCCAGTCCGCGCGCCGTTGCCACAGCCTGGGCCACCTCGGCCAGCGTGCGCAGCCATTCGGCAGCGGAAACCGTGATCGCATGCGCGACCGGCATGACCCAATCGGATTGCACGGCATTGATCGCGGTGACGACCGCGCCCTTGCGCGCTGCCTGACGGATGCGCTGCGCGAACAGCGGATGGTCCTTGCGAAGATTCGAGCCGACCACCAGGACGGAGTCCAGCGTGGAGAGCGAAGCAATCGATCGGCCCAGCCAACGCACGCCGGCCGCCGGCGCAAAGTCGGCGTGGCGCAGGCGGTGGTCGATATTGCCGCTGCCGATGCCGCGCACCAGCGCGCCGGCCAAATACAGCTCTTCGAGGGTGCTGTGCGGGCTCACCAAGGCACCGATGCTGGCCGCACCGTGCTCGGCGTCGATGTCCTGCAATCCGTTCGCGACGTACTCCAGTGCCGTCTGCCAATCGACTTCACGCCATTCGCCACCCTGCTTGAGCATGGGACGCTCCAGCCGGTCCGGGCTGGACAAGGCTTCGTAGGAGAAACGGTCGCGGTCGGCGATCCAGCATTCGTTGACTTCCTCGTTTTCAAAAGGAAGCACCCGCATCACGCGGTGGTTCTTGACCTGCACGACCAGGTTCGCACCGGTCGAATCGTGGGGGCTGATGGACTTGCGGCGCGAGAGCTCCCAGGTGCGGGCGCTGTAGCGGAACGGCTTGCTCGTGAGCGCGCCTACCGGGCACAGATCGATCATGTTGCCCGAGAGCTCGGAGTCGATGGTGTCGCCGGCGACGGTGGTGATTTCGGAGTGCTCGCCACGGTTGATCATGCCGAGCTCCATCACGCCGCCGATCTCCTGGCCGAAGCGGACGCAGCGCGTGCAGTGGATGCAGCGCGTCATCTCCTCCATGGAAATCAATGGCCCGACGTCCTTGTGCAACACGACGCGCTTTTCCTCTTCGTAGCGGGAAGACGAGGCGCCGTAGCCCACCGCCAGATCCTGCAACTGGCACTCGCCGCCCTGGTCGCAGATCGGGCAATCCAGCGGGTGGTTGATGAGCAGGAATTCCATCACCGACTTTTGCGCCGTGATGGCCTTTTCGCTCGTCGTGCGCACCACCATGCCCTGCGTCACCGGGGTGCAGCAGGCCGGCATGGGCTTGGGCGCCTTTTCCACGTCCACCAGGCACATGCGGCAGTTGGCGGCGATCGTGAGTTTCTTGTGGTAGCAGAAGTGCGGGATGTAGGTACCCGCTTTTTCGGCCGCATGCATCACCATGCTGCCTTCAGCGATCTCCACCTTCTTCCCGTCGAGTTCGATTTCAACCATATGCTTTTCTCGTGGTCAGGCCGAGGCCGACGTCCGGGGATTCGTCTTGGGAATCATCGCTTCGAATTCATGGCGGAAGTGCTTGAGCATGGCCCGCACCGGCATCGCGGCCGCGTCTCCCAGCGCACAAATCGTGCGGCCCATGATGTTGGCCGCCACGTCGTCGAGCACGTCCATGTCGGCCTGCCGCCCTTCGCCACGGTGGATGCGGTCGACCAGCCGCCACAGCCACCCCGTACCTTCGCGGCAGGGTGTGCATTGGCCACAGGATTCGTGCATGTAGAAGTAGGACAGGCGCTTGAGCGACTCGACCATGCAGCGGCTGTCGTCCAAGACGATCACCGCACCGGAACCCAGCATGGAGCCCGCCTTGGAAATCGAGTCGTAATCCAGCGTGCACTCCATCATGATGGAGGCCGGGAGCACCGGCGACGACGAGCCCCCAGGAATCACGGCCTTGAGCTGCCGCCCCTTGCGCACACCGCCGGCCAGCTCGAGCAGCTTGGCGAACGGCGTGCCCATGGGCACCTCGTAGTTGCCGGGCAGTTCCACGTCACCAGAGACCGAGAAAATCTTGGTTCCGCCGTTGTTCGGCTTGCCGCAGGCCAGGTACGCGGCGCCGCCATTGCGGATGATCCAGGGAACGGCGGCAAAGGTTTCGGTGTTGTTGATCGTCGTGGGCTTGCCGTACAAGCCAAAGCTCGCGGGGAACGGCGGCTTGAAACGCGGCTGGCCCTTCTTGCCTTCCAGCGATTCCAGCAGGGCGGTTTCCTCGCCGCAGATGTACGCCCCGAAACCGTGGTGCGCGTGGAGCTGGAAGCTGAACTCGCTGCCCAGCAAGCGCTCACCCAGGTAGCCGGCGGCACGCGCCTCTTCCAGCGCCGCCTCGAACCGCTCGTACACCTGGAAGATTTCGCCGTGGATGTAGTTGTAGCCGACGCTGATGCCCATGGCGTACGCCGCGATCGCCATGCCTTCGATGACGCTGTGCGGGTTGTACATGAGGATGTCGCGGTCCTTGCAGGTACCGGGCTCCCCCTCGTCCGAATTGCACACCAGGTACTTCTGCCCGGGGAACTGGCGCGGCATGAAGCTCCACTTGAGCCCCGTCGGGAAGCCGGCACCGCCCCGCCCGCGCAGGCCGGATTCCTTGACCGTGGCGATGACCTGGTCCTGCGTCCAGGCCGTGCCGCCGTCGGCGCCGAGCATGGTGCGCAAGGCCTGGTAGCCGCCGCGCTTGACGTAGGCGTCCAGGCCCCAGTTCGAGCCGTCCAGCCCCGCGTAGATCTGTGGATCGATGTGGCGGCCGTGGAAGCAGGTTTCCAGCCCTGCCGCCTGAAATTGTGAGAGCACCTGATCTGCCTTCATGCCTGCCCCTCGGCCGTGCGCAGGCTGTCCACCAGCTGGTCCAGCTTGTCGTCGGACATGAAGCTGCACATGGAGCGGTCGTTCACCAGCATCACCGGGGCGTCCGCGCAGGCGCCCAGGCATTCGCATTGCTGCAGGGTGAACAGGCCATCCGCCGTGGTTCCGCCCATGGTGATACCGAGCTTCTTCTCCAGGTATTCAAGCGCCTTGCCACCGTCGCGCAGCAGGCACGGCAGGTTGGTGCACACGTTGAGCTTGTACTTGCCCACCGGGTGCTGGTTGTACATGTTGTAGAAGGTCGTCACCTCGTGCACGGCGATCTGCGGCATGCCCAGGTAGGCGGCAATGTCCGCCTCCGCTGCCTCGCTGATATGGCCTTGCTCCTGCTGCACGATGGCCAGGCACGCCATCACCGCGGACTGCTTCTGGTCGGCGGGATACTTGCCGACTTCGCGCGCGAAGCGCGAGAGGGTTGCGTCAGAAATCATCGGTCAATCTCTCCGAACACGATGTCCATGGTGCCGATGATGGCCACGACGTCTGCCAGCATGTGGCCCTTGGCCAACTCGTCCATTGCCGCAAGATGCGCAAAGCCCGGGGCCCGAATCTTGAGCCGGTAGGGCTTGTTGGCACCATCGCTCACCAGGTAAATGCCGAACTCCCCCTTGGGATGTTCCACCGCCGCATACGCCTCGCCCTCGGGCACATGCATGCCCTCGGAAAACAGCTTGAAATGGTGAATCAGGTCTTCCATGCCTGTTTTCATCGCTTCGCGGCTGGGCGGGGCCACCTTGTGGTTGTCGGTGATCACGGGGCCAGGGTTCTGGCGCAACCAGTCCACGCATTGCTTGATGATGCGGTTGGACTCGCGCATCTCCTGCACGCGCACCAGGTAGCGGTCGTAGCAATCGCCCGTCACCCCCACCGGCACGTCGAAATCCAGGCGGTCATAGACCTCGTAAGGTTGCGTCTTGCGCAAGTCCCACACGACGCCGGAACCGCGCAGCATGGGCCCCGTCATCCCGAGGTTGAGCGCCCGCTCGGGCGTCACCACGCCGACGCCCACCGTGCGTTGCTTCCAGATGCGGTTGTCGGTGAGCAGCACCTCGTATTCGTCCACGCACTTGGGGAATCGCTGGGTGAAGTCGTCGATGAAATCGAGCAGCGAGCCTTTGCGGTTCTGGTTGCGCGCCTCCAGCGACTTGGCGTTGCGCACCTTGCTCGCCTTGTACTGCGGCATGCTGTCGGGCAGATCCCGGTACACGCCGCCCGGCCGGAAATAGGCCGCGTGCATGCGCGCGCCGGACACGGCTTCGTACATGTCGAAGAGGTCTTCGCGCTCGCGGAACGTGTAGATCAGGATGGTGGAGCTGCCGCAATCGTTGCCGTGGGAACCCAGCCACATCAGGTGGTTCATCAGGCGCGTGATCTCCGAGAACATCACGCGGATGTATTGCGCGCGGATCGGCACGTCGATGCCCAAGAGCTTTTCGATCGCCAGGCAGTAGGCGTGCTCGTTGCACATCATGGACACGTAATCCAGCCGATCCATATAGGGCAGCGACTGGATGAAGGTCTTGTGTTCGGCCAGCTTTTCCGTGGCGCGGTGCAACAAGCCGATGTGCGGATCCGCCCGCTGGACGACCTCGCCGTCGAGCTCCAGCACCAGGCGCAACACGCCGTGGGCGGCCGGGTGCTGCGGACCCAGGTTCAGGGAGTAGTTCTTGATTTCAGCCATGGCAATCCGTCAGCACACCTCAGTGCAGGCCTCCGTATTTGTCTTCCCGGATGATCCGGGGCGTGATTTCGCGCGGCTCGATGGTGACCGGCTCGTAAATCACGCGGCGCTGATCGGCGTCGTAGCGCATCTCGACGTGGCCCGACAGCGGGAAGTCCTTGCGGAAGGGGTGGCCGATGAATCCGTAGTCGGTCAGGATGCGGCGCAGGTCGCCGTGCCCCTCGAACACCACGCCATACAAATCGAAGGCTTCGCGCTCGTACCAAACAGCGGAGTTCCACACGTCGCTCACCGATGCCACGACCGGGAAATCATCGTCCGGGCAGAACACCTTCACACGCACCCGCTGGTTCAGGCTGACCGAGAGCAGCTGCGAAACCACGCTGTAGCGCGCACCCTCGGTGCCGATGTCCCCGTACGTCGAGTGGTCTACACCGCACAGATCCACCAATTGCTCGAAGCGGCATGTCGGCGCGTCGCGCAGCGTTTGCATGGCTTGGTGGTAATGGGCAGCCGATACTTCGGCAATGACTTGGCCCAACGCGACGTGCACCTTGCGCGCCGCATCCCCCAGGGCACTGGCCACCGCATCACGGACCGCCTCGGGGCGCATAGCAACTGATGTCATCGATAGCCCCTCAAGCGCGCGCGATCGTGTTGGTGCGGCGGATTTTTTGCTGCAACTGGATGATCCCGTAGATCAAAGCCTCCGCGGTAGGCGGGCAGCCTGGAACGTACACGTCCACGGGGACGATGCGGTCGCATCCGCGCACGACGGAATAGCTGTAGTGGTAGTAGCCGCCCCCGTTGGCGCACGAGCCCATGGAGAGCACCCAGCGCGGCTCGCTCATCTGGTCGTACACCTTGCGCAGTGCGGGCGCCATCTTGTTGCACAGCGTCCCGGCGACGATCATCAGATCGGATTGGCGCGGGCTGGCACGAAACACCTCGGCCCCGAAACGCCCGATGTCGTAGCGCGCCGCGGCGGCGTGCATCATCTCGACCGCGCAACAGGCCAGGCCGAAGGTCATCGGCCAGAGAGAACCGGTCTTGGCCCAGTTGACCACCGAGTCGTAGCTCGTGGTCATGAAGCCTTCTTTCATTACGCCTTCAATCATCGCGTCTCATCCTTGTGCGGGGCGTTCATTCCCAATCCAGCGCGCCCTTCTTCCATTCGTAGGCAAAGCCCACTACCAGAATGGCGAGAAATACGGACACGGCGACAAAGCCCGTCATGCCAACCTCCTGGAGCGACACCGCCCACGGGAAGAGGAAGGCGATTTCAAGGTCGAAAAGAATGAACAGAATGGCCACCAGGTAGTAGCGGACATCGAATTTCATGCGCGCGTCCTCGAAGGCCTCGAAGCCGCATTCGTAAGGGGAATTTTTTTCCGGATCGGGGCGGTTGGGCCCCAGGATGTATCCCAGCGCGAGGGGAACGATACCGACCGCGATCCCGACCAGGATGAACAAAAGAACGGGGAGATACTGATCGAGGTTCATCTTGTGGATGCGCTCACCGCTGAGGCCTGCTGTGCACGCAATGCGCGAGGGCATTGCGGTCAGGCTTTGTTTTGTTTGGTGCCGTCGGCGAGACTCGAACTCGCACAGCTTTCGCCACTACCCCCTCAAGATAGCGTGTCTACCAATTTCACCACGACGGCTAAGTCTTGTCTGGGTGGCATGAGGACCAATGGGCTTTGGCTTCCCAGACAATCCAGAATTCTACTCGGGAAAAACCCTGCTTCGAACCAAAGGAAACAGTTTTTGGGGCCTTTATTTGTCCGGAATTTGGGCCGCGCCGGCAGCGCTTGCGCCCGCCGCGGCAGCCGCATCGGGAGCGGCCGAACTGGCCACTGCCGCCGGCGCCACCACCGCGGCGTTTTCCAGCACGCTGCCGGTGCTGGCCGGGCGCAGACTCGCGAAACGGGCAGGGGCCGGGGCCCGGGAAAAGAACCCCACCGCCAGCCCGGCGGTGGTGCGCGATAGGAAGTTGGCGCTGCCACTGGCACCGAACAGGCTGCCCGAACTGCCGCTGCCAAAGGCCGCGCCCATGTCGGCACCCTTGCCGTGCTGCACGAGGATGAGGCCAATCATGCCGAGCGCAGACAGCATCTGCAGCGTCAAAACCAGGTTCACAAATACGTTCATTCTTCGTTTACTCCGTTGTCTTTTCTTGCGCCGCGCCCATCAATGCGCGGCTGCGATGATGCTGAGGAAATCGGGCGCCTTCAGCGAGGCGCCGCCCACCAGGCCACCGTCGATGTCGGCCTCGGCCAGCAACTGCGCGGCATTGGCGGCGTTCATGCTTCCGCCGTACAGCAGGCGCACGGCCCCGGCGTGCACGGTGGCAGCGGCGAGCTGGGCGCGCAGCGCCGCATGCACCTCCTGCGCCTGCGCGGGGGTCGCGGTTTTGCCGGTGCCAATCGCCCACACGGGCTCGTAGGCGACGACCACCTCGCTGATGCAGCGGCCGTTCACGTGAATGACCGCCGCCAGCTGGCGACGCACCACGGCTTCGGTCTGGCCGGCTTCGCGCTCGGCGAGCGTCTCGCCCACGCAGACGATGGGCGTTATGCCCGCCGCCAGCGCGCGCTGGGCCTTCTCGGCCACGGCCGCGTCGTTCTCGCCATGGAACTGGCGCCGCTCCGAATGCCCGACCAAGACGTAGCGCACGCCGAAATCGCGCAGCATCGCCGCCGCCACTTCGCCGGTGTAAGCACCCGCCTCGTGCTGCGATACGTCCTGGGCCGCGATCTCGATGCAGCTGCCCGCGCACAGCGCCTGCAGCTGCGCGAGGTACGGCGCCGGAGCGGCCAGCGCCACGGAGCAAGCGGCCCCGCCTGACAGGCCGGCGCGCAACGCCTGAACGAGCGATTCGTTCGCCGCCAGGGAGCCGTTCATCTTCCAGTTGCCGACGATCAGTTTCTTTTTCATGGATTCCATGTCAGAACAATCTTCCCCACATGTTGGTTGGATTCCATCAGGGCATGGGCCTCTCCTGCCTGTGCCGCCGGGAACACGCTGTGCACCACGGGCACGACCGCACCCGCGGCGAGCAGCGGCCAGACGCGCGCTTGCAGCGCGCGCGCAATGCCGGCCTTGAACGCCACCGGACGCGCACGCAAGGTCGAGCCGGTGATGGTCAGGCGCCGGCGCAGCACCAGCCCTGCATCGAGGCTGGCCGCCGTGCCGCCCTGCACGGCGATGATGACGAGCCGACCATCTTCGGCCAGGCACGCAACTTCCCGCGCCACGTAGTCGCCAGCGACCATGTCGAGCACCACGTCGGCGCCCCGCCCGTTGGTCAGGCGCAGCACCTCGGCGCTGAAATCCTGTGACCGGTAATCGATGGCGTGGTGCGCCCCGAGCGCCAGGCAAGCGCTGCACTTTTCCGCCGACCCGGCCGTGACGATCACCGTGGCGCCGAACGCGCGTGCCAGCTGAATGGCCGCCACGCCGATGCCGCTGCTACCGCCCTGGACCAGGAGGACTTCGCCCGCCTGGAGCCGGCCCCGGTCAAAGACGTTGCTCCAGACCGTAAAAAAAGTTTCCGGCAGCGACGCCGCCTGCACGTCCGTCAGCCCCGCCGGCACGGGCAGGCACTGCGCGATGGGCGCAACGCACCACTGCGCGTAGCCGCCACCGGCCACCAGCGCGCACACGCGCTGGCCCAGTGCCAGGCCGGCCGCCGCCAAGGCCGCCGCATCGCCCGCCTCGATCACCCCCGCAACTTCCAGGCCAGGGATGTCCGAGGTGCCGGGCGGCGGCGCGTAGTGGCCCTTGCGCTGCAGCACGTCCGGGCGGTTGACGCCGCTGGCGGACACGCGCAGCAGCACCTCGCCCGCGCCCGCCACGGGCACCGGGCGCTCGGCCGGGCGCAAGACGTCCGGGCCGCCGAACGCGGTGATTTCAATGGCTTGCATCGGCTGGGGCACAAAAATTCCAATGATTTTGGCTGCTAGCGCTTACTGGGTAAGCGTTAGCAGCTATCAAATCAATAGTTTTTAAGCGTCGTGGCCTGCCGCACCGCCGGGCTGCAGGCCCTGCTGCTGGGGCTCGGCTTCGCGCGGGGCGTGCTCGGGGCGATCCCGGCGCTCGCCGCGCTCGGGGCGGTCGCCACGGTCCTGGCGCTCGCCACCGCCGGTGCGCTCGGCCAGGGCCTTCATGGACAGCTTGACGCGGCCCTTTTCGTCCGTCTCCAGCACCTTGACGCGCACGACCTGGCCTTCGGTGAGGTAGTCGCTCACGCGCTCGACGCGCTCGTGCGCGATCTGGCTTATGTGCAGCAAGCCGTCCTTGCCGGGCAGCAGGTTGATCAGCGCGCCGAAATCGAGGATCTTGGTGACCGGGCCTTCGTAGACCTTGCCGATTTCCACTTCCGCGGTGATCTGCTCGATGCGGCGCTTGGCTTCGTCGGCACGCGCGCTGTCGGTCGAGGCGATGGTGATGACACCGCTTTCGTCGATGTTGATCTGGCAGCCGGTTTCTTCCGTCAGCGCACGGATCACCGCGCCGCCCTTGCCGATCACGTCGCGGATCTTCTCGGGGTTGATCTTCATCGTGTAGAGCTTGGGTGCGAAGCTGCTGATCTCGGTCTTGGCTTCGCCCATGGCCTTTTGCATCTCGCCCAGGATGTGCATGCGGGCTTCCTTGGCTTGCGCCAGGGCGACCTGCATGATTTCCTTGGTGATGCCCTGGATCTTGATGTCCATCTGCAGGGCGGTGATGCCGGCCGTCGTGCCCGCGACCTTGAAATCCATGTCGCCCAGGTGATCTTCATCGCCCAGGATGTCGGTCAGCACGGCAAAGCGGTTGTCTTCCTTGATGAGGCCCATGGCGATACCGGCCACGTGCGCCTTCATGGGAACGCCTGCGTCCATCAGCGACAGGCAGCCGCCGCAGACCGAAGCCATCGACGAGGAGCCGTTCGATTCGGTGATTTCCGACACCACGCGCATGGTGTAGGGGAATTCTTCCTTGCTCGGCAGCACGGCGACCAGCGCACGCTTGGCCAGGCGGCCGTGGCCGATTTCCCGGCGCTTGGTCGAGCCCATGCGGCCCACCTCGCCGGTGGCGAAGGGAGGCATGTTGTAGTGGAACAGGAAGCGGTCTTCGTACTCGCCCATCAGCGCGTCGATGCGCTGCGCATCGCGTTCGGTGCCCAGAGTGGAAAGCACGAGCGCCTGCGTCTCGCCGCGCGTGAACAGCGCCGAGCCGTGCGTGCGGGGCAGCACGCTGGTGCTGATTTCGATGGGGCGCACGGTGCGCGTGTCGCGCCCGTCGATGCGCGGCTCGCCCGAGAGGATCTGGCTGCGTACGATCTTGGCTTCGATGTCGAACAGCATGCTCTCGACCTTGACGGCGTCGAATTCAACACCGGCTTCTTTCAGATCGGCCTTGACCACGGCGTAGGCTTCGCGGCAGGCATGGGTGCGGGCCTGCTTGTTGCGAATCTGGTAAGCGGCGCGCAGCTTGTCTTCGGCCAGCGCGCCGACCTTGGCGATCAGCGCCTCGTCCTTGGCAGGAGCCGCCCAGTCCCACATCGGCTTGCCGGCATCACGCACCAGCTCGTGGATGGCGTTGATGGCGATCTTGCTTTGCTCGTGGCCAAACACCACGGCGCCCAGCATCACGTCTTCGGGCAACTGCTGCGCTTCGGATTCGACCATCAGCACCGCCGCCTCCGTGCCGGCGACCACCAGATCCATCAGGCTGCTCTTGCGTGCCGTCTGCCCAGGGTTGAGCACATATTCGCCATTGATGTAGCCGACGCGCGCCGCGCCGATCGGGCCGTTGAACGGGATGCCGGAGATGGCCAGCGCGGCGCTCGAAGCGATCAGCGCGGCGATGTCGGCATCGACCTCGGGGTTCAGCGACACGGTGTGGATGACCACGTGCACTTCGTTGTAGAAGCCTTCGGGGAACAGCGGGCGGATCGGCCGGTCGATCAGGCGGCTGGTCAGTGTTTCATGCTCGCTGGGCTTGGCTTCGCGCTTGAAGAAGCTGCCGGGAATCTTGCCTGCAGCGTACGTCTTTTCGATGTAATCGACCGTCAGGGGGAAGAAGTCCTGCCCCGGCTTGGCCGACTTGGACGCCACGACGGTGGCCAGCACGACCGTGTCGTCGATGTTGACCAGCACCGCGCCGGAGGCCTGGCGGGCGATCTGGCCCGTTTCCATGACTACCGTCTTGTCGCCCCATTGGAACGTCTTGCTGACCTTGTTGAAAATGCTCATTTTTGCTCCTGTTTATATAGCTGATAACACAGTACCAGCAAGCGCTAGAGCCCTTTTAGAACACGATGCCATTCCAGTGAAGCCGCACGCGGCACTTCAGTGGAATGACACAGCTTCGCTCCGCAAGGACCGCCAGCAAAGTAAAAAACGCCTGAGCTAGCGTGCTAACCCAGGCGTTTTTGCATGGCCTCGCGCTTACTTGCGCAGGCCCAGTTTCGCGATCAGCGCCACATAACGCTCACCGTCCTTGGCCTTGAGGTAGTCCAGCAGCTTGCGGCGGCGGCTCACCATGCGCAGCAGGCCACGGCGACCATGGTGGTCCTTGGCATGCTGTTTGAAGTGGGGCATCAGTTCGTTGATGCGTGCCGTCAGCAGTGCCACCTGCACTTCCGGGCTACCGGTATCGTTGGCGGCGCGCGCGTTGGCCTTGACGACCTCGGCCTTGATGGAGGATGCGATCATTGGGGGAGTTTCCTGAAAATATGGCCACAGCGGGCAAGCCGCGGGCCGGTTTTACTTGCGCCGGCAGTTGGAAGTGCCACCGACGTGCGTCTTGCACCATGCAAAACCTTGCGATTGTACATCGGGCGCACTTCTACGGGAATGCGCGCATACCCAAGGCGGCGCCCGCGCGGCAGCATCGCGGTTCACCCGGACCATGGGGCCGGGAATTCCGCCGCGCCGGAGAGGAGCCGACGCAGCAAGACCAAGGAGCCCACCGTGCCCCCGACATTTCACTTTCACCCCGCCGCCCGCCTGGCATCCACCCTCGCCACCGCCATAGTCCTTTCCTTTCTTGCCGCACCGCTGGATTCCTTCGCCGCGAAGCCCAAGCACCCGAACGCGGGCACGGCACAAAAAGCCAAAGGGAAAGGGGCGGCAAAAGTCACGTACCGCCCCAGCCCCTCCGAAGAAAGTCGGGCGGAGCGCGAGCGCCGGCTGTTTCGCGAATGCCGGGGGCTGCCGGACGCGGGCGCCTGCCGGGGGTTCACGCGGCGCTGACCGCTTGTCCCACCCCGGCAGCCGCCCTTCCGGCTTGGGAGCGGCGCCCGCCAGAGCCAACTTAGGATACTTGTATGCAAATCCGCACGTTCAACGGCGCACACGGCCGCCCAATTCCTCCGCACCGCCACGGCGGCTTCACGGCGATTGAGCTCATGGTCGTCGTGGCCATCGTAGCCATATTGGCTGCACTTGCCGGCCCGAGTTTTACGCCTTTGATTGAAAGTTGGCGCACACGCCAAGCCGCCGAGGGGTTGGAGTCAAGCTTGTATTTTGCCCGCTCCGAAGCGATTAAACGTGGCGGAAATGTCATCATTCAAAAGACGCCGAACAACACGGACGGATGCACGCTCGCGCCCGGCGTGACCGATTGGGGCTGCGGGTGGTCGGTGTGCGCGGACGATAACGCGAACGGTACTTGCGAAACCGCAGAAATTCTCCAGCGGTTCAATATGCCATCCAATACGCAAGTGACGCGTTCCGCCGGCGCCGGGACCATTCAGTTCAATCGCTGGGGTCTGGTCGCAGGGGCGTTTTTAGGTTTTGCAATTGTCCCCGAAAATAAATCCATCACGAATCCAGCAGCCCGTGGCATTTGCATGAGTTCGGGTGGGCGCATTCGGTTGATCGGAAAAGATGACTTGCCCTGCACGGGTTGAGTGGACTTTTATTTGTTTTGAACTTATATAAAAAGCCGTACCTTTTCTGGATTTTCGTATGCCAAACAAACCGCAGTCCGGATTCGCCCTTATCGAAGCCCTAGTATCCATTGTGGTCGTAGCGCTTGGCATTTTGGGGATTTTGGGCGTACAAATGCGAACCATGGTGGATACCCAAACTGGAGTCCGGCGTGCCCAAGCCATCCGCCTTATTGAGGATTTGAGCGAGCGCACGAAAGTCAACCCCAGCGCGCTCGAAAACATCAACAGTTATGTCGTCGGTTGGGGCGCTGCCCCAAGCCCTGCGGACTGCAAGGCCACCGCCTGCGACGGCGCTGCGCTGGCGGCATCGGATATCCAAAAATGGAAACTGCTAATTCGGGGAAACCCGCTAACTTCTACCCCTCCGCTCCTACCGCAGGGCGATGCGACCACCTTTCTGGTCGCCGACGAGGCGGGTCCCACCAACCGCAGACAACTCGGCGTGATGGTCCGCTGGGCGGAAAACGAACGCGAAGGCACGAGCGCTGCGGAAAATCCCGCCTACAAATCCGTGTTTGTACCGGATGCCACGGGTACAGCGATCTCGTGCCCGGCAGGCTTTACATGCCACCTTCAGTACATCCAGTTGACGTCTCGATGCAGCCGTTATGTGCTGAGTGGCACACCGAGCTTCTACTGTCCTTATTGACCGCTTAGACGCAACCTATGGAATTTGCCATGGACTCGAAATGCTTCTCTTCAACCCATGCCCCGCTGCGCGAGCGTGGCGTGACCTTGATCGAGTTGATGGTAGGTATTGCCATCGGCCTGCTCACGATCGCGGTGGCTCTTGGTGCGTTGATCGCTTCGCGTGGTGTTTCTGGCACTACATCTGACGCCAGCCAATTGCAGCAACAGGCGTCGTATGTGTTCCGAGTCATTGGGCAGCAGGCGCGTCAAGCTGCTTCCATTCAATTGAACTTGGCGATAGAAAACGCTGCGCCCACGGACCCTATTACGCCGGAAGCTGCAGTAGCATTTACGCCGGATGACAAATTGTACTCTTCAGATGGTTTGACTCCTCCGTCCACTTTCCCCATATCGGGAAAAGATGCGCCTGCTTCGTCTGAGTATAAACTTTCGCTAGCTTATCAAGATTATCCGGAAGCCTTGTTTCCGGCGGGCGCAGCTGCCTCCCAGTTCCGCGATTGTCTGGGCCAGTCGGCACCAGCAGCTGCACCTACGGTAGTCCAGAGCCAGTTCAAGTTGGACACAACGCAGAATGAGCTGCAATGCCTGGGTTCTGGAAATCCCGCACCGCAGGCGATTGCACGCAATGTCGCGGATTTTGCAGTGTCCTATCTTGTGCAAGACGATCTCGCCGCAGTGCGCAACGGTTTGCCCACGGTACGAATCATGAATGCTGCGGGGGTGGGCGCAAACTGGCAACGCGTGTTCGGTGTGGAAGTGTGCATTACGCTCTATGGCGATGAAGCCATTTCCATGCCGAATGGCAGCACTTACCTGAAATGTGACGGAACGACTGAAAACATGAGCACCACCGGCACGCTCGGAAGCAATCGAAAAAATCGAATGCATATGACGTTTCGATCGGTATTTCAAATACGCAGCCAAGGCCAACCCACCAACCCCAACGCGTAAATATTTGCCATGCACAAGTATTCGAACACTCACGTTCGCTCTAAGCAGCGCGGAATTTCTTTGTTCGTGGTCGTGGTTCTGGTGATGCTGTCCATGCTGCTCGCTTTATGGGGCTCCCGGACTGCCTTTTTCAACGAAATGATCGTAGGCAATGACGCCGACTACCAGCGTGCGTTTGAGGCTGCCCAGGCTTTGATGCAGGACGCAGAATTTGACATTCGCAATGAGCGACCTGACGGCTCGGCTTGCGTACCTGGTGCAACCGCAGACACCTGCCGGCCGGTCGGATCGCTGGTCTGGTTCCCGGTCGCCGATGGTGAGGGCGAGTTTGAGAAGGTACTTGACGAATTGGCCACGCATTCGAGCACCGGATTTTGCTCCAAGGGCATTTGCCGCAAGCGCACGGGAAACCAAGATTTTTGGAACGACAAGGCAACTTTGGATGCCATGTTGCCGGCCGGCGCGCGATACCATGAATTCACGAATGCAGAGATCGGCACCACGGGAAGTACTGGCAGTAATCCGATATTGAAAACGACCACTCCGGGTGAAGGCGGATGGTACTGGATCGAGATACTTCCTTATCTTCCAAAGGAAAAACAGAACTCTAAGTTAGTGACGAACGGAAACAAAAGCCTGGAGCTGAATTTGGTTCCTAATTTTGCATACCGCATAACTGCGGTGGCTCGTGGACTTAAACCCAGCACGCAAGTGGTACTTCAATCCACATTCGTACGTCAAAAAGTTGCAGATTGAAAAGGTGTGCCATGTCGCGATATCCCCAATTTAAACTATCGGTACTTGGCGGACTGGCTGCGGCCGCGTTTGCAGCACCGCATGTACACGCCGACCCCCTGGATCTTTCTCGCTTGCCGCCCGGTTTGGTGGCGATTCCGCCGACGCCAGACGTCGTTCTTACCGTGGACGACTCTGGCAGCATGGGCGAGAAGGTTGGCGGCGGAGACAACAACTCTAAAATCTTTCGTTTGAAAGAAGCACTTAATCTCGTTTTTAACGACAAAGTGCTGTTGCCGGACGGAAAGATTCGCCTGGCTTGGCAGTCGATGTGGAACAACGGCGGATCACCCGGTGCAGGAAGTCTGACACCGGGCGCTGTCAATTCGATGAAAGTTTTGGATGCCACGCACCGCACGAATTTCCTGGCTTTCGCGAACAGTCTGACTGCAAATAATGGCACCCCTTCTCATAAAATGCTCAAGCAGGTGTACGATTACATGCGTACTGGGGAAGGAATCAATAGTCCCTGGGCTTATACCCCGGGGGTTACTGAAAAGCCGTATCTTGGCTGCCGCCGTGCTTATCACATTTTCTTGACCGATGGTGCTTGGAATGGGCAAAACGCTGCCGTTCGCCCGGGCGAAGTCGACAACGTGACCACCACCTTACCCGACGGCACTGTGTACGACACTGCTTCCGCCCAAACGAACGTTTACTAGGCGATACTTTGGCGGATTGGGCGATGAAGCTCTGGCAAGAAGACTTGCAGCCCACCATCGCCAACGACATTAAACCCAGCACCACGGATGGTGTGCCCACCACGGAGACGGTGGGTAGCGTACCGTTGCAACGTTATTGGAACCCCAAACACAATCCAGCCAAATGGCAGCACGTAGTGCAATACACCATTGGCTACGGCAAGGACGCATATTCATGGCCGAGTGCGCCGACATGGTCCAGCGCGGACGACGACAATTATGGTGGTGATTATTCAAAATTGGTGAATGGCACCGTGGTATGGGTACCAACGGTATTTGCTAACTTGAACGCCAACAACCCGGCCGAATTGTGGCACATGGCCATCAACAGCCGCGGAAAATTTTATCCAACGGGGCCGGGAAGAAAACACGATCTACAGGAAGCATTCCGAAAGATCGTGGAAGATATCAATCTGCAGAACACGGCGGACGTTTCGAGTTTGGCCGCCAGTTCCACCACGAACCAGCGCTCGGATTTGGCGTCCTTCACGGCGGGCAATGACCCCCAAACCCGCGCCCGCCCGTTAGAAGGCCAAAACCATCGAAACACCGCCCACCTCGCCACCCAACCCTGCATGAGGGAGAACCGGCG
>Ga0066256_1002390_pt1 | contig 21005 bp, 20 predicted proteins | sample ThiBio_1000_biof_FD_87107 | JGI IMG/M metagenome (GOLD analysis project Ga0066256, IMG submission 87107) | Wastewater bioreactor microbial communities from Cape Town, South Africa - Thiocy_expt_1000_biof (version 2) | ecosystem: Engineered > Bioreactor > Thiocyanate-remediating >... | reverse complement strand
AGGGGGAGGGCGGGAAGGCAGACCGGCCGGGCGGCCGACATTGCGTTTGCCCCCGCCGGCCTGGTGGGCGCAGCAATAGATCAGGTCGCCCACCTTCGACCAGTCGACGCGGGGATTGCGCGCCATCGGGCGGGCAAGGGGCACGGCGGCAAGATCGTCGGCACGCCCCGACGACAGCAGCCCGCCATAACGGCCTATGGGCGTACGAACGGCATCGCAGATGAAGGCTTCGGACACGCGGTTTCCTCCCTGGCATCCATCGTCGGCGTCTTCCCTCGAAAGATTGACCGACCGATCGGTTATCTATTTAGCATTCAAAACATCACAAATCAACGGCATTTTTCCATAATTCTGTGATGTTTTAATCCTGCCATTCGCAGGATAGCACAGATGGGGCGTCTTTCGGGGGAAAAGTGCCTCAGACGGCCTCGCGCAACAGCGCGAGACGACGCAGCGTCGCCTCGCTCGCCTCCGGCAGCGGGCCGTCCGCGGTCACGAAATTGCGCGCGACATGCCGGTCGGCTTCCGGGGAGAGACGGATATAGAGACCGGTGAAGAGCCGGCGGGCCGCCTCGCCCGGCCAGTCCGCCGGAAGCGCCGCCTGCGGCAGGCGCGGATCGCGCAGCACGACGAGGCGATACTGGTGCACGAGCACGAGCCGGGCGACGAGGCTTTCGGCCGCGCTGAGCCGGTTCGTACCCTCAAGCAGGCCGGCAAGCGGGCCGAACCGCCCGAGGAAAGCGCGATAGGCATCGGCATGCAGGGCAAGGTTCCAGTGGTCCGCGGCGAAGGCTCCAAGGTCCCGCTCGCCGCTCAGCACCTCCGCCTTGAACACCACGGCCGGCTGCCGCAGCGGCGGCAAGGACCGCGCGCCGACCGCAAGCCGCGGGCCGAGCCGGGCATGGCCGGCCCGTTCGAGCACCTGCAGCGCCTCGTCGGGCGCCGGGCCGGTCAGATGCACGAAATGCCAGTCCGCCGCCTCGGGCGGGCCGAAGAGCAGGCGGGCGGCGGCGGCGAATTCCGCGCGGGCCGGCGCTGCAAGGCGATAGAAGCTGCGCCGCCCTTCCCGCTCGCCGCAGAGCTGCCCCGCGGCGACGAGGCGCGAGACGGCGGTGCGCACGAGCGTCTCGCTGATGCCGACGGCGGCGCAGGTCTCGATGAGGTTGCCCGTCCACACGACATCGCCGCGCGGCTCCACCACGTCGCCGTAGATCGTGACGATGAAGCCGGCCGCCTTCAGCGGGCTTGCCGCAAGGATCGCCCGCAGGAGCGCCCCGAACGCGCTTTCCGCCCTCTGACTGTCATCAGGCAAACCGGTGCCCTCTTCGTTTCGCTTCGTGCGGAGGAGTAGCCCGAACGGGCCGCGACGGGAAGCCCCGGCCGCGCCGTTCCGCCGGGATCGGGACATGCCGTCGCCTCGTCAGCAAATATTAAGCTGCATCTGCCATCGTCCCCCGATAGCCGGGATCCGGGCACGCCCGTCCACGGCACCAGCGCGCGGAGAAAAACGAAACGCGATGAACGACCGGACTGCGCCATTTTCCTTCCGCGGACTGGGATATTACGTCCCCGCCATCGTGGTCGCGTTCGCCGTCCTGATCGCCGCCGTCCTCGTCGACGGCCAGAAGCGCCGGCTGGAAGAGGAGTATCTGCGCTCCTTCACGACCGAGCAGCTCGGCCTCCTGCGCTCGCGCCTGCAAGGCAACATCCTCGGCGACATCAAGCTGGTCCAGGGCCTCGTCGCGGCCTTCTCGACCGAGCCGGACATGTCGCCGGAGCGTTTCGACACCCTGTCCGGCCGCGTCTTCCGCGATGCTGCCCAGTTGCGCAATCTCGCCATCGCACCGGATTTCGTCGTCTCCCGCGTCTATCCGCTGAAGGGCAACGAGCGCAGCCTCGGGCTCGACTATCGCAAGAACGAACGCCAGCGCGCGGCCGCCATGCAGGTGCAGGAACTCGACCGCCTGATCGTTACCGGCCCGGTCGATCTCGTGCAGGGCGGACGCGGCCTGATCGCGCGCTACCCGATCCACACCGGCAGCAACGACGCTTTCTTCGGCATCGCCTCCGCCGTGATCGACCTCGACAGGCTGCTCGCCGGCAGCGGCTTCACGGACGACATGCGCATTGCCGCCTCGATCTCCAGCCAGCCGCATGACGGCGGCGAGGCGAAAAGCGTCTTCGGCAGTGCTGCTACGGTCGATGCCGATCCGGTCGTGATGACCATCGACATCGGCCACGAGGTCTGGACCATGTCGGCGGCCCCGCTGAACGGCTGGCATCAGGCGCCCGCCGATCTCGGCCTCTTCCGCGGCGGCCTCGCGCTGCTCGCCGTCATCATCGTCGCGCCCATCTTCTGGGTCGGCTACCTGATGAAGGACCGGCATCGCCATATCCGTGCCCTGCAGGACCGCGAGGAACGGCTGGAGACCGTCTCGCAGCGCCTCCAGCTCGCCCTGGCCGCCTCGCAGGTCGGCGTCTGGGAATACGATACGCAGACCGATGCCCTCTCCTGGGACGCGCGCATGCGCGAGCTCTACAACGTGCCGCCGGCCCAGCCGATCTGCAGCTACGAGGACTGGCGCAAGGCGCTTCATCCCGATGACCTTGAAGATGCCGAACGCGTCTTCGCAGACGCCGTCGAGAGGGAAAAGCCCTATATCACCGAGTTCCGCGTGCTGCGGCGCGACGGCGGGATCCGTCATATCCGGGCGCACGGCATGACCTACCGCACCGCCTCCGGCGCCAAACGCATCGTCGGCGCCAACTGGGACGTGACCGGGGACATCCGGCTGCACGCCGAGTTGCTGCAGGCCAAGCTGACGGCCGAGGCGCAGAACCGGGCGCTCGAGGAGGCCCGCCGCGTCATGGAGCACAATTCGCTGCACGACGCATTGACCCGCCTGCCGAACCGCCGCTTCCTCGACCAGCGGCTCGCCCTTGCCGGCGACGACGGTTCCCCGCTGACGCTGCTGCACATCGACCTCGACCGCTTCAAGGACATCAACGACACGCTCGGCCATGCCGCCGGCGACGCGGTGCTGAAGCAGGCGGCCGGCGTGCTGCGCGCCCATGTGCCGCCCGAGGATTTCATCGCCCGCATCGGCGGCGACGAGTTCGTGCTGCTGTCGCGCCGCGACCCGGCAGAGGCCGACTTCCCTGCCCTTTCCGCACGCCTCATCGAGGCGATCAGCGAGCCGATGGCGATCCGGGGTCACGACTGTCGCATCGGCGCGAGCATCGGCATCGCCACCCGCAACGATGCCGAGGAATCGGCCGAGCAGCTCCTCGTTAACGCCGACCTCGCGCTCTACGAGGCCAAGCGCCGCGGCCGCAATCGCGTCGAGGCCTTCAACGACGAATTGCGCCTGCGCACCGTCGAGGTGAAGCGCCTTGGCGACGACATCCTGCGCGGCCTGGAGCAGCGCGAGTTCCGTCCCTTCTTCCAGCCGCAGTTCGACGCCGAGACGCTGGAGATCGTCGGCGTCGAGGCCCTCGCCCGCTGGGAGCACCCGACGCGCGGCTTCATCCCGCCCGACATGTTCCTGCCGGTCGCCGAAAGCCTCAACGTCGTGGCGCAGATCGACGAGGCGATCCTCGAGCAGGCGCTCTTCCAGACCATCCGCTGGGAGGCCCAGGGCCTCGACATCCCGCGCGTCTCCGTCAACGTCTCCTGCCAGCGCCTGCACGACGAGGGCCTGATCGAGAAGCTGAAGGCGATGAACATCCGCCCCGGCTCGCTCACCTTCGAGCTGCTGGAATCGATCTCCTTCGACACGGCGGACGATGGGCTGAAGCGGGCGATCGACCAGATCAAGGCGCTCGGCATCGATATCGAGATCGACGATTTCGGCAGCGGCCACGCCTCCATCGTCAGCCTTCTGGAACTCTCGCCCAAGCGGCTGAAGATCGACCGCCGGCTGATCCAGCCGCTGCTGGAATCGACCGCCCAGCAAAGCCTCGTCCATTCCATCATCGACATCGGCAAGGTGCGCGGCATCGAGACCGTCGCCGAAGGGGTCGAGACGATGGCGCATGCCGAGCTGCTGCGCCGTCTCGGCTGCCAGGTCCTGCAGGGCTACGCCTTCGCGCGCCCGATGGCCGGCGAGGATTTCCTCGCCTTCGCCAAGAGGCGCGCCTGGATGCCGGCGGCGGGCCTCAGCCCGGCAGGAGCGCGCTGACGACGTCGGCGACGGCCCGGCCGTCGTGATGGCCGCGCTGCCAGGCATCCTCGAACTCGCCGATGACGGCCTCCGCGCCGAGCCGCATGCAGGTTTCCTCCAGCGCCCCGTTGCCGAGATAGGCAAAGGTCCCGACGGTCTTTTCGAAGGGCAGGAGCGGGCGGTTGGCGAGGATAGGGGTGAACGGCCGCGCCTCCGCCCCGCCGCGCTCCCGCCAGAGCGCGCCGGCAATATCGAGCATGCGTGCCAGATCGAGCCCGCGGGTTTCCCGGCATTGCAGGATATTGCCGATGAAGACGCGGCGGGCATGGACGTTCCGCGCGATCGCCGGCACGATGCCCTCGACGAGGAAATGCGGCAGGACGCTGGTGAAGAAGCTGCCCGGGCCGAAAACGGTGGCATCGGCGCTTTCCAGGCTTTCCAGCACGGCGTCATTGGCCGGCACCGCGCCGCCCGCCGCCGACAGCGCGATCTCGCGGATGCCCGTCCGGCCGGCCCCCTCCTCCAGCGCCGTCACCCGGTGCTGCCCCTCCACCCGCGTGCCGTCGTTCAGCACCGCGGAAAGATCGACGCCGTCCGTGGTCGTGGACGGCCAGACATGGCCCGTGATGTCGCAGAGCTTGCGGAAGACGAAGATGGCGGTGTTGATGTCGCGGTTATGCGCGAGATGCGCGCCGGTGAGGATGAAGTTGCCGATGCTGCCGTTGCGGAAATCGAAGTCCGCGCCGATCGCCGCGCGGAAGGTGCGCAGGTAATTGAGGATCGCGCCGCGCAGCCCCGGCTCCATGCGCTCCAGCAGCGGATGGCGGCCTTCGGCATAGAGCGCTGATCCCGTGCGGGCCTCTTCCGGCGCGCCGCTGGCCAGGCGGGCGTGGCACCCCTGCCCCACGTCGCCCGCGCGGCCCTCACCATGCGCTATGGTCATCAGCGCCTGGCGGATATCGCCGACGGCGAGCACCCCAAGGCTTTCACGGATCACCTTGGAACTGCCGCCGCTGTCCCAGGCCGGCACGATGCGGGTCAGCCGCACCGGCTTGGACAGAAGTGCCAGATTGGTGGAGCGGCACGCGGTGCCGCCCGAAAAGAGCACGATATGCGGCAAGCGGCTCTCGGCCATCCCGTCTCCTGCGTTTGGGTGTCACGGCCCGATATTGTAGGCCGCGCCGATCAGGGTCTTGGTATAGGCCTCCCGCGGCGCGCTGAAAATGGCATCCGTCGGCCCTTCCTCGACGATCTTCCCGTCCTTCATCACCACGACATAGTCGGACATGGCGCGCACCACCGAAAGATCGTGGCTGATGAAGACATAGGAAAGGCCGTGGCGCGACTGGAGATCGCGCAGGAGCTCGATCACCTGGCCCTGCACGGAGCGGTCGAGAGCGGAGGTCGGCTCGTCCAGCACCACCGCCTGCGGCTTGAGGATCATCGCGCGGGCAATCGCGATACGCTGGCGCTGGCCGCCGGAGAATTCGTGCGGATAGCGGTTGCGCGCGGCGGGATCGAGCCCGACCTCCTTCAGCGCCGCGATCGCCCGCCTGTCACGGTCGGCCCGCGAAAGCTGCGGCTCGTGCACGTAGAGCCCCTCCGTGACGATCTCGCCCACCGTGGGCGGGTGGGGGGGGGGGGCGGGGGGGCCGAGGAGGGTGAGCGGAGTGCGCGGCGGGCGGGGCCGCGTGCGCGGGGGGCGGGGATGGGAAAGCCCGGTCCAGCCGGACCGTGAGGGCCCAGGGGGGAAAGTGGCCGGCGGCGGCGCCCGCCCCAGCGTCGACTTGCCGGAACCGGACTCGCCCACCACGCCGATGGTCTGCCCCTCGCGCAGGCTGATCGTGACATTGTCGACGGCGCGGAAGGTCGAGGCGCGCGTCTTCAGGAACCCGCCGTCGATCTTGTAGTCGACCACGACGTTCCGCCCTTCGAGGATGATCGGCGCATCGTCCGGCGGCGACGCCTTGCGGCCCGAGGGCTCGGCCTCGATCAGCATGCGGGTATAGTCGGCCTTCGGAGCGTCGAAGATCGCCGCCGTCGCGCCCTGCTCCACCACTTCCCCGCGCCGCATGACGACGACGCGCTCGGCGAAATGCCGGACGATGCCGAGGTCGTGCGTGATGAGCACGATCGCCATGTCGAAGCGCTTCTGCAGGTCGCGCAGGAGTTTCAGGATCTGCGCCTGGATCGTCACGTCGAGCGCCGTCGTCGGCTCGTCGGCGATCAGGATGTCCGGCTCGTTGGCGAGCGCCATGGCGATCATGACGCGCTGGCGCTGGCCGCCGGACATTTCGTGCGGATAGCTGTCGATGCGGCGTTCCGGGTCGGGAATGCCGACGAGCTTCAGCAATTCAAGAACGCGGGGCCGCACCTGCTTTCGCGAGCCGCCGCGATGATGCACGATCACCTCGGCGATCTGCCTGCCGACGGGATAGAGCGGATCGAGCGAGGTCATCGGCTCCTGGAAGATCATGGTGATCTTCGCGCCGCGGATCTCGTTGAGCGCCTTCGGGGCAAGCCCGACCATCTCCCGCCCGCGGTATTTCGCCGAGCCCGAGACCCGGCCGTTCGCGGCGAGCAGGCCCATGATGCCCATCATGGTCTGGCTCTTGCCGGAGCCGGATTCGCCCACCACCGCCAGCGTCTCGCCGGGGCGGACGTCAAGGTCGATGCCCTTGACGGCGTCGACGTCACCGTCCGGCGTCGTGAAGGAGACCTTGAGGTCCCTGACGGCAAGGATCGGTTCCACGGTCTCTCTGGTCTCTGCCATGTCAGCGGTCCTTCGGGTCGAACGCGTCGCGCAGTCCGTCGCCGACGAAGTTCAGCGAGAAGAGCGTGACGACGAAGAAGATGGCGGGGAAGACGAGCAGCCACGGCGCCGACTGGATGTTGTTGGCGCCTTCCGCGATCAGCGAGCCCCAGCTCGTCAGCGGCGCCTGCACGCCGAGGCCGAGGAAGGAGAGGAAGCTTTCGAGCAGGATCACCTTCGGCACGATGACCGTCACGAAGATGACGACCGGGCCGATGGTGTTGGGGATGACATGCCGGCGGATGATCTGCCAGTCCGTCAACCCGAGCGCTTCCGCCGCCCCGATGAATTCCCGCCGTTTGAGCGACAATGTCTGGCCGCGCACGATGCGGGCCATGTCGAGCCATTCCACCGCGCCGATGACGATGAAGATCAGCACGAAGCTGCGCCCGAAGAAGACGACGAGCACAACGACGAGGAAGACGAAGGGCAACGAATAGAGGATCTCGACGAAGCGCATCATCACGTTGTCGACGCGCCCGCCCATATAGCCGGAGATCGCGCCGTAGACGACGCCGATGCCGAGCGAGACGAGGCTGGCGAGAAGCCCGACGGCAATCGAGATCTGCCCGCCGAGCATGACGCGCGCCATGAGGTCGCGCCCGTTGGTATCCGTACCGAACAGGAAATATTCCCGGTCGACGATGCCTGTCAGCGTCAGCTTGCGGCCTTCGTCCTCGGTGGAGACGACCGCGGTCCTGTCGAACTCGTTGGCGCGGTCGAAATAGCGCGTCGTGCGCGGATCGATCGGATCCTTCGCCGTCACGACCGCCGTGAAGGTCTCGCCCTCGACCGAGAAGGACTGGAGCTCGACGCGCGCCCGCCCCGCCACGCTCTTCATCGCCTCTTCCAGCGCATCGGCGCCCGGCCGCGGCTCGAGGCTCGGCGGGCTCGTGACATAGGAGGAGAAGACCTGGTCGTAGCTGTGGCTGATGAAGAAAGGGCCGAGGAAGGAGAAGCAGGCGATCAGCACCAGCATGACGCTGCCGGCCATCGCCGGCCGGTTGCGGCGGAAGCGCATGACGGCGAGCTGGAAGAGGCTGCGCCCCTTGACGTCGCGCTCGGGCGCGGGGGAGACGACGGCGTCAGTCATGGCGCACCCTCGGATCGAGCAGGCCGTAGACGATGTCGACCAACAGATTGAAGACGATGACGAAGATGGCGATCAGCACGACGGTGCCCATGACGAGCGTATAGTCGCGGTTGATCGCGCCGAGCACGAAGTAGCGCCCGACGCCGGGAATGGTGAAGATCGTCTCGACGACGGCCGAGCCGGTCAGCAGCGCCGCCGCGCAGGGCGCGAGATAAGAGACGACCGGCAGCATGGCGCCGCGCATGGCATGCACCACGACCACCGATTTCGCCGGGAGGCCATAGGCCCGCGCGGTGCGGATATGGTCAGTGCGCAGCGCCTCGATCATCGAGCCGCGCGTAAGACGCGCGAAGACCGCGAGCTGCGGCAGCGCCAGCGCGATCATCGGCAGGATGAGGAAGCGCAGCGACCCGTCACCCCAGCCGCCGGCCGGCCGCCAGGCGAGCAGGATGGCGAAGATCAGCGTCAGCACCGGGCCGACGACGAAGTTCGGCACCGTGACGCCGACGGTGGCGACCGACATGACGGCGAAGTCGAGCACGCTGTTCTGCCGCAAGGCGGCGATGGTGCCGACGATGACGCCGCCGACGAGCGCCAGCAGCAGCGCATAGAAGCCGAGTTCGATCGAATAGGGCAGGCCCTTGCCGATGAGTTCGGCGACCGTGTTGTCCTTGTAGATGTAGCTCGGGCCGAAATCGCCGGTCACGGCGTTGCCGATATAGGTGAGGTACTGTCGCCAGAGCGGCTGATCGAGCTGGTAGGCCCGCATCAGGTTTTCCATCGTGGCGGGCGGCAGGGGGCGTTCGAGGTTGAACGGACCGCCGGGCGCAAAGCGCATCAGAAAGAACGAAATGGTGACGACGATGAACAGCGTCGGCACGGCGCTTGCGAGGCGCCGCAGAACGAAGGCAAGCATGGCCAGGACTCCCCAGGAACGCGCCGCGCGGCCTCAACGGGCCGCGCGGCGGCGGCGGATCATTCCGAAACGCTGAGGAAGCGGCTCAGGTGCTGGTTGGCGGCATTGTCGTGCCACCCCTTTACCTTGCTGGAGACGAGCCACAGGTCGGCCTGCGCGAGCAGCGGGGCGATCGGCTGCTCCTTCATGAGCAGGGCCTCCGCCTCGTGCAGCACCTTGGCGCGGGCCGCCGGATCGCGCTCCTCGTACGACTTCTTCATCAGCGCGTCGTAATCCGCATTGTTGAACTGGCCGTAGTTGAAGGTCTTGTTGGTGCTGACGTTGAGTGCCAGGAAGTTCTCCGCATCCGCATAGTCGGCGACCCAGCCGGCGCGCGCCACGTTGAACTTGCCGCCTTCCTGCAGGTAGGCGTAATGCGAGGAAATATCGAGATTGACCAGCGAGACGTCGGCCCCCAAGGTGTTCTTCCACATGTCGGCCACCGCCGTCGCCACGCGCTCGTGGTTCGGGTTGGTGTTGTAACGGATCTCGATCTTCAGCGGCTTGCCGCCCTCGCCGTAGCCCGCTTCCTTCATCAGTTCGAGCGCCTTGTCCTCGCGGTCGAGCTGGGAGAGCGCGCCGAAATCGGCGGCCGCCGGCTCATAGCCCTGGATGCCCGGGGGCACCATGGAATAGGCCGGGATCTGCGAGCCGGAATAGATCTCCTTGGCGAGGAAATCGCGGTCGACGGCCATGGAGAGCGCGCGGCGCACGCGAACGTCGCTATAGGGTTCCTGGCGGGTGTCGAAGGCGTAGTAATAGGTCGCCAGTGTCGGCGAGACATGGACCTGGTCGCCGTAGCTCTTGTTCAGGCGCTCGATCTGGTCGGCCGAGAAGTTGTAGACGAGGTCCATCTCCTTCGCCTCGAAACGGCGGACGGAGGCGGCCTGGTCGTCGATCGGGTAGAAGATCACCTTGTCGAGCTTGACGTTGGCAGCGTCCCAGTAGTTCGCGTTCTTCTCGACGACAAGATTGTCGTTCGGCACATGGCTGACGAGCTTGAAGGCACCGTTGGAAACCATCGTGCCGGGCTTGACGAAATCGGCGCCGTTCTTCTCGACGCTTGCCTTGGAGACCGGCAGCGCCGTCTGGTGCGCAAGCAGTTCCAGGAAGAAGGGCGTCGGGCGCTCCAGCGTCACTTCCAGCGTCCTGGCGTCGACGGCCTTGAGGCCGAGCTGGTCGAGGCCGAGCTCGCCCTTGTTGACCTTTTCGGCGTTCTTGATCGGGTAGAGGATGTTGGCGTAGCCCGCGGCCGTCTTGGGGTCCTCGACGCGGGTGAAGGAGAAGACGAAGTCTTCCGCCGTCACCGGGGAGCCGTCGGACCACCTGGCGTTCTCGCGCAGCTTGAAGGTGTAGACCGTGCCGTCGTCGGAGACCGTCCAGCTTTCGGCGGCGCCCGGGACGATCTTGCCGGCGGCGTCATAGATCGTCAGGCCCTCGTAGAGGTCCTTCAGGATGAACTCCTCGATATTGATGGAGGTGTGCGCCTGGTCGAGCGTCTGGGGCTCGCCGGCATTGCCGCGGTGAAGCACCGCCTCGGCGAGCGCCGGGCTTGCGCCGATGAGGAGCGCGCCGGCCAGGAGCGCCGCGCGCAGGCTGATGAGTTTGTTTGCCATTTTGTTTTCCTTCCCCGTTGTTCTTTTGGGTGCCCAATCAATTGTCCCTGTTTCAGCGCTTGGCAAGACCCCGAAAACAGGAAATGCCAGCATGTGCACAACCTGAGCGCGGTCCGGCGAAGCGATGAAATCGCGAGCCTGCGCAACGGTTTGCGACGAAAGATGAGAAAAATATTTGCCTTTACCCAAATAAATCGCAGTTTTCTGCGCATCGTTTGGCACCGATTTCTGCGATTGGTCCCTCATCGAACACTTGAACCGGAAACGGAGTCCCAAGATGAACTGGTTGAAGACCCTCGCCGCCGCCGCGGCCCTGCAGGCCGCCGCTCTTGCCCCTGCCCTTGCCGGCGAGAACCTCGCCGCCGTCCAGTCGGCCGGCGCGCTGAAGATCGGCACCGAAGGCACCTACGCCCCCTTCACCTATCATGACACGGACGGCAAGCTTGTCGGCTTCGACGTGGAGATCGGCGAGGAGGTCGCCAAGAAGCTCGGCGTGAAGGCCGAGTTCCTGGAAGGCAAGTGGGACGGCCTGATCGCCGGCCTCGACGCCAACCGCTACGACGCCGTGATCAACCAGGTCGGGATCACCGAGGCGCGCAAGCAGAAATACGACTTCTCCGAGCCCTATATCGCTTCCAAGGCCGTGCTGATCGTGCGCGCCGACGACGACAGCATCAAGGGCTTCGCCGACCTCAAGGGCAAGAAATCCGCCCAGTCGCTGACCAGCAACTTCGGCAAGCTCGCCCAGGAGTCGGGCGCCGAGCTCGTCGGCACCGACGGCTTCGACCAGTCGATCCAGCTCGTCCTGACCGGCCGCGCCGACGCGACGATCAACGACAGCCTGTCCTTCCTCGACTTCAAGAAGCACAAGCCCGACGCCAATGTGAGGATCGCCGCCGAAAAGGAAGGCGCCGACTATTCCGGCATCATCATCCGCAAGGGCGAGCCGGAACTGCTCGACGCCATCAACAAGGCGCTCGCCGAGATCAAGGCCGATGGCACCTACAAGGCGATTTCGGACAAGTATTTCGGCCAGGACGTCTCGAAGTAATCTTCGGCCGGCCGCTTCGCGCCGGCCTGTTCCTGACCTATAGATAGACCGACGATCTGGCCGGGGATGACCCGGCCAGCCGCATTTCGGAGGATCGCCCCCGTGCCGCCCTGGCTTCAACTGATGCTGGACTCGCTTGCCCCGCTGCTCTGGGCCGCGCTCGTCTTCACCATTCCCCTCACCCTCGCCTCCTTCGTGCTCGGCCTTGCGCTCGGCCTCCTCACCGCCGTCGTGCGGCTCTTCGCCCCACGACCGTTCTCGGACGTCGCGCGGTTCTACGTGTGGGTGATCCGCGGCACGCCGCTCCTGGTGCAGCTCTTCGTGATCTTCTACGGCCTGCCGAGCGTCGGCATCCTGCTCGACGCCTTCCCGGCGGCCCTCATCGGCTTCACGCTCAATGTCGGCGCCTATACGTCGGAGATCATCCGCGCCGTCATCTCCTCCGTGCCGCGCGGCCAGTGGGAGGCGGCCTATTCGATCGGCATGAGCTGGTCGCAGGCCATGCGCCGCACCATCCTGCCGCAGGCGACGCGCGTCGCCGTGCCGCCGCTGTCCAACACCTTCATCTCGCTGGTCAAGGACACCTCGCTCGCCGCCGCCGTCACGGTGCCGGAACTCTTCCAGACGGCCCAGCGCATCGTCGCCACCACCTACGAGCCGCTGATCCTCTATATCGAGGCGGCGCTAATCTATCTCGCGCTGAGCTCGGTTCTCTCGTCTTTGCAGATGCGGCTCGAAAAGCGCTTCGCCCGCTATGGCGGCTTCCTGGAGGCCCGCACATGATCGAACTCACGCATATCGAGAAACGCTTCGGCGACAATGTCGTGCTGCGCGACATCAGCCTGCGGCTGGCCGAAGGCACGGTGACGTCCCTCGTCGGCCCTTCCGGCGGCGGCAAGAGCACGCTTCTGCGCTGCATCAACCTCCTCGAAATCCCGACCGCGGGCTCGATCCGCCTCGGCGAGGAGAAGATCGATTTCGCCCCCGGCCGCAAGGTCGGCTGGGACGCGATCCAGAAGCTGCGCCGCCAGACCGGCATGGTCTTCCAGAACTTCCAGCTCTTCCCGCACCAGACCGCCATCGCCAATGTGATGGAGAGCCTCGTCACCGTGCTGAAATGGCCGGCCGACAAGGCCCGGGCCCGCGCCATGGAGCTTCTCGAAAAGGTCGGCATGGCGCACAAGGCGGATGCCTGGCCGGCGACGCTTTCGGGCGGCCAGCAGCAGCGCGTGGCCATCGCCCGGGCGCTCGCGCCCTCGCCGCGCGTCCTTCTCTGCGACGAGCCGACCTCCGCGCTCGACCCGGAACTGGCCGAGGAAGTCGTGGAGGTCCTCAGCCGCCTTGCCCGCGAGGGAACGACCATGGTGATGGCGACGCATGACCTGCGCCTCGCCTCGCGCGTCGCCGATGCCGTCGTCTTTCTCGACGGCGGCGTGATCGTCGAGGAGGGACCGCCGCGCGCCATTTTCTCGACACCCGAACGCGATAGGACGAGGAAGTTCATCGCCTCGCTCAGCGCGCCGCAGAGCTATGACATCTAGGCCGCCGGCACACGCTGCCTCACGCTACGGTAGCGATGAAATTGGGTCGCCGGTAGTTGCGTCGGAGCGGCGATTCAAGCACAGTGACGGGATATTCGTATCTCGTCATGCCCCGGCATGCCCTTTTGGGGAGAAAGTCCCATGATCAAGAAAACACCGAACCCGATCGACGTCTTCGTCGGCTCCCGTGTCCGCCTGCGCAGGCTGATGGTCGGCATGAGCCAGGAGGCGCTCGCCGACAGGCTGGGCGTAACCTTCCAGCAGGTGCAGAAATACGAGAAGGGCACGAACCGCATCAGCGCCAGCCGCCTGCAGGCGATCTCCGACGTCTTCCGCGTGCCGCCGAGCTTCTTCTTCCAGGACGACGAGAACGCCGGGCCCGCAGCGGGCATGGCGCACGAGACCGGCGACGTCTCCACCTTCGTTTCCTCCAAGGAAGGCCTCGACCTCAATCGTGCCTTCCTGAAGATCGGGGACGCGGGCATCCGCAAGTCGATCATCGCGCTCGCCACCGCCCTCTCCAAGGCGAGCGCCGGCGCGGAGGCGAACGAACGCGCGGAAAACGCACCGGAACTGCGGATCTGATCCCAAATGCCGGCGCGGCTGCAGACGCTCGGTCATCTGCGCCTGCTCGACGAGGGCGGTAGCGATATCGTCTTTCCCGAAAAGGCGCTGCTGATCGTCTGCTACCTCCATGCGCGTGGCCTGGCGGACATGCCGAGGGCGGACGCGGCGAGCCTGTTCTGGGACGATACGAACACCGCCGCCGCCTATGCCAGCCTCCGGCAGACCGTCTCGCGCATCCAGAAACGCCAGCGCGAGCTTGGCCGGACCTATCTTGCCTTCACCGACGCAACCATCGCCCTCGGGCCGGAACCGGTCGAAAGCGATGTGGCGCAGGTCCGCGAGGATGCCGGTCTCGACCGTCTCGCCGGACTGCTCACCGAAGACTTCCTCAAGCATGTCCGCCCCGTCAACCGGGCGCTCGCCAGCTGGATTGGCCTGCAACGGGCGGCGCACATGGCCCTGCTGCGCCGCGCCCTCCTAGAAGAGACGGCGGGCGATGGCGGCACTTCCCGGCAAGCCCGCTCGGCCGCCGCCCTTCGCCTGCTGGAGGCAAACCCCGACGACGAGGAGGTGCGCGCGGTCCTGACCGGCCGCCCGGCCGTGCCCACGGCCCTGATGACGCTCCAGCCCGCCGCCCGGGTCCTCGTCCCGGAAGAGGCGGCCGTCGTCCAGCCGCGGCAGAATCCGCCGCGTGTCGTGCTGCTGCCGCCGGTCACCGCCTTCGCCTCGCGCATGGCGGCGCGCTTTTCCGAGGCCCTGATCGAGGACGTCACCATCGGCCTCTGCGCGCTGCGCTCGATCTCGATCATCGCGCCGCACACCGCCGCGCAGATCTCGCTCCAGGCCGACCGCGCCGCGACCTACGAGCGCCACAAGATCAGCTACATCCTGGAGACGCGGCTTCGCGACGAGGGCGATGGACATACGCTCTTCGTCCAGCTCATCTTCTTCGGCAGCGACGAGGTCATCTGGGCCGAGCGCTTCCCGCTTTCGGCCGAGGGGCTCGCCCGGTCCCGGCAGATGATCGCGCACCAGATCGCCGGCGCCATCGCCACCGAGATCGAGCGCAACGAACTGGTGCGCGGCGATTACGAACGCGACGCCGATGCCTATCGCAGCTTCCTGATCGGCCAGGGGCAGTTGAAGAACCTCGACCTGCGCGACATCCGCCGTGCCCGCACGTGCTTCCGCGCGGCCGTGAACCTGGGCCCGGGTCCCGCCCGGGCCCGCGGCGCCCCCGCGCGCGGCTCCTCCCGCGAGGGGCTCGTGCGGGCCCGCACCGCCCGCGAGCCGCGGGACGTGGCCGGGAAATAGGCGCAGGACCCCACCCGCCCCGCCGCCCGCCCGCCCCCCGGCTCCCGCGACCCCGGTGTGGTCAAGCTCTAGGCCCGCCAGTTCGACGAAAGCGCCGCCTATCTCGACCGCGCCGAGGCCCTGAGCCCGCATTATGCCAATGTCATCGCAAGCTATGCCGATACGCTCGTGCAGGCCTCGCGGCCCGACATCGGCCTCCAGAAGATCGAACACGCCATCGAGCTGAACCCGCTGCCGCCGGACGAGTATTTCTGGACCGCCGCCGGCGCCAGCTATTCGCTCGGCCTCTACCGGCAGGCGCTCGACTATATCGCCCGCATGAAGGACCGCACCGCCGCCGACCGCCTTTCGGCAGCGAGCTGGAGCATGCTGGGCGATGTCAAGAAAGCGCGGCACTTCATTCGCCGCACTTACGCCGTCCATCCGGACTTCGACCTCGACGCCTGGATGGCCATCGTCCCCTTCAAGGAGGAATGGCAGCGCCAGCACTACTACGAGGGGCTGAAGAAGGCGGGTTTTTGAACATGCAATCGAACAGGAGAGGAATTGGACATGGCAAGACTGGTTGTTCTGGGCATTGAAGGAGACGACGGGCTCTGGGTCGCGGACCTCGATGCCGGCACCGTCTCGCAGATCGGCGTTCCCGCAGGCGGGGCCCTCAAGGCCGCCGACGACCTGCGAAAGGCCGGCGCGACGATCGTCAAGGGCGTGAACCTCGCCGCGCTCGCCTCCTCGGCGGATGCCGTTTCGGGCGGCTTCATGGATGTCTCCGGCGGGTTCATGGACGCTTCCGGCGGCTTCATGGATAAGTGAGCAACAGCCCCTATTCGGACCGCATCTGCGGCCCCGAAGAGACCTGGAACCGGATCGGGGCGCTTCTGCCCCGGTTCGGCATCACCCGGCTTTCCCGCCTGACGGGGCTCGACCGCGTCGGCATCCCGGTCTGGAATGCCGTCAGCCCCAATGCCCGCTCGATCGTCATCAACCAGGGCAAGGGCATTACCGACATCGACGCCAAGGTCTCCGCCGCCATGGAGGCGCTGGAGCGCGCCGTGGCGGGCGACCCGCCCGTCCCCGCACGCCGGTCTTCCCGTCGCGATTTCGCCGGGACCGGCGAGGCGTGCCTGCCGCTCGACATCTTCGTCGCGGCCGGACAGCCGTTCATCGGCGAGGACGAGGTGGTCGAGTGGCTGGCGGGATACGACGTGGCGACCGGCGGCCGCGTCTGGGTGCCGCGCGAGGCCGTGATCCTCGACCGTACGAACAGCGCGCCACGCTTCTGGCAATCCTCGGACGGCCTCGCCTCCGGCAATTCGGAACCCGAGGCCATCCTGCACGGCCTGCTCGAACGCATCGAACGGGACGCCGACCGGCTGTGGCGCCTCCTACCCCGCCAGAAGCGCCTTGCCACGGCCATGGACCCCGCCGGCATCGCGGATCCCGTCGTCGACAGGCTGCTCGGCCGCTTCAGGGAGGCAGGGCTGGACCTTCGCCTCTTCGACATCACCAGCGATCTTGCCTTTCCCACCTATGCCGCGGTGCTCGCCGAGGCCGGCATCCTCGCCCGCAGGCAGCCGCTTTTCCACGACGCAACCATCGGATACGGCACCCATCCCGTGGCCGCACGGGCCGTCATCCGGGCGCTGACCGAGGTCGCCCAGTCGCGCCTCACCTATATCAGCGGCGCGCGCGACGATCTCTTCGCCGAGACCTTCACCCGGCCGCTGCCGCCGGAGACGCTCGCCCTCTTCGAGGCGTGGCCCGGCTTGGCCGCTGCCTATCCCGCACCCGGCGGCGATGCCGCCGCGCTCCTGGCCTGGTGCCTGGAAAAGCTCACCGCCTCCGGCATCGCCCCGATCGTGGCCGTGCCGCTCGGCGATGCCTCCCTTCCCGTCTCCGTGGTCAAGATGGTCGTGCCGGCCCTTGAAAATCCCGAAGGCGCGCGACGCCACGCCGTCGGCCCCCGCGCCCTTTCCCGCATGCTGTTCGGAACGCCATGAAAATCCTCTTCGCCGGCCCAAGCCTTCCCGACGCCGCCGCGCTCCGTCAGGACGGGATCGAAGCCCGCCCGCCGGCGGCGCATGGCGACGTGCTTGCGGCGGTGCGGGCCGGCGCAACGGCGATCGGCCTCGTCGACGGCAATTTCGAGCATGTCGCGCCGGTCTGGCACAAGGAGATCCTTCACGCGCTGGAAGCCGGCGTCACGGTCTTCGGAGCGGCCAGCATGGGCGCGCTGCGCGCGGCCGAGTGCGACGGCTTCGGCATGATCGGCATCGGCCGCATCTATGAGGACTATGCCGCTGGTCGGCGCGTCGACGACGCCGACGCCGCCCTGCTGCACGGCCCCGCCGAACTCGGCTATCCCGCACTGTCGCTTCCCATGGTCAATGTCGACGCCACGCTGGACCGCCTTGCGGCGTCGCGACGGCTCGGCGATCAGGACATAGCGCGTTTGCGCGAGGCCGCGCGCGCCCTCTTCTACAGGGACCGGACGTGGCCCGCCATCCTCGACAGGACCGGCAGCGGCGGGGACAACCGCCGACAACTCCTGCAACTTTTCCACGCAGAAGCGGTGAACCAGAAGCGCCAGGACGCGCTTGCTTTGCTTCGCACGCTCACGGATTTTCGGCCGCAAGGCCCTGCAAAACGCGGAGACTGGACCTTCCGCGTTACCACGCTCTGGCGCACCGCGAGCGATCAACCCAGAACGCAATAGAACGTGCAATTTCCCATTCCGCGTGTGTCACGCTCGCGTCACGCGCAGAATGCGGGAGTCACGCCTATACTCGTTGCTGGCTTGAGTGTGAGCATTGCTCGGGGACGTAAAGCATGAGAATCGAAACCACTGAGACCGAAGATCGGGGCACCGAACTGATGGCGTTGGCCCGCCTTGTCGCCTACGCGCTGGAATCCGCCAAATCGCTGGATGCCGAGGTCGTCGAATTCTGCTTGGACAAGGCCTTGAGGGCCGTTCTGGACCAGATCGACGAACCCTCCCGCATGACGCTGACGACGAACGACATCGTGCTGATGAACCGGTCGGCGATCTGCTGAGCGGCCGGTACGCCGGCGTAATCCGGCCGCCGTTCCTCCACGGCGCCGGTCGCGTCGGCGGCCTCGACAACCGGACCGCCGTGGATCCTTCCACCCGCTTCGATGACATTTCGGGCGGTGTCTGCGCTAGTACGGCAGAGCATCTCCACCGCTTTTGATCGCTGCCGACGCCCGCAAAAGTCTTTCCTCCCCTTCCCCTGGCCGGCGACACGGTTTACGGAAGCGCCGGACTGCCAATGGCGGCGGAGCGGAGGCGGCATGAACGGCAGGGATCAACGGAGCGGCAAGGCCGCCCGGCAAAGATGACTGCGCTCGCCGCCTATGGCGGCCTCTTCCTCACCGCCCTGATCGCCGCCACCATCCTGCCCGCGCAGTCGGAGGCCGTGCTTGCAGGCCTGCTGGTCTCCGGCAATCATGCGCCCGCCCTGCTCGTCCTCGTCGCCGGCATCGGCAACGTGCTTGGCTCGCTCGTCAACTGGCTGCTCGGCCGGGGCATCGAGCGTTTTCGCGAAGCCCGATGGTTTCCCGTCGGCGCAGGATCGCTGGAGCGCGCCGGAACCTGGTATCGCAGATACGGCTGGTGGAGCCTGCTTCTGAGCTGGCTGCCCTTCACCGGCGATCCGCTGACGGTCGCGGCGGGCATCATGCGCGAGCCGCTCTGGCGGTTCCTTCTCGTGGTCTCCATCGCAAAATTCGGCCGCCATATCGCCCTCGCCGCCATCGTGCTGCACTGGCTCTGAATTTTTTTCGGGCGGCGATGGAATGAGAGCGGGCCGGCACCCGTATACTGGGGCATGAACGGAAAGACACCCGGCTTCAACGTGATCGGACAGCTCGCAGCGCTGAGGCGCTATGCGCTCTCGCTCGTCCGCAATCCGGACGAGGCCGAGGACCTGGTGCACGATGCGCTGGTCAAGGCCTATGAGCGGCAGTCCACCTTCCGCACCGGCGCCAGCGTACGCAACTGGCTGATGTCGATCCTGCACAATGCGCATATCGACCGCCTGCGCCAGCGCCGCTCGCAGGAGCGCCGCCACGATGCCGCGGCCGAGATCGCGGAAACCGCGACGCCGGCCAACCAGGATCATTCCGTGCGCCTGACGCAGCTCCGCAACGCCTTCTTCGGCCTGCCGGAAGACCAGCGCGAGGCGCTGCATCTCGTCGCCATCGAGGAGCTTTCCTACCAGGAGGCGGCTGACGCGCTCGCCATTCCCGTCGGCACGCTGATGTCGCGCGTGGCCCGCGCGCGCCAGCGGCTGCGCGCCTTCGAGCAGAACGGCATGTCCGCACCCGTCACCCATCTCAGAATTGTCGGAGGCACCGGCGATGACAAGCAATGACCCCATCCTCGAAGCCGATCTCAACGCCTATGTCGACGACCAGCTCGCCGTCGGCCGCCGGATCGAGGTCGAGGCCTATCTCTCGGAGCGGCCGGACGTCGCCGCGCAGATCATGAAGGATCTTCGCGTGCGAGACGAGTTGCGTCTTGCGCTCGCCGACCATCGCACGGTGACGCGGCAGGAGACGCGCGAGGCCGCGCGCCTGCTCGAACGCACGCTGTCCCGCCGCCGTGTCCTTTCCGTCTTCCGCCGCGCCGCCGCCATCGCCCTCTTCATTGCCGCGGGCTGGACCGCCCACGCCGTGCTCGGCCCCTTCGGCGCCACGGAAGTCATCGCCTCCACGCCGCCGCCCGCCTTCGTCGAGGAAGCGGTGCGCGCGCACAGGACGACGCTGCTGCGCGACACCATGGCCTCCCTGCCGGAAACCGAGAGTTTCGACCGGGCGGAAATCCGCTCCGCGACGGCAATCGTTCTGCCGGACCTGCCGAAGGGCTGGAACGTCATCGACACCCAGGTCTTCCCCTCTGCCTACGGCCCCAGCGTCGAGCTGGTGCTGGAGCCTGCGAAGGACGAACGCCTTTCGCTCTTCGCCGTGCGTCCCGGCTCCTTCGCCGTGCAGCACGTCCTCGTCTTCCACGCCGACAATGCCCGTGCCGCCTACTGGCAGATCGGCGACGTCGCCTATGCGCTGGTGTCGGAAAGCCGCAAGGCCGACGACCTGGCCGAAACCGCGCGGGACCTTTCCCGCACGCTCTACTGATCAACCGCTTCCATACCGAAGGAGACTCCCGATGGAACCCGTACAACAGCGATTCGGCTACGGCGCTCAGGCGCAGTCCGCCGCCCTCTTCGACGAGGGCCTGCGCCAGCACATGCTGCGCGTCTACAACTACATGGGCGCAGGCCTCGTCATCACCGGCCTTATCGCCTTCGTCGTCGGCTCGACGCCGGCGCTCTACGTGCCGATCTTCTCCTCCCCGCTGAAATGGGTGGTGATGCTGGCCCCGCTCGCCTTCGTCCTGTTTTTCTCGTTCAAGATCCAGACCATGTCGGCCAGCGCCGCGCAGATGACCTTCTGGGCCTTCTGCGCCGTCATGGGCCTGTCGCTCGCCTCGGTGTTCCTCGTCTTCACCGGCATGAGCATCGCCCGCACCTTCTTCATCGCCGCCACCATGTTCGGCGCCACCAGCCTCTACGGCTACGTGACGAAGCGCGACCTCTCCAAGTTCGGCTCGTTCCTGATGATGGGCCTCATCGGCGTGATCATCGCGTCGATCGTCAACATCTTCCTCGGCTCCAGCGCCCTGCAGTTCGCCGTCTCGGTGATCGGCATCCTCGTCTTCGTCGGTCTCACCGCCTGGGACACGCAGAACATCAAGGAGCAGTATGCGGAGAATATCGGCCAGGAATCGCAGCAGAAGATGGCCGTCTTCGGCGCGCTGTCGCTCTACCTCAACTTCGTCAACATCTTCCAGCTCCTGCTGAATTTCACAGGCGAG
>Ga0066256_1002388_pt1 | contig 21015 bp, 20 predicted proteins | sample ThiBio_1000_biof_FD_87107 | JGI IMG/M metagenome (GOLD analysis project Ga0066256, IMG submission 87107) | Wastewater bioreactor microbial communities from Cape Town, South Africa - Thiocy_expt_1000_biof (version 2) | ecosystem: Engineered > Bioreactor > Thiocyanate-remediating >... | reverse complement strand
TTATTCTAAATATAGGACGCGCCGCGTCTCGGCCAAGCTCGACAGGACGCGCGGCGTGGGGCTAGAGTGGCGCGACACGAGACGGCGAAGGACATGACGTGACCGCCGGCCTGAAGCCGCTTTCCGCAAGCCGCGACACGCTGTTCGACCGCCTCGGCCGCCGCCTCGCCGACCGGCTGCAAAGCCAGACCTCCGGCTACGAGCCCTATACGCCGTCCGATCCGGAAACGCTGGCGCGCACGCTGCGCCCGGGCGACGTGCTGCTCGTCGAGGGCAACCAGAAGGTCTCGGCAGCGATCAAGTACCTGACGCAATCGACCTGGTCGCATGCGGCCCTCTTTGTCGGCGACGAGGTGCCGGTGACGCTCGATCAGGCGGCGCTGCCCGCCACGGAGCGGCCGCAGCTCATCGAGGTCAATCTGGGGGAAGGCTGCGTCGCGGTGCCGCTCACCAAGTACCGCACCTACAACACGCGCATCTGCCGCCCCGTCGGCCTGACGCCGGAGGACCGGGACGCGCTCGTCGTCTTCATGGTCTCGCGGCTCGGCCTGAAATACGACATGAAGAACATCACGGACATGCTGCGCTATTTCCTGCCGACGCCGCCCGTGCCGGTGCGCTGGCGCCGCCGGATGATCGCCTTCGGCTCGGGCGATCCGACGCGGGCGATCTGCTCGACGCTGATCGCGGAAGCCTTCGAGGCGATCCGCTACCCGATCCTGCCGGAGGTGACGCGCGCGCCCGGCCACGCGGCGGCGACCTCGACCTATTCGCGGCAGGAGATCCTGCACATCCGCCACCATTCGCTCTACACGCCGCGCGACTTCGACCTCTCGCCCTATTTCGAGATCGTCAAGCCGACGCTCAAATACGGCTTCGACTACAAGCGGCTGGAATGGGCGCCGGACCGGGAAGGGCCGTAGGACGGCCTGCAGGCTGAAGGCAATTTCGCCTCACCCGCTGCCGTCATCCTCGGACTTGAGGAGTGGATGCATTTTCCTCAATGGCCGGGGGCATGCCCGAGCATGACGAAGGAGAGGTCTTCGGGACTTTGCCCGTCGTGCGAAGGGCCGCGGGACGGCCCTTCGGAGATTTGCAACGATAAGACCGGGGCTTAACCCTGGCGCAGCGGCGAGATGGAGATCTCGACGCGGCGGTTCTGCGCGCGGCCGGCTTCCGAGGCATTGGAGGCGATCGGGCGCTCCAGGCCGTAGCCCATCGCCGACATGCGCCGCGGGTCGATGCCGCGCGAGGCGAGGTAGTTGGCGACCGAATTGGCGCGGCGCTCGGAAAGGTCCTGGTTGTAGCCGGCATTGCCGACCGAATCGGTGTGGCCGTCGACGTCGATCAGCGTCTTGTCGAACTTGCGCAGCACGATGGCGACGGAATCGAGCGTCGGGTAGAACGGCGGGATCACCCGGTCCTGGTCGGTCGCAAAGGTGATGTTCGAGGGCATGTTGAGGATGATGCGGTCGCCGTTGCGCGTGACGGAGACGCCGGTGCCCTGGAGCTGCGCGCGCAGCTCGGCTTCCTGGTTGTCCATGTAGTTGCCGATGGCACCGCCCGCGAGCGCGCCGACGCCGGCGCCGATCAGGGCCGCGTTGCGGCGCTGGACGGGATTGTTGCCGATGAGGAGGCCGGCGACGGCGCCCATGCCCGCGCCGATGGCCGCGCCGCCGGCGGTGTTGGAGACCTTCTGCTCGCCCGTGTAGGGATCGGTCGTCGTGCAGGCGGAAAGAAAGGCCGCGGCAACCGCGACGATCACGCATTTCTTGTACATGTGGGTCCCCGGAGGGTTCGATGATTCTGCTTCAACCTAGCGATTGCGGCAGGGACATGAAAGAGGCCCCCCTTTCGCTCACGCCCGCCCCTTTGGCCTCCAGGGGACCCCCCCGCTCCCGGCCAACACCACCCCGGTGCCGAGAATCTGGAACGGCGTCATCGGCTGGCCGAGCACCAGGAAGCCCGCAAGCGCACCGAGCGCCGGCTCGAGGCTCATCAGGATGCCGAAGGCGGACATGGGCATGCGGCGCAGCGCGATCATTTCCAGCGCATAGGGAAGGAGCGGCACGAGAACGGCAAGGCCGAGCATCATGCCGAGGCCCTCCGGATTCAGCGCCTCCTGCGCCCGCGGCAGGCCGAACGGGGCGGCAACGGCGGCCGCCACGAGCAGCGACATGGAGAGGCCCTCCAGCCCCCGGAACATCGCGCCGGTCTTCTTCATGAGGACGATGTAGGTGCCCCAGCCGATACCCGCGCCGCAGGCAAAGAGCACGCCGGCGGGATCGCCGATCCACCCTTCGCCGTCATGGGACAGGAGTACGACGCCGACGAAGGCGGCAAGCGGCCAGACCAGCCGCCAGCCGCCGCCGAGCGACCAGGTGGCGACGGCGAGCGGGCCGAGGAACTCGATCGCCACGGCAAGCCCGAGGGGGATGCGGTCGATGGCCGCGAAGAAGCACAGCGTCATCGCCGCCATGGTGGCGCCGAGTGCCAGCGCGCTCTTCCACTGCGCGCGGCTGTAGGAACGCACCGGCGGGCGCACGATGACCGCCAGCGCCGCCGCCGCCCTGAGAAGGCGGGAGAAGGGGGTCGTGGACGGCCCGTAGGCGGAGATCGCCGTCGCGGAAAAGGCCGAGCCGAACTGGATGCTCGACATGGAGGCGAGGCACAGCAACACGCCCAAAGGGAGCCCCGCATTGCCGGTGCGCCCCGCTAACTGCCCATCTGCCATGAAAGACCCTCCCCAGACCCGGCGCCCGGACCTGTGTGCAAGGCCGACCGGACGCCGCGACCGGTCTAGAGGAGGGCCGGGCGTCCCGCAAACGGATATTCGTGATACCTTGCTTCAGTAAAACTGATGCTGCCCTTCAGCCGGCGATGCCGCGCAGCGTGTTGGCGACGTTGAGGCCGATTTCCGGCACGCCGTAGCCGCCCTCCATGACGACGAGCACCGGCACGCCGCTCGCCGCGACCGCCCGTCCCATCGTCACGTAATCGGGCGAGGTCAGCTTGAAGAAGGAGATCGGGTCCTTCTCGAAGGTGTCGACGCCGAGCGACAGCACGATCACCTCCGCACCGAAGGCGGAGATGCGCTTCAGCGAATCGACGAGCGCGGCCTCCCAGACGGACCAGGGCGTGCCGGGCGGCATCGGATAGTTCTGGGTGGCGCCTTCGCCCGCGCCCTTGCCTGTCTCTTCCGCATAGCCGAGGAAATGCGGGAAGGCTTCGGCCGGATCGCCATGCAGCGAGGCGAAATAGACGTCGCCGCGTTCGTAGAAGATATCCTGCGTGCCGTTGCCGTGGTGGAAGGCGGCGTCGAGGATGGCGACCTTCCTCGCCCCCCTGTCGAGGACGTGCTGGGCGGCGACGGCGGCGTTGTTGATGAAGCAATAGCCGCCGAAGCTGTCGATGCCGGCGTGATGGCCCGGCGGGCGGCAGAGCGCGAAGGCGGCCTTCGCCCCACCGGCGACGATATCGGCCGCCGTCAGCGCCGTCTGCATCGAGGAGAGCGCCGCCTCCCAGGTGCCGGGCGAGATCGCCGTCTCGGAGGCATTGCAGTAATAGCCGAGCAGGCCGTCGATCTGGGTCGGGATGCGCGGCGAGGTGCGGCGCACGGGAAAGGAGGTGGCGATCGCCTCGCCCTTGTAGCCGGCGGCCTTCCACTGCTCCCAGGCGGTCTCCAGGAACGAGAGATAGCCGGCATCGTGTACTTTCAGCGCGGTTTCGAGTCCGTGGTGGGCCGGTGCGGAAACATCGGTGAAGCCGGCGTCCTTGACCGCCGCGAGGATCCATTCCGCCCTGAACGGCGCCTCGAAGGGCGGCACCAGTTCCCCGCCGTAAAGCTCGCTGCGAGCGTTCCTGAGCTTGTGGTCCTCGGAAAAGATGACGCGCATGAAGGGCTCCCCGTTTTCATCCGGCGCGACGGTAGTGCATTTTTTCAACAAGGGGAATCTCTCCCGCGGGGTAGAAACAGCCTTCGCCTGCCGCTTTCGCGGCGAGGCGAAGGCCATGGCGCGGCCGGGGCTCAGGCGACCATGGCGCGCTGCTGGCGGCCGAGGCCGATCTGCTTGAGAAGCAGGACGTCGGCCACCGCAACCGCGGCAATCGCAACGATGCCGATGCCGGCCGGCGTCAGCCCGCCGCGGGCAAGCAGGAGGACGGCAATGCTGCCGAGGACCCAGAGCGCGTCGCCGGCGGCCGCAAGGCGCACGGCGGCAGGCGACGGCCGCTGCTGTCGGCCGACGGCAAGGTGGAAGACACCCCACAGGAGGAAGAAGGCGGCAAAGCCGGTGACGAGGGCCGGCGTCGCAAGCGGCCCGACAAGGCCGCCGACCGGACCGGAGAAGGCGAGGAGGACGAGGCCTGCGGCGAGGCAGAAGGCGCCGTCGGCGAGCATGACGGATTTCAGGAGGTTGCGGTTGAGGGCTGCGAACATGATGGGCTCCTTTCGTTGTCGACGGGCCGACCCTGCCGCGACGGGAGCGGCAAACCAATTACCTTGGAGGTAATGGAAATCACGCCGCCGCTCCTGTTTAGTGCGCCGGAGAACAACGGAGAACGACATGGAATTCGGCGAACACCTCCGGGAGTGGCGCAGCCACAGGCGTCTCAGCCAGCTGGAACTGGCGAGCGAGGCCGGCATTTCCGCCCGCCACCTTTCCTTTCTGGAGACCGGCCGCTCGCGTCCTTCGGAAGGCATGATCCTCCGGCTGTCAGCCGTGCTGGACATCCCGGCGCGCGACCAGGGCGCGCTCTTTTCCGCCGCCGGCTTCCGGCCGCGCTTCGCGACATCGCCGGCCGCGGGCCTTTGCGCCTTTCCGCCTGCGGTGGCGGAGGCGATCGGCCTCATCCTTGCTCGTCACGATCCCTATCCGGGCGTCGTCTTCGATCACGAATACAACGTCCTGACGGCGAACCATGCCTTTCTCGGCCTTGCCGGCATGGCCGGCATCGCGGTTTCGCCGGGCGACAATTTCCTCGATGCCTTTCTCGGCCAGACGCCGCTGCGCTCCATCGTCGTCAACTGGGCGCAGTCGGCCGCGGACCTCGTGCACCGCATCCGCGCCGAGGCCTGGCTGCAGGGGCCGCGCAGCCCGCTCCTCAGGCGCATCGAGCGGCTGGCCGCGGAGGCGGACATGAGGGCCGCACTCGCGGCCTTCCCGGAGACCGACCGGCTGCCCGTCCTGCCCATCGAGATGAAGATCGGCACCAGGCGCTTCAACTGGATCACCACGCTCACCTCCTTCGGCTCGGCGCAGGATGCGCTGGTGCAGGGCGTGCTGATCGAGAGCTTCTTTCCGGCCGACGCCGAAACGCGGGCGCATTTCGAGGGCGCGGTCAGCCGTTGATGACGAACATGCCGCCGATGATGAGGGCGGCGCCGAGGGCGTAGCGCAGCGTCAGCGCCTCGCCGAGGAAGACGCTGGCCAGGACCGGCACGAAGCAGAAGGTCAGCGCCATGAAGGAGTAGCCGATCGTCAGCGGCACCGCTTTCAGCACGAAGATCCAGATGATCGTGCCCGCGCCGTAGATGGCGAGCGCCGCCAGCAGCAGCGGGTTGAGCATCAGGGCGGCCAGGCCCTTGACGCCGAACTCGCCCGTCGTGCCGCTCGTCAGCTTGAAGAGCACCTGCCCCGCCGCGATCATGAGCGGCGTGCCGACGAGACCGGCCCAGATGGCGGGGCTGTAGCCGCCCGTGGTCACGCGTGCGGCTCCGAACGGTCTTCCATGTAGAAGATGTCGCGGCCGATATCGACGCACAGATGGCGCGCCGGCACCGGATGCACGGCCCGCAGGAAGGAATGCGTATAGGGGAAGAAATTGAAGTGCGGGTTGAAGCTGTAGCGGTATTCCCGCTCGCGCGGCACGACGATGATCAGCCGGCGGCGCGCGATGCGGCGCAGCTCGGCGATCGCCTGGCGGTATTCCAGCACATGCTCGATGACATGGGTGCAGACGACCGTGTCGAACTCGCCGTCCGAGAAGGGCAGGGATTCGATCATCGCGGCGACATATTCGACGCCGTCGATGCCTGCCGCATCCTCCACGACGAAATCGACGCCCGTCAGCCGCTTCAGGCCGGGATTGCCCGCCTTGACGTGGCTCAGCAGCGCGCCGGTGCCGCAGCCGACGTCGCAGACGCTCTCGCCGGCGATGGAGGCGACGATCCGGTCGATGCAGGCCTGCGAATTGTCCGTGCCGGCGTGGACGCGCGGATGTTCGCGGTAAAGGTCCTCGTATTCCCCGGCGGTGAGGAACGGCGCGCGCTCGCGGAACCTTGCCAGCTTGGTGATGTGCTTGCCCCAGACGAGGCTGGCGGCCTGCCTGAACAGCGCGGAATCGCGCAGGATCGGCGGCAGCACGTCCTCGATCACGAAGCGGATGCGGTTGGTGGTTTCCCGGTTCATTTGGCTGTTCTCAACGATTGGGCTCAGGCAGCGAGGTGGCGTGCGGCCTTGTCCGCGGCCTTGCGGGCAGACCTGACGTGCCGGCCGGCGGGCAGGTTCATGTAGTGGATGCGCAACTGCTCGGCCCTGGCGCGGGCGAGCGAATCGAGGATGAGGCCGGCCGAGAAGACGAGGAACGAGATCATCATCAGCACGAGCGAGAAGACCCAGGTCGGCATGCGGTCGACGAGGCCGGTGCGGAAATATTCCCCCAGCACCGGCGCCATGAAGGTGAGGCTGAGGGCCATGAAGCCGCCGCTGATCGCGCCGAAGAAGGTGAAGGGACGCGTCTCCTTCATCAGCATGGCGAACATCCAGAGGATCCTTGCGCCGTCGCGGAAGGTCGAGAGCTTGGAATGCGAGCCTTCCGGGCGACGGCCGTAGTCGAGCTCCAGTTCGGCGACCGGCAGGCGCAGCCGCGAGGCGTGCACCGACATTTCCGTCTCGATCTCGAAGCCGCCGGAAACGGCCGGGAAACTCTTGGCGAAGCGGCGCGAGAAGGCGCGGTAGCCGGAGAAGATATCGGAGAAATCGTTGCCGAAGAGCGAGCGGAACAGCGTGTTGAAGATGCGGTTGCCGAAGGCGTGGCCCTGCCGGCCGGCATCCGCGCGCACGCCGCGACGCGTGCCGACCACCATGTCGGCGCCCTCGGTGATGAGGGTGCGGATCAGTTCCGGCGCATCGGAGGCGGCATAGGTGCCGTCGCCGTCGGCCATGATGTAGATGTCCGCCTCGATGTCGGAGAACATGCGGCGCACCACATTGCCCTTGCCCTGGCGGCGCTCGCGCACGACGGTCGCACCGGCAAGCGCGGCGCGCAGCGCGGTCGAATCGGTGGAGTTGTTGTCGTAGACATAGACGCGGGCGGTCGGCAGGGCGGCGCGGAACCCGGTCACGACGTCGCCGATCGTCTGCGCCTCGTTGTAGCAGGGCAGCAGCACGGCGATGTCGAGGTCTTCCAGCAAGGCTTGCGTCATGGCAGCGCGGTCTCCAGGGCGAACCAGCCTCACGCGGCCGCCGGCTTTACTATTTCTTGAGAAGGTTAAGGCTAGGTTTCGGCTGGCTTCCAACGGCGGCGGAAAGGACCTCCCGTGTCGAAATCCATGCCTGCGGCGCTGGCGCTCGCGCAACCGGAGAAACCGGCGCGCCGTCAGGGCATGACGCCCGGAGTGCTTGCCCTTTATTGCCTCGTCGCGATCGCGCTGCTGCTCGCCGTCTCGCTGCCCTTCGCCACCGACTATGTCGGGTCCGACAACGACGACACAATGCGGCTCGTCGTGGTGCGCGACCTGCTCGGCGGCCAGAGCTGGTTCGACACGACGCAGTACCGTCTCGGTCTCGACGGCGGCACGCTGATGCACTGGTCGCGCTTCATCGACCTGCCGATCGCCAACCTCATCAGCTTCTTCTCGCTGTTCACGCAAGAGCGGCAGGCCGAGGCGATCGCGCTTGCCGTCTGGCCGGCCCTCACGGTCGTGCCGGTGCTGGCGGGCATGGGGCTTGCGGCCTGGCGGCTCGGCGGCAAGGCCGCCATGCATGCGACGCTGGTGCTGACGACCGTCTTCGTCGTCGCGCTCAACCGCTTCCAGCCGGGCTCCATCGACCACCATAACGTCCAGCTCGCCATCATCGCCTGCATCGCGGCCATGCTGCTCGATCCCCGGATGCGCGCGCGCGACCACGCGGTGGCCGGCATGCTCGCAGGCCTTGCCATCGCCATCGGGGTGGAGACGACGCCGCTGATCGGCGCCGTCTGCCTTATCGTGGCGCTGCGCTGGGCATGGCACGGACGGGCGTTCCGCGACGCCGCGGCCGCCTTCGGCCTTGCGCTGGCATCGACGATCACGCTCGCCTTCTTTTCGACCGTCGCGCCCTCCCGCTACACGCAGGTGACCTGCGACAGCCTCTCCTACGGCTTCTATGCGCTCGCCACGCTCGGCGGCGGCACGCTGTTCCTCACCGCCTCGCTGGCGAGCGGCCGGTCTTTCGGCGGCCGGCTCCTGGCCCTTGCCGGCGCGGGCGCGGCGATCGCCGCATCGGTCCTCGTCATCGCGCCCGGCTGCCTTGCCAACCCGCTCGATGCGCTCGACCCGCTGCTGAAGGCCTTCTGGCTTGCCGGCGTCATCGAGGCGCAATCGGCCGTCGCGCAGTTCAAGCTCGATCCGGGGTCGGTCGGCAGCTTCTATGCGCCGAGCCTCCTCGCCATGCTCGCCTGCCTCTGGCGCATCCGCCGCAGACAGGCGGCGGAGGGGCATCTCATCGTCCTCGGCCTGCTGGCGACCGCCTTTGCCGTCTCGCTCTTCCAGATCCGCGGCGCGATCTTCGCCAACATGCTCTCGGCCCTGCCGCTCGGCCTTGCCATCACCGATCTCAGGCGCAAGGCCAATTCCGACCCGAAGAACCTCGGCGCGGGCCTTGCCTTCATCGGCGTGACGCTCGCCTCGGTGCCTGCCACCTGGGCGCTCGCCGGCGCGCTCCTGCCGGGACGTTCGCAGGACACGCTGCGCACCGGGCTTTCCACCCCGCAGGTCGCACGCCCCTCCTGCACGGCCGCGGCGTCGATCGCGCCGCTTGCCGCCGAGCCCGCCGGCGTGGTGGCCGGGGCCTCCAATCTCGGCGCGGCGATCCTGCGCCATACCGGCCACCGCGTGCTTTCCGCGCCCTATCACCGCAACCAGGGCGGCATGCTGACGGAGCTGCATATCGGCCTTTCCAGTCCGCAGCAGGCGGAAGCCTTCCTGCGCGGCGCCCATGTCACGCTGCTCGCCTTCTGCAACGACGACGCACAGACCCGCGACATCGCGAAAGCCGAGCCCGGCGGCCTCTATGCCGATCTCCTCAAGGGCAGGGTGCCGGCCTATCTGGAACCCATCGCCGGCACGGAAGATGCCGTCCTCCGGCTCTACCGGGTGAAGCCGGAATAGGGCGAGCCGGCTGGGGATGCAGCCCGCCGCGCGCTGTCATCCGGGGCGAAACGCACTACACTTGGGAACATGAGCTTCTTTTCCGAGACTGATTCGCCCTCGAACCTTGCCGAATATTCGGTGTCGGAGCTTTCCGGCTCCATCAAGCGCACCGTCGAGCAGGCCTTCGACCAGGTTCGGGTGCGCGGCGAGATTTCCGGCTACCGCGGCCCGCATTCCTCGGGGCACGCCTATTTCTCGCTGAAGGACGACCGGGCGCGCATCGACGCGGTGATCTGGAAGGGCAGCTTCTCGCGCCTGCGCTTCAAGCCGGAAGAGGGCATGGAGGTGATCGCCACCGGCAAGATCACCACCTTCCCCGGCTCCTCGAAATACCAGATCGTCATCGAGACGCTGGAGCCGGCCGGCGCCGGCGCGCTGATGGCGCTGCTGGAGGAGCGCCGCCGCAAGCTCGCGGCCGAAGGACTGTCCGACGCGGAGCGCAAGAAGCCCCTGCCCTTCCTGCCGAGGGTCATCGGCGTCGTGACCTCGCCGACCGGCGCGGTCATCCGCGACATCCTCCACCGCATCGCCGACCGCTTCCCGGTCCATGTCGTCGTCTGGCCGGTGAAGGTGCAGGGCGAAGGCTCGGGGCAGGAGGTGGCGGCCGCCATCGAGGGCTTCAACACGCTGGACCCGTTCGGGCCGATCCGGCGGCCGGACGTGCTGATCGTCGCGCGCGGCGGGGGCAGCCTCGAGGATCTCTGGAGCTTCAACGACGAGATCGTCGTGCGCGCCGCCGCCGCCTCACAGATCCCGCTGATCTCCGCCGTCGGCCACGAGACCGACTGGACGCTGATCGACCATGCAAGCGACCGCCGCGCCCCGACGCCGACGGGCGCGGCCGAAATGGCCGTGCCGGTCAAGGCCGACCTCGATGCGGAAGTCGCCTCGCTCGCCGCGCGCCTTCGCGGGGCGACGGCCCGCCAGATGGACAACCGCCGGCAGGGGATTCGCGCACTCGCCCGGGCGCTTCCCTCGCTCGACCAGCTTCTGGCCCTGCCGCGCCGCCGCTTCGACGAGGCCGCCGCCGGGCTCGGGCGGGGGCTCCAGATGAACACGGTGAACAAGCGCCGCGCCTTCGAGCGCACCGCCGCCCATCTTCGGCCCGACATGCTCCTCACCCGCATCGTCGAGCGCCGCCAGCGTGTCGCCGACCGCCTCATGAGGGCCGAGCGCATCGTCGAGCGCCGGCTCGACCAGCTTCGCGCCCGCCTTTCCGCCTTCGACGTGTCGCTGCGCGCGACACCCGCCCGCATCAAGGCGCGGACGGAGCGTTCCTCCGACCGGCTCAGGGGTCTCGTGCTGCGCGCCGAAAGCGCGCTCGCCGGGGATCTTGCCCGCCGCCGCGCGCTGCTTCAGGCGCAGGACCGCATGCTGCAATCGCTCTCCTACCGCAATGTCCTGAAGCGCGGCTATGCGCTGGTGCGCGACGAGGAAGGTGCGCCGGTGAAGGGCGCCGCCAGCCTCGGGCCCGGGCTGTCCATCGCCATCGAATTCGCCGACGGCACGGTGGATGCCGTCACCGGACCGGGCGGCGGCCCGCCGCGCAGGAAGCCTGCGAAGGCGGAAGAGGAAAAGCCGGCGCCCCGCCAGGGCTCGCTGTTCTGAGGCCACCATGCGCATTCTCGTCGTGCTCGCCCATCCGCTGGAGGACAGTTTCGCCGCAAGCGTCGCCGAGACGGTGCGCGGGACACTGGCCGCGAACGGCCATGCGGTCGACCTGCTCGACCTCTACCGCGAGGGCTTCGATCCGCGGCTGACCCCGTCCGAACGGTCGCGCTATTTCGAGCCGTCCTACGATCCCTCGGACGCAGAGCCCTTCGTCTCCCGGCTGAAAACGGCGGACGGCCTGGTGCTCGTCTTTCCGCAGTGGTGGTTCAATTTCCCGGCCATCCTGAAGGGCTTCTTCGACCGTGTCTTCGTGCCCGGCATCGCCTTCGAGAACGATCCGGACGGCGGGCGCATCCAGCCGCGGCTCGGCAACATCCGCCTCTTCTGGGCCTTCACCACGACGGGCTCGCCCCGGGGGGTGGTACATCTCTACATGGGCAATCCCGTAAGGCGCCTCCTCAAGCGCGGCATCGCCTCCTTCTGCGCCAGGGGCCTCGATTTCAGGCTGGTCAATCTCTACGACATGGACCGCATCGGCGACAGGAAGCGCAAAGCCCATCTCCTGCGGGTCGAAAGGCTCGCTGGACGGATCTGAGCTCAAACGCACGCTTACGCGTCAGGCACCGCTGCCCTGCCCGGCATATCCCCCACAAGGGGGTATCGGCAAGATGAGAGCCTTGCTCTACCAGCGACGTCGAGGATGGGCAGAACACCACCCAATCCAATCTCCCGACCTGTCGGGGGGAGAGACGCCCGGCAGGGCAAGGGTGGGACGCTCCAGCAGCGTATTACTCAAACTCTTTCAGAAATTTCCGCAACAGCCCATCCAGCGCCGCGCGCTCCTCCGGGCTCAACCCCGCAAGCAGCCGGTGCTGGTTCGCGACATGCGCGGTCACCGCCTCATCCACCAGCGCAAAGCCCTTCGGCGTCAACGCGATGATGACGCCGCGCCGGTCGTCCGGATTGTGCGCGCGCTCGATCAGACCCGCCTTCTCCAACTGGTCAAGCCGGTTGGTCATGGTGCCGGAGCTGACCATGGTCGTCGCGATGAGGTCGCCGGGCGAAAGCTTGCAGGGCGGGCCGGCGCGGCGCAGCGTCGCCAGGACGTCGAAGCTCGCCGAATTGAGCCCATGCGCCAGAAGCGTTCTTTCGACCTCGCGGGCAAGGTGGGTCCGCAGCCGCGCCAGCCGGCCGAGCAGGCCCATCGGCTCGACATCGAGGTCCGGCCGCTCGCGCTGCCACTGTTCGAGAATTCTGTCGACGTGATCCATGGTGCGACTAAAGCAGAGATTATCTTGACGTCAAGATAAAACGATATATCTTGATTTCAAGATTCTCTTGATGGAGACAATTCTTGTCCCGCGCCTCCGACATCCTCCTGACCGCCGTCGCCCCTGCCATCTGGGGCAGCACCTATATCGTCACCACCGAGCTGCTGCCCGCCGGCTATCCGCTGACCGTCGCCATGCTGCGCGCCCTTCCCGCCGGGCTTCTCCTGCTGCTGCTCGTGCGCCGGCTGCCGGAGGGCGTCTGGTGGCCGCGCAGCTTCCTGCTCGGCGCGCTGAACTTCTCCGTCTTCTGGGCTATGCTTTTCGTTTCGACCTACCGCCTGCCGGGCGGCGTCGCCGCGACGGTCGGGGCCATCCAGCCGCTGATCGTGCTCGGCCTGTCGCGCACCATCATGGGCACGGCGGTGCGGCCGCTCCAGGTTCTCGCCGGCCTTGCCGGCATCGGCGGCGTCGCGCTGCTGGTGCTGACGCCGGCCGCCGCGCTGGACCCGATCGGCATCGCCGCGGGCCTTGCCGGTGCCGTCTCCATGGCCTTCGGCACCGTGCTCTCGCGCCACTGGCAGCCGCCGGTGCCGCCGCTGACCTTCACCGCCTGGCAGCTCACCGCCGGCGGCCTGCTGCTGGTGCCCGTCGCACTCTTCCTCGAACCGGCCCTGCCGGTGCCGACGACGCAGAACCTCGTCGGCTTCCTCTATCTCGGCGTGATCGGCGGGGCCTTCACATATATCGTCTGGTTCCGCGGCCTTGCGCGGCTCGATCCGGCGACGGTCTCGCCGCTCGGCTTCCTCAGCCCCCTCGTCGCCGTCGTCCTCGGCTGGGCGCTGCTCGGGCAGGACCTCAGCCTGCTGCAGATCACCGGCATGGCGGTGGTGCTGGCCAGCGTCTGGCTCGGCCAGCGGGCACAGGCGGCAGCGGCGCGGCCTGCCGGCGGCGGGCAGGCGGTGTCGCCTGCCGCTCGCTGACGGCCCCTCCCCGAGCCGCAAGGCCGGATGGCCGAGGAGAAGGTGGCCGGCCTTGTCAGCGTTTCTCCAGCCACCCTGGCTGAAAGATCACGCCCACTCGCCGGCGCGCATGACGGCGGCGCGGCTGCCATCGGCGCGGATGCCGTCGATGTCCACCTTGTTCGAGCCGATCATCCAGTCGATGTGAATGAGGCTTTCATTGCCGCCCTGCGCGCGAATCTGCTCCGGTGAGAGGCTCGCGCCGTCGAGGAAGCACTTGGAATAGCACTGGCCGAGCGCGATGTGGCAGGAGGCGTTCTCGTCGAACAGCGTGTTGTAGAAGAGGATGCCGCTTGCCGAGATCGGCGAGGAATGCGGCACCAGCGCCACTTCGCCGAGCCGGCGCGCGCCCTCGTCCGTGTCCAGCACCTTGTTCAGCACCGCCTCGCCCTTCGAGGCCTTCGCCTCGACGATGCGGCCGCCCTCGAAACGCACCTGGATGTCGTCGATCAGCGTGCCCTGGTGGGAGAGCGGCTTGGTGGAGGAGACATGGCCCTCGACGCGCAGCGCATGAGGCGTGGTGAAGACCTCCTCGGTCGGGATGTTCGGGTTGCAGGTGATGCCGTTCTTCGCCATGGAGGCGCCGCCATGCCATTCCTGACCATCGGCAAGGCCGATCGTCAGGTCCGTGCCGGGTCCCTTGAAGTGCAGGGCGGAGAAACGCTCGCCGTTCAGCCAGGCCGAGCGGCGGGCGAGGTTGGCATTGTGCTCCGCCCAGGCGGCGACCGGATCGGCGACATCGACGCGCGAGGCGGCGAAGATGGCGTTGGCGAGCTTTTCGACCGCCACGTTCTCCGGATCATCAGGGAAGACCTGCTTCGCCCAGGAGGGGTTCGGGTAGGAGACGATGTTCCAGTTGATGTCGAAATTGGCGATCTTCTCCAGCGCCGGCCTGTAGGCGGTGGAATTGGCCTTGTTGGCCCGGGCAACCCTGGCAGGGTCCTCGCCGGAGAGCAGCATCGGGTTGTCGCCCGCGATGGCAAGGCGCGCCGCGCCGTTGGCATAGGCCTTGGCCATGCCCTCGTAGAGCCAGTCCGTCGCGCGGTCGAAGCTTTCGTCCGGCGCGTGGCGGTAGCGGGCGAGCGTCGCTTCCTCGTCGGCATAGAAGGTGCTGACGAGGCCGGCGCCGGCAATATAAGCGTGCTTTGTGATGAGGCGGACGAGCGGCAGTGCGGCGATCGGCGCGGTCATCACGAGGTCCTGCCCCTTCTGGAGCTGGAGACCGACGCGCACGGCGACTTCGGCGAGTTTTTCGAGCTTTTGCGGATCGACGGGAGAGGCGCAACTGGCTGGAACGGTCATGGCATGCCTGTCTGGTTTGCGAAGCGGATAAGGGAAACTTAGTGCGCCAATGGGCCGATGAGAAGGCGCATCAGGCGACAACCGGCACGACGATCGCCTTCAGCGTCGTCACCACGTCGCACGGGGCAAGGCGCACCTGGAGGCCGCGCTGGCCGCCGTTCATGTAGACCGCCTCGTGCGCCAGCGCTTCCGCCTCGATGGCGGTCGGCACCTGCTTCTTCTGGCCGAAGGGGCTGATGCCGCCGACGACGAAGCCGGTCAGCCGCTCGGCATCGGCCGGCTTCATCATGCTGGCCGACTTGCCCTTGAAGGCGCTCGCCAGCTTCTTCATGCTGACTTCGCGATCCGACGGCACGATGACGCAGACCGGCTTGCCGTCCACCTCCGCCATCAGCGTCTTGAGGACGCGCGCCGGATCCTCCCCAAGCGCCTCGGCCGCCTGGATGCCGACGCGGTCGGCGGTCGGATCGTAATCATAGGTGTGGACGGTGAAGGAAACCCCCGCCCTAGCGAGGGCCTGGGTGGCGCGGGTGGTCCTGGACATGGCTCAATACCCCGCGCCGCGATCCACCAGGTGCTCCAGCGGCTTGCCGCTTTCCAGCCGCCCGATCTGGTGGGCGACGTGGCGGAAGAGGGCGGCGACATCGGAGGCGGCGGCGGCGTGGGGGGTCATGAAGACCCTGTCCATCGACCAGAAGGGGCTTTCGAGCGGCAGCGGCTCCTGCTGGAAGACATCGAGCGAGGCGCCGTGGAGCGTGCCGTCGTTGACGGAGGCGACGATGTCGGCCTCGACCTGGCTGCCGCCACGGCCGCCATTGATGAAGACCGGGGCGCCGAACGGGCCCTTGCGGCTGAGGCGGGTGAAGAGGCCGGTATTGTAGATATCGCGCGTATCCGGCGTCAGCGGCAGCAGGCCGACGAGGAAATCGGTCCTGCCGAGGAAGGCGTCGAGTCCCTTCTCGTCATAGGTCTCGAAGCCCTCGGCCTTGCGGCCGCTCTTCGACCAGCCGATGACGTTGAAGCCGAGCGCCTTCAGCTTTTGCGCCGAATCCTGACCGAGCACGCCGAAGCCCATGATGCCGACGGTGATGTCCTTCGCCTCGGGCTGGGGAAGCTCGCGCCAGATGCGCTTTTGCCGCAGCGCCTCATAGGCCTGGTGCTGGCGCAGGTGCATGAGGCATTGCATGACGATCCATTCGCTCATGCGGGTCGTCAGCGTGTCGTCGACGAAGCGGACGAGCGGCACGTCCGGCAGGCCGGGCAGCGTCAGCACATGGTCGACGCCGGCACCGCCGGAGAAGACGACCTTGAGATCCCTGGCGCGGGAGAAGAGATCGGCGCTTGGCCTCCAGACCACGGCGTAATCGATGCCGGAAAGGTCGCGGTTGCGGTTTGCCGGATGCAGCAGGTTGATGACCTCGCGCTCGGGAAACGCGCCCTTGAGCGCGGCGGCGACCTCTTCCTGGTCGAATTTCAGATCGATGATGACCGGGCTTTTCGTCGACATGCTGCTTCCTGCTGCTACTGGCTTATCGTCTCGCTGCGGACGGCTTCAAGGTTGAAGGCCGCGGCCATGAGGGCCCTGGTATAGGCCTCGCCCGGCCGCTCGATGATGTCCTTCGCCCTGCCCTTCTCCACCACGCGCCCGCCGCGCATGACGATGATGTCGTTGGCGAGCGCGCGCACGACCTTGAGGTCGTGGCTGATGAAGAGATAGGCGAGATTGTGCTTCGCCTGAAGATCGCGCAAGAGCTCGACAACCTGCGCCTGCACGCTCATGTCGAGCGCCGAGGTCGGCTCGTCCAGCATGACGAATTCGGGTTTCAGCACCATGGCGCGGGCGATGGCGATGCGCTGGCGCTGGCCGCCGGAGAATTCGTGCGGGTAGCGCCAGCGGGTCGAAGGATCGAGACCGGTTTCCTCCAGCGCGGCGGCGACGCGATGGTCGCGCTCGGCCTCGGAAAGCGCGGGCTCGTGGATCTTCAGGCCCTCCGCGACGATATCGGCGACCGACATGCGCGGCGAGAGCGAGCCGTAGGGATCCTGGAAGACGATCTGCATGCGCCGGCGCAGCGGCCGCATCTCGGCAAAGGTATGGCCGGCGATGTCCTGCCCGACGAAGGCGATGCGGCCCTTCGACGAGATGAGGCGCGTCAGCGCGAGGCCGAGCGTCGTCTTGCCGGAGCCCGATTCGCCGACGACGCCGAGCGTGTGGCCGGCGCGCAGCGTGAGGTCGATGCCGTCGACGGCCTTCACATGATCGACGACGCGGCGCATGCAGCCGGCCTTGATCGGGAACCAGACCTTGACGTCCTGCGCCTCCACGACGACGGGCTGGCTGTCGTCGGCCGGGCGCGGCTCGCCCCGCGGCTCGGAGGCGAGGAGGTGCCGGGTATAGGCGTGCTGCGGGTTGGAGAAGATCTCCTCGACCGGGCCGGTCTCGACGATCCTGCCCTTGGTCATCACGCAGACCCGGTCGGCGAACTTGCGCACGATGCCGAGGTCGTGGGTGATGAAGAGCATGGACATGCCGTGCTCTTCCTTGAGGTTCTTCAGCAGTTCGAGGATCTGCGCCTGCACAGTGACGTCGAGCGCGGTGGTCGGCTCGTCGGCGATCAGGAGTTCCGGGCGGTTGGCGAGCGCCATGGCGATCATCACGCGCTGGCGCTGGCCGCCGGAAAGCTCGTGCGGATAGGCGGCGAGGCGCTTTTCCGGCTCGCGGATGCCGACCTGATTGAGGAGTTCGAGGATGCGGGTGCGGGCGGCCGCGCCCTCGATGCCCTGGTGCAGCTTCAGGATCTCGCCGATCTGCCGCTCGATGGAATGGAGCGGAGTGGGCGAGGTCATCGGGTCCTGGAAGAGCATGGGGATGTCGTTGCCGCGCACCGCGGGCAGCGCCGCATCCGGCGCTTTCAGGAGGTCCTTGCCCTTGAAGACGATCTCGCCCGACGGATGGCTCGCGGCGGGATAGGGCAGCAGCCTCAGGATCGAGTTCGCCGTCACAGACTTGCCGGAGCCCGATTCGCCGACGAGGGCGACGACCTCGCCGCGGTGGATCTCGAAGGAGACGCGGTCGACGGCGAGCGAGGTGTTGCCGCCCTGGTGGAAAGCCACCGACAGGTCGCGGACGGAAAGGATGGTTTCGGGAGCGCTCACCGGAAGGTCTTTCTCGGATCGAAGGCGTCGCGCGTCGCTTCGCCGACGAAGATCAGCAGCGACAGCATGACGGACATGACGACGAAGGCGGTGAGGCCGAGCCACGGCGCCTGAAGGTTCTCCTTGCCCTGCGCGATCAGCTCACCCAGCGAGGGCGAGCCCGGCGGCATGCCGAAGCCGAGGAAGTCGAGCGAGGTGAGCGTGGTGATCGAGCCCGACAGGATGAAGGGCAGGAAGGTGAGCGTCGCGACCATCGCATTCGGCAGGAGGTGCCGCGCCATGATCGTCGCATTGCCGACGCCGAGCGCGCGGGCCGCCCGGACATATTCGAAATTGCGGGCGCGCAGGAATTCGGCGCGCACCACGCCGACGAAGCCGACCCAGGAGAAGAGCAGCATGATGCCGAGCAGGATCCAGAAGCCGGGCGGCAGGATGGCGGCGATGATGAGCAGGATGTAGAGCACCGGCATCGAGGACCATATCTCGATGAAGCGCTGCATCAGGAGGTCCGTCCAGCCGCCGAAATAGCCCTGGATCGCGCCGGCCGTCACGCCGACCACGGCCGAGCAGATCGTCAGCGCGAGGCCGAAGAGCACCGAGATGCGGAAGCCGTAGATGACGCGGGCGAGCACGTCGCGCGCCTGGTCGTCCGTGCCGAGCCAGTTGAGATTGTGCCAGTTGCAGTTCACGTCCGCCGTGCCGTCCGGATAGCCGGAGCAGCGCTCCTCCTTCGACATCAGCCAGAAGGGCTTGGTCGGTGCGGAGTGCGGGATGTTGGAATTGGTCGAGCTGTAGGAATAGCGGATCGGCGGCCAGATCATCCAGCCGTTCGCCTCGATCTCCTCGGTGATGAAATCGGAGCGGTAGTCGGTCTCGGCGAGGAAGCCGCCGAACTTTTCCTCCGGGTAGGCGATCACGACGGGGAAGAGCAGCTCGCCCTTGTAGGAGGCGAGGATCGGCCGGTCGTTGGCGATGCACTCGGCAAAGAGGCTGAGCACGAAGATGACGAGGAAGATCCAGAGCGACCAGTAGCCGCGCCGGTTCGCCTTGAAGTTCTCCCAGCGCCGCTTGTTGGTCGGCGAGAGCAGGCCCTTCCTCGGCGGGGCGATGGGGGTCGTATCGGTAATGGCGGTCATCAGACGTCCCTCCGCTCGAAATCGATGCGCGGATCGACCCAGGTGTAGATGAGGTCGGAGACGAGGGAGACGACGAGGCCCATCAGCGAGAAGATGAAGAGCGTGGCGAAGACGATGGGATAGTCGCGCCGGACGATGGAATCGTAGCCGAGGCGGCCGAGGCCATCGAGCGAGAAGATGTATTCGATCAGCAGCGAGCCCGTGAAGAAGGCCGAGATGAAGGCGCCGGGAAAGCCGGCGATGATGATCAGCATGGCGTTGCGGAAGACGTGGCCGTATAGCACCTGGCTCTCGGTCAGGCCCTTGGCACGGGCCGTCGTGACATATTGCTTCTTGATCTCGTCGATGAAGGAATTCTTCGTCAGGAGCGTCGTCGTGGCGAAGGCGGAAAGCAGCAGCGTGATCAGCGGCAGCGTCATGTGCCACATGTAGTCGAGCGGTTTCTGCCACCAGGCGAGGCTGTCGAAATTGTCCGAGACGATGCCGCGCAGCGGGAACCAGTCGAGGAACGAGCCGCCGGCAAAGAGCACGATCAGCAGGATGCCGAAGAGGAAGCTCGGCACCGCATAGCCGATGATGATGATGCCCGACGTCCAGACGTCGAAGGCCGAGCCGTCCTTCACCGCCTTGTGGATGCCGAGCGGGATGGAGATGGCGTAGGAGAAGACGAGGATCCACACGCCGAGCGAGATGGAGACCGGCATCTTCTGTGCGATGAGGTCGACCACCGAGGTGTTGCGGAAGAAGCTTTCGCCGAAGTCGAAGCGCATGTAGTCCCACATCATCGTGAGGAAGCGCTCGAGCGGCGGCTTGTCGAAGCCGAACTGCTTTTCCAGCTTGGCGATGAATTCGGGGTCGAGGCCGCGCGCGCCGCGATAGGCGCTGTCCTGCCCGACCTCCTGCAGCATGTCGCCGCCGCCGGAAAGCCGGTCGCCGCCGCCCTGGCTCGTCAGGTCCGCGATGACCTGCTCCACCGGGCCGCCCGGCGCGAACTGCACGATCGCGAACGAGATCGCCATGATGCCGAAGATCGTCGGGATCATCAGCAGGATGCGGCGCAGGATATAGGCGCCCATCAGCGATCCCCCGCCCTGATGGCTTGCGTGGATGTCCAGCCGGTCAAGCCCAACCCTTCCGTTCTGCCGCCGCCTGCCGCGACGGTGATTCGTTCCCGCTATATGGAACCCAGCCGGCTGGCGGGAGCAAGGCCCGGCTCATTGTGCGGCGTTCTGCGACCACCAGACATCAGGGAAGCCGAGGCCGTAATAGGGCAGTTCCTTCGGGCGGGCGAGATGGTTCCAGTAGGCGACCTGCACCGACCTGGAATAGAACATCGGCACCAGATAGTGGTGGGCGAGCAGCACGCGGTCCATCGCCTTGACGGTGGCGACGAGCTCGGCGCGATCAGGCGCGAAGATGATCCGGCGGATCAGTTCGTCGATGGCGGGATCGGCGATGCCGGCATAGTTGCGCGAGCCCTGCTGGTCGACCGAGGAGGAGCCCCAGTAGTCGACCTGCTCGTTGCCCGGCACCAGCGTCTGCGCCCAGATGCCATAGAGCATGTCATAATCGAAGCTGCGGACGCGATTGGTGTATTGCGAACTGTCGACCGTGCGGATGCGCGCGTCGATGCCGATATCGGTGAGGCTCTTCACATAGGGCAGGACCGTGCGCTCCTGCGAGGGATTGGAGAGCAGGATCTCGATGCCGAAGGGTTCGCCCGTCTTCACGTTCACCAGCTTGCGGTTCTTCAGCTCGTAGCCAGCCTCCTTGAAGAGCGTCAGCGCCGTGCGCAGGTTCTCGCGCGCCTTCTTCGGGTCGCCGGAGACAGGATTGGTATAGGGCGTGGTGAAGACGGCCGGCGGCACCTTGTCCTTCAGCTCCTCCAGGATTTCCTTCTCGCGGCCCTCCGGCAGGCCGGAGGAGGCAAGCTCGGTGCCCCAAAAGTAGCTGTCGATGCGGTTGAGCCTGCCGAAGGAGAGATTGCGGTTGAGCGTCTCGAAATCATAGGCGTAGTTCAGCGCCTCGCGCACACGCTGGTCCTTGAACCGTTCCCGGCGCAGGTTCGGCACGTAGGCCTGCATGATGCCGACGGCGCGCAGCGG
>Ga0066256_1002387_pt1 | contig 21018 bp, 20 predicted proteins | sample ThiBio_1000_biof_FD_87107 | JGI IMG/M metagenome (GOLD analysis project Ga0066256, IMG submission 87107) | Wastewater bioreactor microbial communities from Cape Town, South Africa - Thiocy_expt_1000_biof (version 2) | ecosystem: Engineered > Bioreactor > Thiocyanate-remediating >... | reverse complement strand
CGCTCCAGCCCGCGCAGGGTGAGCGTCAGCATCCGCTGGGAGATGCCCTCGATTCCGCGCTGCAGCTCGCTGAACCGCCTGGTGCCGCCGCTCAGCATCATGATCGTCAGGATGCTCCACTTGTCGCCGATCTTGGCGAGGATCTCGCGCACCGGCGTGCAGCCCTCATGCCGTCCGCTTGCATGCCCTTCGCTTGCATGCCCCCCGCTTACATGGATGTGCCTGGGTTCCAGAAATGTGCCTCCTTGTGGCGATGCGCCCACCGCATCATTTGATCCCCTGTTACGATTCGTAACCGGAAAGGGTCGAAATTTCCATGCTCAACCTCGCACTCGTCATCGGCAGTACGCGCCCGCAGCGTTTCGCGGACGTTCCCGCCCAATGGATCGCCGCCGGCGCCGCCGCGCGCGACGACTTCACGCTCGACACGCTCGACCTGCGCGACCAGAATCTGCCGCTGTTCGAAGAGCCCGTCCCCCCGTCCTGGACCCAGGGCGTCTATTCGCACCCCGCCGCCGAGGCCTGGCGCCACAAGGTCGGCAAATATGACGGCTTCATCGTCACTGCCGCGGAATATAATCATGGGCCCACCGCAGTGCTGAAGAACGCGCTCGATTCCGCCACCTTCGAATGGCGCCGCAAGCCGGTGGCGTTCGTCGGCTATGGCGGCGTCGGCGGCGCCCGCGCGATCGAGCAGCTGCGCGGCATCGCCGTCGAGCTGCACATGGCACCGATCCGGGCCGAGGTGAATGTGGGCATGGAGCCGTTCCTCGGCGTCCTCCAGCGGGGCAAGCCGCTCGCCGCGTCCCCCCTCGCCGCCGCCGCCGGCCCCCCCTTGTTCGAGGAGATCGCTTGGTGGGGCAACGCGCTCAAGGCCGCCCGCGCTGCCTGTGCCCCGTGCCAAACGAGAAGGGCCCCGGCGTTTCCCCCGGGCTCCTGCCTCCATCTTCAAGTCGCCGGGACTTAGCGGCAGCGACGGCCGCCGCTGCTGTCCTTGTCGATCGCCCGGCCGAGCAGCGCGCCGCCCAGGGCACCGAGCAGCGTGCCGGGAGTGCGATCACCGTAGCGATCGATGCTGCGGCCGACCAGCGCGCCGGCGACACCGCCGATCAGCAGGCCCGTCGTGCCGTCCGAACGGCGGCAATAGTTGCGGCCGTCGCGGCCGCGCCAGCTCGGGCCGTTATAATAGCCGCGATCGTCATAGCCCCGGTCGTAACCACGACGGTCATAGCCGCGATCGTAGCGACCATCGTCGCCCCGATAGCCGTCATAACGCTGCGCCATCGCGGTCGAGGGCAGGGCGGGAAGGGCAACGGCCATGGCCGCGAGGCCCAGAAGCATCTTACGCATGATCTCTTCTCCTCCTTTGGCCGGTGGCTCGGCACCGGGAACGAGGATGGGTCTAGGCGATTCGCCCTGATGCGATGCTGAACTCGCCTTGCAGCTTGCGTTCACGTAACGAAATCGTGGCGGCTCAGGCCCCGGGCATCATCCGGCCGCGCAGATCGGGCAGGCCGAAGCTGGTCTTGCCGTCGCCGCCCCATATGTCCCCGACCGCCTGGAACAGCGTCGGATAGCCGGAGATCGCCAGCATGCTGCCGTCGCACGCCGCCCAGCCCTGCGGGATCTGCGCACCGGCATAGGCCGTCACCTGCCCGGCATAGGCATAATAGGCCGGCGGCTCGCCATCGCCGCTGCCGGGAGCCAGAAGATCGCCGGTATTGATGATATAGTTGAGGCCCAGCCCGTCGATGGTGCCCGGCACCTTCTGGCCCAGCGCCATGCCCGGCCCCAGGCCCACCGGCGCCGCGCCGTTCAGGTCCGGCAGCTGGAAGGTGGTCGTGCCATTGCCGCCGAACGCGGTGCCGATCGCCGCGAACAGTGCGGCATTTTGCTGGACCGACAGCGTCGCGCCGGCGCAGGGCGCCCAGCCGGCCGGCACCACCGTCCCGCAAAAGGGCATCACCGTTCCCGGCAGCGGCGCGTCGACGCTCGCATCCATCGCAATCAGCCAGCCGAGGACGAGCGCGCCCGGCCGCACCCCGCCCACCGGCGCGCCGCCGATCGCGACCCGGGCATGCAGGTCGGGTACGCCGATGGTCATGATTCCGTCGCCGCCGAAACTCGTTCCCATCACCGCCATCAGCGGCTGGTTCGACGCGATCGGCAGCGTGCCGCCAGTGCACGGCCTGGCGCCATAGGCCGGGTAGCTGCCGGCAAAGCTCTCGATCATGCCGACGGTGAATTGCGCGGGCGCGGAGCCGCCCTGCGGGAAGACGCCGTTCATCACCAGCAGCTGCTGCATGCCCGAAGGCGGCGGGGGCCCGGGCCGGAATTCCTCCTCCGCCAGCGTCGGCGGCACGGGCTTCGGCGCCCCGCCGCCGAACAGCCGCGCCAGCAATGCCTTGAGCCAAGCCCACATAAGTGCCTCCCCTCCCTGCAAGACACGCGACTATCCGCGCGCGATCGCAGCCGGGCAGCCCCCATATGGGAGCGAACCGAACCGAAGCGGTGCAAAGAAGGGGGATGCGCGCGTGCCGGGAGGCGGCGCCTGCCGCAATCCCAGCGCCACCCAAGCATCGAGCCAGGATTATGATGGCTAATCAGATGCTTGCGTGCGTTCCCGGCCTAGGGTCAAGACTCGTTCAGCAAACCTTGTCATCCCCGCGCAGGCGGGGATGACGAAGGAAGACGTGGAGACGATACAGGAAAATCAGATGTTTGCTTGAGTTCTCGACCTAGCCCAGCGCCGCCTTGAGCTTGGCGAAGAAGCCCGTCGCCTGGGGGCATTCGTCGCCGGTCTCGGTCGCGCGGAATTCCTCGAGCAGCTCGCGCTGCTTCGCGGTCAGCTTGGTCGGCATCTCGACGACGAGTTCGACGACCAGGCCGCGGCAGTCGCGGCAGGGCTGCTCGATCACTTCGCCGGCGCCGTGACAGACCGGGCAGGTCCGCTCGACCATGAAGAAGCCCTGCTGCGCACGGACCTTGCCATGGCCGCCGCACTGCTTGCACTGGTTCACCGGGGTGCCGGGCTTGGCACCGGTGCCGTCGCAGGTGTCGCAATGCCCGGAGACGTCGACGGTGATCTCGCTGGTCTTGCCGTGAAAGGCCTCTTCCAGCGTGATCTCCATGTCGTAGCGCAGGTCGGCGCCGCGGCGCACCTGGCGGCCGCCACCCCGGCCGCCGCCCATGAACTCGCCGAATACGCTTTCGAAGATGTCGCTGAACGCGCCGAAATCGGGCTGCGGGCCGGCGCCGCCGCCGCCCATGCCGTTCTTGAACGCCGCATGGCCGAACCGGTCATAGGCCGCGCGCTTCTGCGGATCCTTCAGGCAGTCATAGGCTTCGTTGATCGCCTTGAACTTGGCCTCGTGATCCTTGCACCCGGCGTTCTTGTCCGGATGATATTTGATCGCGAGCTTGCGATAGGCGGACTTGAGCGTGACGTCGTCCGCGGTGCGCTCGACTTCGAGCAGCTCGTAATAATCGACTTCGGTGGTCATTCAAAAAGCCCTCTCCCCGTCAGGGGAGAGGGTTGGGAGAGGGGCACGCCGCCGGAAAGCATCCGCATCGCCACCCCGTCTCCCCCCCTCCCCGGCCCTCTCCCGCATGCGGGGAGAGGGAGGGGACGTTGTTTACGCCTTGTTGTCGCCCCCCTCGGAGACCTCGGCATCGACGCCTTCCTCGCCGCCGGCCTCCGACCCCGCCGCCGCGCCGGCACCCGCCTGGGGCGAGGCCTGCTCGGCGGTCTGCTTCTCGTAGATCGCCTGGCCAAGCTTCATCGCCACCTGGGCAAGGTTCTGGCTCTTGGCCTGCATCTCGTCGGCATCGCCGCCATCGACCGCGGCCTTGGCCTCGGCCACCGCCGCCTCGATCTCCGCCTTCAACCCGGCATCGACCTTGTCGCCATTTTCCTGGAGCTGGCGCTCCGTCGTGTGGATCAGGCTCTCGGCATTGTTCTTCGCCTCGGCCGCGGCACGGCGCTTCTTGTCCTCCTCGGCGAAGCTCTCGGCGTCGCGGACCATCTGCTCGATGTCGCTGTCCGAAAGGCCGCCCGAGGCCTGGATGCGGATCTGCTGCTCCTTGCCGGTGCCCTTGTCCTTGGCCGACACGTTGACCAGGCCGTTGGCATCGATGTCGAAGGTCACTTCGATCTGCGGCACGCCGCGCGGCGCCGGCGGGATGCCGACCAGGTCGAACTGGCCGAGCAGCTTGTTGTCCGCCGCCATCTCGCGCTCGCCCTGGAAGACGCGGATGGTCACCGCCTGCTGGCCGTCATCGGCAGTCGAATAGACCTGGCTCTTCTTCGTCGGGATCGTCGTGTTGCGGTCGATCATGCGAGTGAACACGCCGCCCAGCGTCTCGATGCCGAGGCTCAGCGGAGTCACGTCGAGCAGCAGCACGTCCTTGACGTCGCCCTGGAGCACGCCGGCCTGGATCGCCGCGCCGATCGCAACCACCTCATCGGGGTTCACGCCGGTGTGCGGCTCCTTGCCGAAGAATTCCTTCACGATCTGGCGGACCTTGGGCATGCGGGTCATGCCGCCGACCAGCACCACTTCGTCGATCGCCGAACCCTTGACGCCGGCATCGGCCAGCGCCTTGCGGCACGGCTCGAGCGTGCGCTGGATCAGGTCCTCGACGAGGCGCTCCAGCTCGGCACGGTTGATCGTCTTCACCAGGTGCTTCGGCCCATTGGCGTCGGCGGTGATGAAGGGCAGGTTCACTTCGGTGGTCTGCGCCGACGAAAGCTCGATCTTGGCCTTTTCGGCGGCTTCCTTCAGCCGCTGGAGCGCGAGCTTGTCCTTGGTGAGGTCGATGCCCTCAGCCTTCTTGAAGTCCTCGGCCAGGAACTGCACCAGCTTGGCGTCGAAATCCTCGCCGCCCAGGAAGGTGTCGCCGTTGGTCGCCTTCACTTCGAACACGCCGTCGCCGATCTCGAGCACCGAGATGTCGAACGTGCCGCCGCCAAGGTCATAGACCGCGATCGTCTTGCCGTCGTTCTTCTCGAGACCATAGGCGAGCGCCGCCGCCGTCGGCTCGTTGATGATGCGCAGCACTTCCAGGCCCGCGATCTTGCCGGCGTCCTTGGTCGCCTGGCGCTGCGCGTCGTTGAAATAGGCCGGCACCGTGATCACCGCCTGGGTGACGTTCTCGCCGAGATAGGCCTCGGCGGTTTCCTTCATCTTCTGCAGGATGAAGGCCGAGATCTGCGACGGGCTATAGTCCTCGCCACCGGCCTGCACCCAGGCGTCGCCATTGGCGCCGCGCACGATGGTGTAGGGCACCAGCTCGGTGTCCTTCTTGGTCACCGGATCGTCGAAGCGGCGGCCGATCAGGCGCTTCACCGCGAAAACCGTGTTGTCCGGATTGGTCACTGCCTGGCGCTTCGCCGGCTGGCCGATCAGGCGCTCGCCATCCTTGGCGAAGGCGACGATCGACGGCGTGGTACGCGCGCCTTCCACATTCTCGATGACCTTGGGCTTGCCGCCCTCCATCACTGCCACGCAGCTGTTGGTCGTCCCCAGGTCGATACCGATAACTTTAGCCATGGTCCCTCGTTGGCCCCCAGTTCAAATCAAAAAACTTGGCCCCCGCGCCCCTGCTTGGAGGCAGCGCGGAGAACCGGTCACGTTGCCGGATATAGGTGCACACGCGCTTGCCGCAAGAAGCAGGGCTTTCTAGAGGGTTTCCCGAAATGGGAGTAAGGCGGATGCGGCGTTTCTCGACGATCGTTACGGTGGCGGCACTTTCCGCCTGCGCGCCCGCGGGCACGCTTTCCGCCGGCAATGCCTGGGTCCGGCTGCCCGCCGTCGCCGGCCAGCCGGGCGCGGCCTATTTCACCGTGCTGGGCGGCGCGACCGCCGACACGTTGCTCGCCGTCTCCTCGCGCGCCGCGCTGAAGGCCGAGCTGCACGAGAGCATGAAGGGCGAGCATGGCATGATGTCGATGGCCCCGCTCAAGGACGTTGCCATCCCCGCCGGCGGCAAGCTCGCCTTCGCGCCGGGCGGCCGTCATGTGATGCTCTTCTCGATCGGGCCGGCGGTGAAGCCCGGCCAGACGGTCCCGCTCCAGCTGTCCTTCGCCAGCGGCAGGACGATCGCGCTCGACGCCAAAGTGGTCGGCGCGGGTGATCCGGCACCGGGAAGCTAGGCTGAGGACTCATGTTCCACACTCCGGCCTCGAGCCGGAATGACGAGGGAAATCAGGGTCTCGCTCAAGTTCCGGCCCCACGCCCTCCGTAGAATCCCTCCGGGGTGAATTCCCTAATCCCCCGGCAACCATCTCTTTTTCGGTTTCGGAAGAAAAAGTGCTCCAGATTGTGGACCTTAGCAGGTCCCGGTGCGGAGCGTATCGTGGAGCAGGATCGGCAATGTCCCGCGGGGTTCCTGGCGCGTCTCGCGCGGGATCGCCGCGGCAATACCCTGGCGATGATGGCGGCCATGCTCATCCCGCTGGCCGCCTTTTGCGGCTGCGCGATCGATTCCGCCCGCATGTACGTCGTCAAGACGCGGCTGCAGCAGGCATGCGATGCGGGCGTCCTGGCCGGCCGCAAGTTCATGACCGACACCTCGGCCGGCAACACCACGCTGGACGCGACCGCGACGGCCCAGGCCCAGACCTTCTTCAACAACAATTTTCGCACCGGCTGGTTCAAGACCAGCACCGCCAGCTTCACGCCCAGCAAGACGTCGGACGCGCAGGTCGCCGGCACTGCCCAGGCAGTGGTGCCGATGACGATCCTGTCGATGTTCGGCGTCCCCAGCCAGACGATCAACGTCACCTGCCAGGCGAGCTACGACGTCGGCGACACCGACGTGATCTTCGTGCTCGACACCACCGGCTCGATGGCCTGCCTGCCGCAGGACGACGACAACACCTGCAACAACTATGTCGGCTCGGCCGGCACCACCAGCTATGCCCGCCCCGCCGACGGCGCGGGCAGCGGCAATGACAGCGTCGCCGGCTATCCGGGCAGCACGGCCTATTACGTGCCGGAGAAGAGCGGCTCGCGCATCTCGGCGCTGCGCTCGGCGGTGCTGAACTTCTACGACACGCTCGCCGCCGCGGCCGACCCCTCCACCCATATCCGCTACGGCTTCGTCACCTACACTTCCACCGTGAACGCCGGGAAGGCGATCGTCGCGCTGTCCCCGGCCTATATGGTGGGCGGCACGGGCAGCGCGAACACGCAGTGGAACTATGAATCGCGCAGCCAGACCGGGAACCTGCTCGGCATCCCGATCTGGAAATACCAGCAGCTCAATTTCGACGTGCGCAGCTTCGTCGCCGGCAGCACGGTCACCGATCCGAGCAAGACCACCGGCGCCACCAATCGCTGGACCGGTTGCCTCGAGGAGCGCGCCACCACCGCCGGCACCATGAGCTTCAACACCTCGACGCTGCCGCCCGATCTCGATCCCGACCTCGTGCCCAATTCGAACATCGACACCCAGTGGAAGCCGATGTGGCCCGAGCTCTTCTATGCCCGCAACAATTATTCGAGCACCGCCACCGCCACCTCGACCGGCGACAGCAGCAGCAGCCCGAACATCGGCACCCCCTATTATTACCAGCTCGGCTATGTCTCTTGCGGCAAGCCGGTCTCGCGCCTGGCGGTGATGACGCGGACCCAGGTCTCCAGCTATGTCAACGCCAGCGACTTCCGGCCGATCGGCGGCACCTATCACGACACCGGCATGATCTGGGGCACGCGGCTGCTCTCGCCCACCGGCCTCTTCGCGGCGGACACCGCGTCCTGGCCCGCGCGCCAGGCGCCCAACCGCGTGATCGTGTTCCTCACCGATGGCGACATGGCGCCCAGCACGTCGATCTACGGCATGTACGGCAACGAATATTACGACCGGCGGGTGAGCGGCGGCGACTTCACCAACCTCAAGGCCTATCACAATGCCCGCTTCCTCGCGGAATGCGCCGCGGCCAAGGCGCGCAACATCCAGATCTGGACAGTGACGATCGATTCGAGCGCGACCACCCAGATGCAGTCCTGCGCCACCACCACCAACCAGGCGCTCGCCACCACCACCGGCGCGGGCCTGTCGACGGCCTTCGCCACCATCGCCAAGCAGGTGGCGATGCTGCGGGTGTCGCAATGAGCCGGCGCCCTCTCGCCCGGCTCCGGCGCGACCGGCGCGGCGTCACGGTGGTGGAGTTCGCCTTCGTGCTGCCGGTGATGCTCGTGCTGATGATGGGCATGATGGAGCTGGGCTATCAGGCCTATGTCCAGTCGGTGATCACCGGCGCGGTGCAGAAGGCCGGGCGGGACAGCGGCATCCAGGGCGCCACCCCCGCCTCGATCGACGCGCGCGTGCTGGCCCAGGTCCGGGCGGTGGCGCCCGGCGCCGCCTTCGCCGCCGGCTATCCCGTCCGGCGCAGCTATACCAGCTTCAGCGCCGTCGCGCCCGAGCCGTTCGTCGACACCAACGGCAACGGCGTGCGCGATCCCGGCGAATGCTACACCGACGTCAACGGCAACGGCCAATGGGACGCCGATGCCGGGCGCGCGGGCCAGGGCGGGCCGAACGACGTCACTGTCTACACCGCCGCGATCACCTATGGCCGGCTGTTCCCGGTCACGCGCCTGTTCGGCTGGCCGGGCACCGCCACGCTCAGTGCCACCACCACGCTGATGAACCAGCCCTATGCCACGCAGAACATCCCGTCGCCGGCGACGATCTGCACATGAGCCCGCATCGCGTCCCGGCGCTGCTCCGCCGCTTCGCCGCCGCCAGGTCGGGGCTGGCCATGCTCGAATTCGCCCTCGCCCTTCCGGTCGTGCTGGTGCTCGGCTGCTACGGGGTCGAGACCGCGAACCTCGCGCTCGCCAATCTGCGGGTCAGCCAGCTCACTGCGAGCCTGGCCGACAATGGCTCGCGCATGGGCATGATGAGCACGGCCTCCACCGTCCAGCTGCGCGAGCTGGACATCAACAACGCGCTGCAGGCCGCGCGCCTCCAGGGCAGCGCGCTCGGGATCGGCGCCAACGGCCGGGTGACGCTCTCCAGCCTCGAATATGTCCAGCAGAGCTACGACACCGCGCCGGTGCAGCGCATCCACTGGCAGCGCTGCTTCGGGCTCAAGAGCGGGACCGGCTATGATTCCAGCTACGGCACCGCCAGCGCGACCGCCGGTACCGACGCCACCCAGGCGAATGCCGGCACCGCCAGTGCCGGCATGGGCGATCCGGGCGCCGTCGTCACTGCGCCGAGCGGCTCGGGGCTGATCTTCGTCGAAGTGAATTACGATTATCAGCGCCTGTTCGGCTCCAGCTTCATGGGTCCGGCCAGGCTCCACTATGTCGCATCCTTCATCGTGCGCGACCGGCGCGACTTCTCGCAGCTCTTCAATCCCGCGCCCGCCGCCACCCGCTCGACCTGCGACAAATATACCAGCTGAGCTTTTCGCCCGAGTTGATGTGGCGGCGCCATCCGCTATCCTCCCCTGCCAACACCGCAGGGAAGGCCCGTACGCATGCCGCAAGTCCTGGATCGTTTCCGTTCCTCCACGCTCGGCTGGCTGGTCGGCACGCTCGCCGGCTGGGGCACCTGCTTTCTCTTCCTGCTCGGGCTGGCCGGCACCTTCTATTTCCTCGCCCAGGGCATGCTGGCCGGCGCCGCCTGGGTCGCGCCGCTGCTGCTCGTCGTCGCGATCGTGGTGCTGATCCTCAAATGGTTCGAGAATCTCGGCATCGCCTATGAAGTCACCGAGGATCGGCTGATCCTCCACAAGGGCATTCTCCGAAAGTCGATCGACGAGATCGAGCTCTACCGAGTGAAGGACGTCCGTATCGACTTCTCGATCGTCAACCAGCTGGCGGACATCGGCACGATCAGCATCGCCTCTTCGGCGCCCCCCCCCCCCCCCCGCCGGGGCGGCCCGGGCGCTGGGCCCCCCCCCCCCCCCCGCCCCCGGGGGGGGCGGGAGCTCGACTGCCGCGGCCCCCCCGCCAACCCGCCGCTGGGCTAGCCGGGCGCGACATGCCCTCGACGCTCTACTGGATCGACACCCCCGACTCGCTCCGGCTCGCGATCATGGCCCGGCCGCGCGCCGACGACTGGCTGGAGGACGAGATCGCGCATTGGCGTGATTCAGGTGTCGGAATTGTCGTCTCGCTTCTGGAGGACGAGGAAGTCGAGGCGTTGGCATTGCAGCGCGAAGCCGGGCTCTGCGCGGACAGCGGCATCGCTTTCCACCGCTTCCCGATCCCCGACCGCGGACTTCCCGACGATACCGGCCAGGCGGTGCGCTTCGCCGCCGAAATCGCGAGCGCAGGCAAGCCGATCGCCATTCATTGCCGCGCGGGAATCGGCCGATCCTCGCTGATGGCGGCAGCGATGCTGGTGGCCGACGGCATGGATCCCGTCGCAGCCCTGACGGCGATCGAGTCAGCGCGCGGCTTGTCCATTCCCGACACCGAGGCCCAGCGCGCCTGGGTATTGGCGCTGGAACGCTGAACGCTCATCGCCCCACCGCGATCTCCCGCCCCGCCCCGATCGCCTCGAGGAACGCGCGGTCGTGGCTCACCACCAGCAGCGCGCCGTCAAAGCCGGCCAGCGCCGCCTCGATCACCTCGATCGATTCCATGTCGAGATGGTTGGTCGGCTCGTCGAGCAGCAGCAGTTGCGGCACTATCTCGCCGCCGAGCACACAGGCCAGCCCGGCGCGCAGCCTTTCGCCGCCGCTGAGATCGCCCGTACGCTTCAGCGCATCCCGGTTGCGGAACGCGAAGCGCGCGCAGGCGGCATGCGCCTCGCGCTCGGTGGCGCCGGGGTGCAGTCGCCGGAAATTGTCGAGCACCGAAGCCCTCGGATCGAGCAGCCCGACATGCTGGTCGAGCATCGCCACCCGCCCCTCGGCCCGCCGCACGGCGCCGCGCTCCGGCGCCAGCACGCCCGCCGCCATCCTGAGCAGGCTCGTCTTGCCCGCGCCGTTGGGGCCGGTCACCGCCACGCGTTCCGGCCCCGTGATCTCGAACCGCCAGGGCCCGAACACCCGCCCCGCCCGTTCCAGCGCCGCGTCCTCGAACGCCAGCAACCGCCGGTTCGCCGGCAGGCCGGTGGCGGGCAAGTCGATGACGAGCGGCGTCACCACCTCCACCCCGGCCCGCGCCGCCGCCAGCCGCGCCTCCGCATCGCCGACCAGCCGCTCGCCGACCCCCGCGCCGCGCCCGGCCGAATTCTCCGCCCGCTCCTTCTGCCGCCCCAGCAGGATCTTCGGCGCCGATCCGCTCGCGGCATAGGCGCGGCCCGCCCGGTCGCGCCGCGCCTGGCGCTCGCGCGCCTGCCGCGCCCCCGCCTCGGCGCCGCGCAGCAAGTCGCCCGCCCGCTCCACTTCGGCCACCGCCCGCGCCCGCTCCGCCGCCCGCGCCGCCGCGAAGCCCGACCATCCACCGCCGAACACGCGCACGCCGCGCGGCGTCAGTTCGACGATCCGGTCCATATGCTCGAGCAGTTCGCGGTCATGGCTGGCGACCAGCACCCCGCCGCGCCACCCGTCCACCAGTGCCGCCACCGCCGCGCGGCCCGCGGCATCGAGATTGTTGGTCGGCTCGTCGAGCAGCAGCAGATCGGGCGCGTCGAGGCGCAGCCGCGCGATCCCCACCCGCGTTCGCTCGCCGCCAGAAAGCGTCGCCACGCGCCGGTCGAGCGCCATCGCGTCCAGCCCGGCCTCGGCAAGCGCGGCGGCCACGCGCTCCTCCAGGGTCCAGTCGGCTTCGGCAAGGTCCTCCGCGCTTCCCTCGCCGGCCAGCACCCGGGCCAGCTGCGCCAGCCCTTCGCGCACGCCGAGCACTTCGTCGACGTGCCACCCGCCCGGCCATTCCTGGCGCAGCACGCCGATGCTGCCGGCGCGCGTGACGTTCCCCGCCACAGGCGGCATTTCGCCCGCGACGATGCGCAGCAAGGTCGATTTGCCCGAGCCGTTGCGCCCCGCCAGCCCGGTGCGTTCCCGCCCGAGCGCCAGCGTCAGATCATCGAAGAGCGGCCTGCCCTCAGGCGTGGCGGCGGAAAGCGAATCCAGGGTTACGAAGCAAGACATGGGACACCTGCGGGCAGGACAAGACGATCGGGCGAACGACGATCGGTTCCTGGCGCATGGCGGCTCACTCCTTGGGAATTCGGGAAGGCGCTATCTGGCGGGCCGGCGCACGGATGACAAGCCCGTCCGCCCGCGCCATCTAGGGCCCATGCCTGCTTCCCGCCCGCTCACCCCCGGCGAAGCCGAGCTCGCCCGCTCGGTGTTCGGCGACGCGCTCGATCCGGCCCGCGCCTTCGTCGCCAATCGCAAATGGGCGTTCTTCCAGCCGCGGAACACCACCATGGCGCCGCTGGGCACGATCCATTTCAATCCCGCATCCGGCCTCTATCGCGAGGATTTCGCCGCCGCGCCGCTCGCGCTGCAGGGGCTGTTCGTCCACGAGCTCGTCCATGTCTGGCAGCACCAGCAGGGCCTGTTCCTGCCGCTGCGGCGCCATCCCTTCTGCCGCTATGGCTATGTGCTCGAGCCCGGCCGCCCCTTCCTGCGCTACGGCATCGAACAGCAAGCGGAAATCGTCCGCCACGCCTTCCTGCTCGGACGCGGCATGGAGCTGCCCGGCGCCGCGCCGCTGAGCAGCTATGCGGCGCTGCTGCCCTTCCGCACCGCCTAGTGCGGCATGTCTTCCGCGGTGATCTTGGGCGGGCGCGGCGACGGAGCCGGACGCGGAGCCGGCGGCGGCGCGCTGGGGCGCGGCGGCGGCGGCGTGTAGTTCGGCCGTGGCGGCGGTGCGCTGCCGGGTGCGGGCGGCGCGGGCCGCTGCCAGCCCCCTTCCGGTCGCGGCGGACGGGGCGGGGCAGGAGTCGCGCCCTCCCCGGCCGCGGGCAGACGCGGTCGGTTCCAGCCGCCCTCCGGCCGGACCGGGCGCGGCGGCGCGGGCGTCGCATTGTCCCCCTCCGCAGGCGGACGCGGCCGGTTCCAGCCGCCCTCGGGCCGGATCGGGCGCGGCGGCACCGGCGTCGCATTGTCCCCATCCGCCGGCGGACGCGGCCGGCTCCAGCCCGGGCGCGACCATGCCGGCGGCGCGGGCGGGTTCTCCGCCCCGGCAGGCGGCGGGACCGGCGCGGGCGACGGCGTCACCACCGGCGGCGGGGACGCCGGGCGCTGCCAGCCGGTGCCGCCGCCCGGCCGGGGCGGGCGCGGGCCGGAATTCGGCGGATTGCCCATATCCGGCCCCGCGCCGGGCGCTCCGGGCGGTGTCGGCATTTCGGGGCGGCCACGCCGCCAGCCGGGCACGCGCGTCCCATCCGGCCCGCCGCTCCAGGGGCGCGTCATCGGCGGGCGGCCCGGGACCGGAGGACCGCCGGGCTCCAGGTTCGGCGTGCCCGGGCGCGGCGGCGGATTGGTTCCCGGCCCGCCGGGGCGGCCTGGCTGGCGCGACCAGCCCCAGCCCGGCTGCGGCGGGCGCCCCGCCCCCGGCCGGCCCGGCTGATGCGGCCCGCGGCCCGGCGGATGGAAACGGCCCGGCGGCGGGCCCTGGAAACCGCCCTCGCGCCAGTGGCGGAAGCGCTCGGCCGCCTCGCGGCGGCGGTGCTGCTCGGCCTCGAGGCGACGGCGCCAGGCGGCGGCGTCGCTGCGGTCGTGATAGCGGTTCCAGCCCGGATAGCGGCTGCGCCCGCTGTCCCAGACCTGGATGAAGCTGAGCAGATAGGGGCTGGCATCGATCCAGGCATCGGTATCGACCGGACGATAGTCGCGCCCCGCCAGCGCCTCGCGCAGCCGCACGGCGCGCGCGTAGAGATCGCCGGCCGCATCGTCATAATCGCCGAACTCGGCCCGGGGCGCCGCCTCGCCATCTGCGTCATAGACCATGGCAAGCCGTCCGCGCACATAGGCGAAGCTCATCCCCGGCTCGACTGCGAGGAACGGCCCGGACGCGCCCGGCGCGAAATAATAGCTGCGGATCCCGCCCGTCCCCGCATCCTCCACGATGATCGTGTAGCCGTCGGTCGTCTGCCAGGCCCAGGGTTCCTGTCCCTCGAAGGCGAAGGCGAAGTCGGGCGGCGCGTCGCCGATCGCGTCCCACAACGCATCGGCCTGGTCGATCCATTGATAGTCGTCGGCCGATTGCGGCGCGGACTGGCCCGTGCCCGGCGCCGCCCCGGCCAGCGCCACGCCGGCGCCGGGCAGCGCGAACGCCGCCCCGGTCAGCATCGTCAGCCGGATCATCCTCTCGAACCGCATCGCCCTGCCCTCCTGTATCGTGCCGCGAGCTTCCGCCCGCGCCGCTGAACGGCGTGTGAAATGCATATGCAGCTTCGCGAAAGGAAGGCCAGGGCGCGGCCCGCCGGCGGCGTGCCCCGGCTACTTCGCGCCCGGGGCCGGCGGGGCCGGATTCTGCGGCGACCTGTAGGTGTCGGGCTGGGTGCATCTGTCGGGGACCATCGCGCCGGTCACCCAGAGTGCGAAGATGCCCGCCGCCACCATCCCCAGCCACACCGGCGCGGCGGCAAGCGCGGCGACCAGCTCGCGCAGGGCATCGGCCAGGTCCTTGATCGGCAGGCCCGTCGTCGTCCCGCCGACAAGCCCGGTGCCGTCGGCCTGGACGATCGGCGCCTTCCACCGCCTATATGCTTCGATCAGCGCATAGAGCGTGCCGGCGGCAAAGCCCGCCGCGAGGAACCATTTCCCCCACGCCGCCGCCGTCGCCGCCGTGATGAGATAGGTTTGGCAGAATTCTCCGAACGGAGTCATGGCCGTCGTCGTCATCTTCATCCTCCCGATCGCGCTTCCGCATCCCACGGAAGCCATGCCAACGCGAAGCACCGGCCGACCACGCCTCAATAGATGAGGCCCAGCCCGATGCTCAGCACATCCTCCTTCTCGTAGGAGAGTTCGTTGCGCCCCTTCGAATAGGCGAAGCCGATATCGACGCCGGCCGTGGTTTCCGTCCAGAAACGGAACTTCACGCTCATGTCGAGCCGCTCGATATGCCCGGGCTTGCCGTCGAGGATCGGCAGGATGCGGTAGTTGACCGATCCGAGCAGCGCAGTCTCGCCGCCGGTGGGCACGAATGCCTCGAACGAGGGCCGCACGCCCAGCGCGACGAAATTGTCATAGTCGCCCCGCTCGATGCGCCCCCGCCGCAGGATGCGCGACGCCTCCAGGTCGATCTGCAGCCGGCAGCGGGTCTTGAGCCAGCCGAGCTTCGCGCCATAGCTCTCCAGCCCGCAAATGCCGATGTCCGCGTCCAGCACCGGCCGGAACAGCATCGCCCCCTTCAGCCGTGCGCCATCCTTGGCGAAATCATAGACGGTCGCCGCCTTGGCATCGACGAACAGCTTCGCCGCGGCGGCGTTCGGCGTCAGCTCGGCGCTGGTCAGGAAGCCGGCCTCGAAGGCATCGGTATCGCCATCGCTTTCCTTCGCACCCGGATCGAGCTTGGGCAGGGGCCGCGTCCGCGAGCGCGACAGGACGTAGCGATCGTAGAGATAGACCGTGTCAGCCGAAGTCGCGGGCGTGATCCGATAGCCGAGAGTCGCGTCGATCCGGAAGTTGCTCACTTTCTTGATCGAGCCATCGTCGAGGATCGTGTTGGTGCGGTCGACGGCGATCGTCGCGGCGCCCGCGGTCTTGCGGTCCTTGCCGGTCAGCGCCAGTTCCTCGGGCTTGGCCCGGATCGCCCAGGCATAGGGCGCCGTCACCTTCTCGGCGGATGCGATATAGCCCGGATCCGGCGTTGCCGGCGGCCGGCAGGTGAACGTCCAGCCGGGCGCTTCCTCGCGGAACAGGAAGCCGCGGCGCGCCGGGTGCGGTGCGATGGCGAAGGCATCGTCCTCGCTCGCCTTTGCCATCAGCCGGGTCTCCAGCTGCTGGATCGCCCCCGCGATCAGATAGGCGTCTTCCGCGGGCTCGGCCGCCCCCATGGCGATGCGTCCCAGCCGGGCGACCACGCCTTCGCGCTCCAGGTCGCGGAAGGCCTGGTCGGGATGCGCGGCTTCCGCGCTGTCCGGATGACGACGCAGCTGCTCGAGGATCCGCCCGATCCGCGCGTCGCGCTGCGCCTCCGCGCCCTGCCAGGCCCAGTCGGCGGGGCGCCTGCCCGCCTCGACCAGCAGCGCCTCTCCGAGCGCCGCCTGATCGATGGCCTGGCCGACCCGGCCCAGGCACGCGCGGGCGATCACCGCGTCGGGCGCGGGAACGTCGCGTGCCCGGGCGGGCGCAGCCGCACCGGCCAGGGCGCCGGCAAGCACGGCAAGGCCGGCGATGCGCGGAGGGCGGACCATGTCAGACCTCCAGCCGCTCGAGCGCACGCACGCTCGCCCGGCGATCGGCCAGCGCGGCGAGATAGCGCTGGAACTCGATCATCGGCTTGTCGAAATGATTGTCCTTCGCCGCCGCCGGCACATTCACCGAGACGCCGCTGGGCAGCAATGCGTTGAAGGCGGCGACGATCCTGCTGGCGGCGGCGCGCCAGCCCGGCGCGGTGAAGCCCCATTCGGGTCCCGAGGGCACGATGCCGTCCCAGGCGTCGCTCTGCTCGGGAAAGCGCTCGGCGACATAGGATTGGATCGCGTCATAGGCGTGCTGGAATGCAAGCGGCGTGGCCATGGTCGGTCTCCCTGATCTGGCGCCACCATGCCGCGTCCCCGTCCCGGCCGCGCGTGACGGCCGTCACGCCGCCGCAACCCGCACCGCCCTTGCCGCGCCCGCCCCGTGGCCCCACATGCGATCTCGCGCGTTGACCTCGCCGGCGTGCTCCCTATAATCGGAACATAACTGGAACAGTCAGGCTTCCCGCATGCTTACCCACATCTCCGTCCGCGGCGCGCGCGAGCACAATCTGAAGGGCGTGGACGTCGACATTCCGCGCGACACGCTCACGGTGATCACGGGTCTTTCGGGCTCGGGCAAATCGAGCCTCGCCTTCGACACCATCTATGCCGAGGGCCAGCGCCGCTATGTCGAGTCGCTGAGCGCCTATGCCCGCCAGTTCCTCGAACTGATGCAGAAGCCCGATGTCGATCATATCGAGGGCCTGAGCCCCGCCATCTCGATCGAGCAGAAGACGACGTCGCGCAACCCGCGCTCGACGGTCGCCACCGTCACCGAGATCTATGATTACATGCGCCTGCTCTGGGCGCGCGTCGGCATTCCCTATTCGCCTGCCACCGGCCTGCCGATCTCGGCGCAGACGGTGAGCCAGATGGTCGATCGCGTCCTGGCGCTGCCCGAGGGCACCCGGCTGCTCCTCCTCGCTCCGGTCGTGCGCGGCCGCAAGGGCGAGTATCGCAAGGAGCTCGCCGAATGGCAGCGCGCCGGTTTCCAGCGCGTCCGCATCGACGGCGAGACCTACCGGGCCGAGGGGCCCCCCCCCCCCGAAAAAAAACACCACCACGACCGCGAGGTGGTCCTCGCCCGCCTCGCCGTCCGCCCCGATACCGCCCCCCGCCTCGCCGAGAGCTTCGAGACCGCGCTCAAGCTCGCGGACGGGCTGGCCTATGTCGACCTGGTGGACGCCAGCGTCGCCGAAGTGACGGGCGCCCGCGTCCAGGAAGCCCGCGCCGAGTTCAACGCCACCGGCGGCAGCCTCAAGGGCGCCGGCATTCCCGACAACCGCATCGTCTTCTCCGAGAAGTTCGCCTGCCCCGTCTCCGGTTTCACCATCCCCGAGATCGAACCCCGCCTCTTCTCGTTCAACGCGCCCCAGGGCGCCTGCCCGGCATGCGACGGCCTGGGCGAGAAGCTGGTGTTCGACGAGGATCTGGTCGTCCCCAATCACGATCTCAGCATCAAGAAGGGCGCGGTCGTCCCCTGGGCCAAGTCCAACCCGCCCAGCCCCTATTACATGCAGGTCCTCGGCAGCCTTGCCCGCGAGTTCGGCTTCAGCCTCGACACGCCCTGGCGCGACCTGCCCGGCGAGGTCCGGCTGATCATCCTCCACGGCACCGGCGGCAAGCCGGTCACCCTCACTTTCGTCGACGGCAAGAAGTCGTACGATGTGAAGAAGCCGTTCGAGGGCGTGATCGGCAACCTCAACCGCCGCATGCTCCAGACCGAATCCGCCTGGATGCGCGAGGAACTGTCGAAGTACCAGGCGGCCCATCCCTGCGAGACCTGCGGCGGCGCCCGCCTCAAGCCCGAGGCGCTGGCGGTCAAGATCGCGGGCGAGGATATCAGCCACGCCACGCGCCTCTCGGTGGTCGACGCACTCGGCTGGTTCAAGGCGCTCCCCGCCACGCTGACCGACCAGCAGCGCGAGATCGCCCGCGCGATCCTGAAGGAGATCGACGAGCGGCTGGGCTTCCTCAACAATGTCGGCCTCGACTATCTCAATCTCGATCGCACCTCGGGCACGCTTTCGGGCGGCGAGAGCCAGCGCATCCGCCTTGCCTCGCAGATCGGCTCCGGCCTGTCCGGCGTGCTCTACGTCCTCGACGAGCCGTCGATCGGCCTGCACCAGCGCGACAACGACATGCTGCTCGCCACGCTGCGCCGGCTGCGCGATCTCGGCAACACCGTGATCGTCGTCGAGCATGACGAGGACGCGATCCGCACCGCCGACTATATCCTCGACATGGGCCCGGGCGCCGGCGTCCATGGCGGCGAGGTCGTCGCGCGCGGCACGCTCGACCAGATCCTGACCGCCACCGGCTCGGTGACCGCCGACTATCTCAACGGCACGCGCGAAGTCCCGGTGCCGACCAAGCGCCGCAAGGGCACGGGCAAGAAGCTCACGGTCGAGAACGCCACCGCCAACAACCTCCGCGGCGTCACCGCATCGATCCCGCTCGGCACGTTCACCTGCATCACCGGCGTCTCGGGCTCGGGCAAGTCGAGCTTCACGATCGACACGCTCTATGCCGCCGCCGCGCGCCAGCTGAACGGCGCCCGCCTGCTCGCCGGCAAGCATGACCGGATCACCGGCCTCCAGCACCTCGACAAGGTGATCGACATCGACCAGTCGCCGATCGGCCGCACCCCGCGCTCGAACCCGGCGACCTATACCGGTGCCTTCACCAGCATCCGCGACTGGTTCGCGGGGCTGCCCGAGGCCCAGGCGCGGGGCTACAAGCCGGGCCGGTTCAGCTTCAACGTCAAGGGCGGCCGCTGCGAGGCGTGCCAGGGCGACGGCGTGCTCAAGATCGAGATGCACTTCCTGCCCGACGTCTATGTCACCTGCGACGTGTGCCACGGCGCGCGCTACAACCGCGAGACGCTGGAGGTGAAGTTCAAGGGTCATTCGATCGCCGACGTGCTCGACATGACGGTCGAGGATGCGGCGGAGTTCTTCAAGGCGGTGCCCGCGATCCGCGACAAGATGGAGATGCTCGTCCGCGTCGGCCTCGGCTATATCAAGGTCGGGCAGCAGGCGACGACCTTGTCGGGCGGCGAGGCGCAGCGGGTGAAGCTCGCCAAGGAACTCTCGCGCCGCTCGACCGGACAGACGCTCTACATCCTCGACGAACCGACCACCGGCCTCCATTTCGAGGATGTGCGCAAGCTGCTCGAAGTGCTGCAGGCGCTGGTCGATCAGGGCAACAGCGTGGTGGTGATCGAGCATAACCTCGACGTCGTCAAGCCGGCCGACTGGATCGTCGCCGTCGGCCCGGAAGGCGGGGTCAGGGGCGGCGGGGTCGCCGCGGCGGGGGCGCCCGATCAGGTGGTGAGGGAACCGCGCGGCTTCACCGGGCAATATCTGGCGCCGTTGCTGGCGAAATGCCCAGGCCCCCCCCCGCCTGCGGGAGGGGTTAGGGGTGGGTGCGAGCGAAGCGAGCCTTGCCCTTGCCTATGCCCACCCCGCTGTGACTAGCGAGCAAGCTCGCAAGTCTCGCTGCCCCTCCCGCAAGCGAGAGGGGGGAGAAATCAATGCCACACCGCCGACAGCGGATAGAGCGCGAGGAGCCAGATCAGGCAGGCGACGACGATGCGGCGGTCCTTTGCCGCGATCGCGAGCGCGGCGACGGGGAAGAAGGCCCATGCGAGGATGAAGGCACGCACCGTGCCCGCCCTGGGGAGTCCGACAAAGGCCCAGGTGACGGCGACCAGCGCGATATTGGCCAGCAACACGCCGCCGATCACCAGCCGCCGCTGTTTGTCGAAATGGGCGTTGAGGTCGTCCCACGCCTCGGGATCGTCGGGAAAGACCAGGCTCGCCGCGACGAAATAGACCGCGGTGACGACGAAGCCGCCGAACAGGATCGGCCAGTTCAGCGGCAACGACTCGCGCAGGTTCCATCCGAGCATCCAGAAGGTCACGACGTCGCACGACACGAACAGGCCGAGCAGCGCGGTCGGCCAGCCGATGCGGACGCGGTGGCTGGCCTTGAGCGCGCGCGCCAGCCCGCCCAGCCCCTCGGCCAGCGCGAGGCCCAGGATCAGGCCGAAAAAGGAAAAGCTGAATTCGAACCCCGTCATATGCCCCCCGGCCTGATCTCTCCCCGCCCGCTTGCGGGAGGGACTGCGAGACTTGCGAACCCGTTCGCTAGTCGCAGCGGGGTGGGCAATCAACATCGGATGCGCGCACCCAAGCGCAGCCCACCCCCAACCCCTCCCGCAAGCGGGAGGGGAGATTTACCCCATCAGCTTCGCCGTAATATCCTCGGCGGCATAGATGCGGATCGCGGGCGGCTGCGGCGAGAGGGCGCGCATGTCGGCGACGAAGGCGAGCGCGGCGGGCAGCGCAAAATGGGCGCGCACCGCATCGACGCTCTCCCACTCCTCGACGAACGTCAGACATTCATAAGCCGAGCCATCCCCAGCCTGTCGAGGGACGACATCGACATGGCAATGATGCGCCAGACACCCCGGCTCGCCCCGCGACCGAGCGCTATGCTCGGCGCCGAGCGCAATCATGCGCTCGCGATGCTCGGGAGTGAGGATGACGTGGCCGGTTATTAGGATAATTTTGCCGCCCCTTTTGTTCTGCAATTGAACGCGTCAAATTCCAATACCGATGGACACTAGTGGAATGACATGAAGTTTTAACGCCAATTCGGTGGCAAAATTCACCCTTGTTTGCA
>Ga0066256_1002385_pt1 | contig 21028 bp, 20 predicted proteins | sample ThiBio_1000_biof_FD_87107 | JGI IMG/M metagenome (GOLD analysis project Ga0066256, IMG submission 87107) | Wastewater bioreactor microbial communities from Cape Town, South Africa - Thiocy_expt_1000_biof (version 2) | ecosystem: Engineered > Bioreactor > Thiocyanate-remediating >... | reverse complement strand
ATTTCTGATTCAACAATCTGGAATCTTTCTTGTAAAAAATATGGGGACCTAAGCGTTTACCGATAATATAATTGACCTGATTGCCAACGATTGATGCAATAAGTAGTAGCGGCATCAAGATCGATATAGTTAAAGAGTTATCTGTTTGCGCAGCAATACTGCCTGCTGCAAAAAGCAGCGAATCACCTGGTAAGAAGGGAAAAACAACCAAGCCAGTTTCTACAAAAATAACCAGAAAGAGCAGCAGATAGCTTAACCATCCAAAAGAGGTGACCAAAATATTCAAATAAACATCAAGATGGAAAATATAATCAAGTGTTTGTTGAATAAGGCTCATGAATGCATTCCTATCTAATGAATAACCAGCGATTGTGCCATAGTGAATCAACAATTGTCGATGGTTATTGTCTGAGAAAGCAGTATAGTAATATCCTAATAGGAATTAAAATATCTGGATTTACTATGACAACGATTTTTCATCTTGCTTTTCCTGTGCATGATTTGGAACTTACAAAATCGTTCTATCATCATCAGCTTGGTTTTGCTTTAGGACGTGAAACCCAGCAGGCACTAATTTTAAATTTTGGTTCTCATCAAATTGTGGCGCATAAAGTCTCTGACTGCAATCCACCCCAGGCAAGTATTTATCCTCGACATTTTGGTTTAATCTTCACCGAAGAAGTCGCATTTGCTGAATTTGTAGAACGTGTTTCTACAAACCAGGTACCGTTTACTGTTCCAGTCAAAGAGCGTTTTAAAGGCACGCGTATTGAGCACCAATCATTTTTTCTAACCGATCCCAGTAATAATCTGTTGGAGTTCAAATACTACACCCACAGTTCCGCAATATTCGGGGAAACAGGATACGGTCAAATCGGCGAGACTAACTAGGGTCATAAATTTTATTTGAATATGCAGAAGGGCCTCGCTAAACTAGGTGCGAATAATCTTTATAAACAGGATGTTTTGTGCCAATAATCCTTTATTCGGTCGGCATTTTTTTAAGTGCCGTGCTTCTTTTTAGCATTCAGCCCATGGCCGCAAAGGCTCTTTTGCCTGTTTTTGGCGGGACACCGGGAGTTTGGACTGTATGCATGCTGTTTTTTCAAGCGATACTTTTATTAGCTTATGGATATGCAGTTTTATTGAGTTGGTGCCCAAGACAACGATTATGGCGTATTGTGCATACCACGGTATTACTGGTGAGTCTTTTAACATTACCCTGGGTTTTTCAAGCTCATAATACCAGCAGCGTTCCTGAGTGGTCCATTCTGCGCTCCTTAATGACCCAGCTTGGTCTTGCGCTTCTGGTAGTTGGGGCATCAGCACCGTTAATCCAATTTTTATTCAGTCAAACGGCTACGACCCGTGCTCGCGATCCCTATTTTTTATACATAGCATCCAATGCGGGGAGCCTTATTGCATTGATGAGTTATCCTTGGTTCATCGAACGCTATCTGGGATTGAATTTACAATTTAAATTCTGGTGCTGGGGCTATGTTGCTTATGTGCTCTTAATTATTTACTTAATGTTTGTGCCAAAATTTAATTTTTCGTCTCATACTCAGCAGGAGCATGAATACTCTTGGAGGCAATTAGGGTATTGGGTTTTATTAAGCTTTATCCCCTGTAGTTTGATGTTGGGCGTCACGTTATACATCACTACGGATGTCGCCGCAGCACCATTATTTTGGGTATTACCTTTAGCTTTGTATTTATTAACCTTTATTTTAGCGTTTAGTGAGAGCAAGGTTGTACCTTATGCCTGGTTTCAACGCAACTCATTTTTCTTTCTGATTTTTACCTTGCTTGGATTTATTTTAAATGGGGGGCAAATCCGCGCTTGGCAAATTATCCTGGTCAATTTATTTAGTTTTTTCACCTTTGCTTTATTGTGTCATCGCCAGCTCTATTTAAGAAGGCCACCACCACAACGATTAACTGTTTTTTATTTTTGTCTATCCTTAGGTGGTTTTTTAGCTGGAATGTTCAATGGCATTGTGGCTCCGCATCTTTTTAATCAAGTATATGAATATCCTCTAGCTTTACTGTTGGTAACCATTGTTTTATTTACGTCAGGTGCCATTAAAAAGCAAAGTAAGCTGGCTCTATTGTGCAAATTTTCTGTAATCGTGATGTTGCTTTGTGCGCAATATGTCTTACCAGAAATTCATTGGCCGGCGAATCTGACTAATTTTCAGTTTAGCGCCGTCTTGTGTTTAATTCTCATTGTTCTATGGCAAGATAACTTGTGGGCGGCAACGGGGTCGTTAGCTCTATTATTAGCTTTTATTTTTATCCCCCAATTACAGCAAGATAATATTTTAGTGCAGCAGCGTAATTTTTATGGCATGAAGAAAGTGGTTGCTCGAGAGGATGTGCATGCTTTAATCAGTCAGTCGACGGTGCATGGCTTACAGCTTATGAGTGAGGATACGCCAAATGGATTTCGCTCTTATTATGGAGCGATTGAAGCCGTTGCAACCGAATTTAAACAGGAGCTTGAGCGATTGCAGGTAACGGTCTTAGGATTGGGTATTGGTACCATCGCGTGCCAATTTCGTACTCAGGATCAACTAAATTTAGTTGAAATAGACCAACAAGTAATTAATTTGGCTCAAAACAAAAAATATTTTACTTATTTAGATAAATGCGCACCACAATTAAATATCATCCTGGGTGATGGGCGACTCGCTTTGCATCGTATCCCGGATGCATCGCAGAATTTACTCTTTGTTGATGCCTTTAATTCAGACGCTATTCCGATGCATCTCATTACATTAGAAGCATTTAATTTATATCAACAGAAACTTGCGCCTAATGGGGGCATACTCGTCAACTTAAGTAATCGTCATTTGCGTATTTTACCGCTAATTACCGCGATAGGCAGGGAAACTGGGATGATGGTATTTCATACATTAGCACCGGGCAATCCTGCACTAGGACAGTTCCCGGCAGAGTGGGCCTTGTTAACCAAAAACGAACAGTTGGCACATGTGTTGCTGCGAAAAAATTCCTGGCGTTTTGTGGCTGATCAAGAGCAAATCTTATGGACAGACAATTATTCCAATATCATTCCTTTACTGAAATGGTAATGGAGCCTAAATAATCGCATGAATTCCATTAGGATAATTCATGTATAAATCAGCCGTTATTGAACCTCGGCTAAATTTCCCTTGGTTTCTAACCAACTCTTACGATCGGCAGCTCGTTTTTTATTGAGCATCATATCCATAATTGCCATAGCTTGCCCTTCATCTTCAACGGTTAGTTGCACAAGTCGTCTTGTATTGGGATCCATGGTAGTTTCTCGTAATTGGATGGGGTTCATCTCGCCAAGACCCTTAAAACGTTGCACGTTGATTTTAGCGCGGCTTTTTTGTGCCAGTTGTTTTAGAAGAGTATTTTTTTCCGAATCATCTAAAGCATAATAAATTTCTTTACCGGCATCGATGCGATACAAGGGGGGCATCGCCACAAATACATGTCCCGCCATAACTAAGGTTTTAAAGTGACGTAAAAACAGGGCGCAGATGAGCGTTGCGATATGCGCGCCATCGGAGTCCGCATCTGCGAGGATACAAATTTTTCCATATCGTAATCCAGTTAAATCCTCAGAGCCTGGATCAACACCAATCGCTACGGAAATATCATGAATTTCTTGTGATGCGAGAACATGTGAGGAATCAACCTCCCACGAATTAAGTATTTTTCCGCGTAAAGGTAAAATCGCTTGGAAATCTTTGTTTCTGGCTTGTTTGGCCGAGCCTCCTGCAGAGTCCCCTTCTACGAGAAATAATTCCGCTTGGTGGAGATCTGTTTGTAAACAGTCCGCCAATTTTCCAGGTAATGCCGGACCTTGACTAACCCGCTTTCTGGCTACTTGCTTTGCTTGTTTTAAACGGCGCTGCGCACGTTCGATAGCAAGGTTAGCAATAGCTTCCCCTTGATTACGATGTTGATTAAGCCATAAGGCAAAAGCATCCTTAACCACATTACTTACAACAGCTGAAATTTGTCGGGAGCTTAAGCGTTCCTTGGTTTGGCCTGCAAATTGTGGTTCTTTCATCTTTACTGAAAGAACATACTGACAGGGTTCCCATAAATCATCGGCACTGAGTTTCACGCTGCGTGGAAGTAAATTGCGTATTTCACAAAACTCATTTAATGCTTCGAAGAGGCCTGCGCGTAAACCCGTAACATGAGTTCCACCTTGAATTGTTGGAATAAGATTTACATAACTTTCGCTAAAGCTAACTGGAGTGCCATTAGCCCAAAGCAGAGCCCAGTCGACCGTTGCCTCAGGGCTTTTGTATTCTCCAATGAATGGTTCTTCGGGTAAATACTCGCCATCATTGAGTGACTGATTCAAATAATCGGTGAGACCATGCTCATAACACCAGTGACTTTCCTCTTGCGCCATTTTGTTTATAAAAGTCATGGAAAGACCAGCACAAAGCACGGCTTTGGCGCGTAAAATATGGGTTAAATGTTTTATAGAAATTCGGGTGGTATCAAAATAATGGGCATTAGGCCAAAAACGAATAATAGTACCTGTGTCTCGCTTTTTAGCCACTCCCGTTTCCTGTAGTTCAGATACTTTTTCACCGTTTGCAAAAGCCATTTGATAGATGATGCCGCCGCGTTTAATGGTGACCTCTAAACGTTCCGATAATGCATTAACAACCGAGACTCCGACACCGTGCAAGCCCCCAGAAAAGCTATAATTTTTATCCGAAAATTTCCCGCCAGCATGGAGGCGAGTCATGATAACCTCGACCCCACTCAAACCCAATTGAGGATGCAAATCTACTGGCATGCCGCGGCCATCGTCTTCAACTTCAACAGAACCATCTTCATGGAGTGTGACTTTAATTTGGGTGGCAAATCCAGCCAATACTTCATCCACACTATTATCAATGACCTCTTGCGCCAAGTGATTAGGGCGTGTGGTGTCGGTATACATACCAGGACGGCGTTGTACAGGTTCAAGCCCACTGAGAACTTCAATGGCCTCGGCAGTATAATTTTCAGACATGGCTTTACTCAAATTGGAGAAGTGGAGGTATTTTATCATATATATGATACAGTAAAAAAATAACTCGAGTAACAAACTTATCCCGTGATTCTAGATATTAAAGATTTATCGGTAGCGTTTACGCATCATTCTTCCAAATTAGTGGCATTAAATCGGCTTAATTTTCGCTTAATCCAGGGTAAGACTACGGTTTTATTGGGAGAATCGGGTTGTGGAAAGTCACTTACTTCGGCCGCTATAATGCGTCTGTTACCTCATAACGCAATTTACGAAAAATCCAGTCACATAAATTTAAATGAAAATGATTTATTAGATTTACCCGAATTTATGATGCGTCAGCTTCGAGGTAAACGGGTAGCGATAATTTTTCAAGAACCGATGACTGCGTTAAATCCGGTTATGACTGTTGCTGAGCAAATCAAAGAGGTGCTGGATAAAAAATATGTAAATAAAACTGACATGGAGCAGCGCATCCTCGCACTCCTAAATGAAGTGGAGATGCCTGAACCGGAAATAAAAATGCACCGTTATCCCCATCAATTATCTGGGGGACAAAAGCAAAGAGTCATGATTGCGATGGCCTTGGCAGGAAATCCGGAACTATTAATTGCGGATGAGCCAACCACTGCTTTGGATGTTACCGTACAAGCGCAGATATTAACTTTGTTAAAAAAATTACAACTTCAGCATAAGATGAGTATTTTACTTATCACCCATGATTTGGCGGTAGCTCAATTTATGGCCGATGAGGTATGCGTCATGTATTTAGGCGAGATTGTGGAAATTGCACCGGTGGAACAATTTTTTACCAAAATAATGCATCCTTATGTACAGCAACTTATGGCCAGTATTCCAACCTATGCAAAACGTGCTTATCAATTACCGGTAGTCCCAGGAATTGTTCCTGCTTTGGAGCACATTCCTCCCGGATGCCGCTTTCATCCGCGGTGTGTGCACGCATTTAGCCGCTGTAAACAAGAAAAACCAGAATTGCAGAAAATTGAGGGCCGCCTGGTACGCTGTCATCTGTATCCGCAGACACAAAATTTAAACCTGATTCAAAAAACGCATGCTTATTGGCCGATGCGAAAGGAACAGAATGAGACGGTACTGAGTGTGAAGGGTTTATGTGTTCATTATTCCCCACGCACATTTCTGTTGCAGAAAAAGCGTTCCTTAACTTACGCAGTGGATAACCTATCGTTTACGTTACAAAAAGGTAAAACTCTGGCCCTAGTCGGGGAGTCAGGATGTGGCAAAACCACGACAAGTCGTGCGATATTGCGTTTAATTCCAGGTGTTACAGGAGAAATTATTTATCGCGGTCAGTCCGTTATGCAATTGGAGGGCAGGGGGCTACGTAGTTATCGTCAACAGGTACAATTAATCTTTCAAGATCCATTTTCAGCTATGAATCCACGCATGATGGCTGGGGAAATTATCGCTGAAGGGATGCATGCTCAAGGCTTGGGTAAGAAATTTATTCACGCACGCGTTCAGCAGTTACTGGATATGGTGCATTTATCGCAAGACAGTTCTACACGTTACCCGCACCAGTTTTCGGGTGGGCAACGCCAGAGAATTTGCATTGCGCGTGCCTTGGCGACTAATCCCGAGATTTTAATTTGTGATGAGCCAACAAGTGCATTAGATATTTCCGTCCAGGCTCAAATCTTGAATCTTATTAAAGAATTGCAGCTAGAAACAGGGGTTTCCTGTATATTCATTACCCATAATTTAGCGGTGGTTTCTTATCTTGCGGATGAAATTTTGGTAATGAAAGAGGGCAAAATGGTCGAGCAGGGCAGCACCCAAAAAGTGCTATCAACACCGCAACAACCCTACACCCAAAAGTTACTCGCAGCGGCCTCTTTGGATCTATTAAAGTAAAAAAGTTGCACATCTAGAATAAAAAATTTAAAATGGTGCAAAAAATTTACTACTGTTTTTATGTCTGCCTCAAAAAATGAATTCTCCGCGGTGCGCTATGGATTCACACAATTAGCCGCCTATTTAAAAAATACTGATAAAAAATGGACATCATGGTTGTTGCTCTTGACTATGTTGCTGAGTGTTTTAGCTATCGTTGGTCTCTTCGTAGCATTTTCATGGTGGTACACGGGATTTTGGGCTGCACTCACCGCGAAAACGTTAATTCCTTTCTTGTGGAGTATGGGTGAATTCGCTGTTATCCTTGGCGGTATGGTGAGTGCATTTTCTTTGAAGAATTTTGTGACGAACCGTCTAGCAAATCTTTGGCGTCATTGGTTATCCAATGACTTAAGTACAAAGTTACTCGATGAGCATAAAAATTTCCTCCATATTGAACGCAGTGCGAGCAATTTAGATAATCTTCATCAGCGCATACAGGAAGATGTAAAAAAGTTTGTGAGCCATTTTTTACATTTAACTTCTGATTTTATAAGGTCTGCATTAAGCCTGGGCATTTTTATTGGAACCTTATGGGTGGTAGGAGGTGCGTTTACATTTACGGCGTTGGGTTTAACAATAGTCATCCCCGGTTATCTGGTTTGGGTCGCGCTTATCAGTGCGATGACCGCATCCTTCCTTACCCATATCATTGGTAAGCCCCTAAGCAGTTTACGTAAGCAAGAGGAGCGTGCAGAAGCAGAATTTCGCAACAGCATTACTCCTTTACAAGACGATGCCGAGAACATTGCTGAAGAGCGCGCGGAGGAATATTATCGCGCCACTATTAGCCATCGCATTAAAGAAGTGAGCGAGATTACCAAAAAATCAATTGCAGTCCAGACCCGAGTTGTTGCCTTCCAGAATGGGTATTTACATGCAAGTAGCATTATTCGCTATGTACTCGCCGCTCCCCTCTATTTCACAGGCTTAATTGAGCTTGCGCAATTGATGCAGGTGGCTACTGCTTTCTCCCAGGTGAATTCCTCTTTAAGCTGGTTCGTAGAGTCCTATCCGACGTTAATTAATTATCGCACCCGTGCTTTGCGTATTCATGAGTTATCGCAACAGTGTGATATGGATCATACACATTCTTTAAGGAATAACATCCGCGTCGAAGAGCGTCCCAAGGATTCGATCAAAGTCAAAGGATTAACTCTTTTTCGTCCCTATCCAAGGGCTGATAAGGATGAACCCATACTAACGGCACTGAATCTCACATTAAACCCCGGGGGGCACACAGTAATTAAAGCCCACTCTGGATTAGGGAAAAGTACCTTATTTAAAGCAATAGCGGGTACCTGGTTTTATGGTGAAGGAAGGATAAAAATACCATCCGATAAAACAAGGTACATTGTTCCACAGTATCCCACGATGCCATCGGGTACCACACTTAAGGAATTACTAACCTATCCTGAAGAAGCTGCAACCTACAGTGATGACGATTGTTTAGACGCATTAGAAAAAGTTGGACTCAATGAGAATAATAAGTTTAGTACTAACCTCGAGGAGCGAAGAAATTGGCGGAAACTCTCAGGAGGCGAGCGTCAACGAATCTCGTTTGCCCGAGCATGGCTGAAGAAGCCAAATTGGTTGTTTTTGGATGAAGCAACATCTGCTCTTGATGAGGAGAATGAGACCTTACTCTATAAGTTAGTAACTTCGCGACCCCAAGAAATGACGGTGGTTAGTATTGCTCATCGCAGTACGGTCAATTTTTTTTCTTCACCGATTTTTTGAATTGGTTCCTAACAAAAAACAAGACCCGGCCACTTATTCAGGTTTATCATGAGGCCTTTGCGCAAATCGGTATAAGTGTATTTCTTTATATCGGCACCCATCAATGTTTAGGTGCCGTGGGTGCCGGAGCGGGTGATGCTGCTTTAGGAGCTGTTTCCGGTTTAACCATCGTTTCAGAGTTTTCTTTAGGATTCGTTAAAGGTTTCATCACGATGATGCTGATACGACGATTCGTTGGGCTGTATGGATCTTTAGTATCTAAAAGCATCGTTGAACCAAATCCTGTTACATTAAGTACCTTACTACCGTCTAAACCAGCTTTTAGCATGGCTCTTCGTGCTGCGTTTGCTCTTTGTGTTGATAGTTCCCAATTAGTATAATCCAGCTCTTCAGGGTTATTGTATGGATGAGCATCCGTATGCCCTTGAATGCTGATTTTATTGGGTACATTATTAAGCAGTTTCACAATTTTAGCAAAAATTGGTTCAAACTGAGGATTAAGTTTTTCAGAGCCAACATCAAACATCGAGATTTTTTGATCGTCAATTAGTTGAATGCGTAATCCTTCTTGGTCAACTTGCATTAACAAACGGTCTTTCAAGCCACTTAAGGAAGGATCTTTTTGAATACTGAGGCTTATCTCAGATTTTAAGTCTTGTAGTTTTTTTGTTTCGTTCTGTGTTGATTGAATAATTTCTTTACTTTGCTCTTTGCCGTCCTTGGCAGACGATTTATCCGTGGTGGATACTTGTCCATTCTTATCCTTTATTTGCGGCCCGCCTCCCTGCACGCGTTTTTGTTGAAAGCCAACATTTTCACCACCGGAAAATGCAACTTTAATGGGTTGTTTAAAATATTCAGCAATCCCATCTTTTTGTGCTTTATTGAGCGAAGCCACGAGCCACATCAGGAGAAAAAATGCCATCATTGCTGTCACGAAGTCAGCATAAGCAATTTTCCACGAACCACCATGGTGTCCATGCCCGTGCTTTTTTATTTTCTTGATAATCGGTGTAGAATTTTTTTCTTTATCATTTGTGCTCATTTTCTATTCCTAGCTAAGAGGCTGCCTCAGCGCTTGCACTTCCAGCTCCCGCCTCACTCTTAGGAGTCTTGATTTCCTCATTAAGCTTGGCAAAAGAGGGTCTTTGTGTTGCGAAAAGAACTTTTCTACCAAATTCCACAGCAATAAGAGGGGGATTATTATGCAAACTAGCAAGAATCGTGGCTTTAATCGATTGCATGATAAGTTGTGTCTGGTTCGCGCGTTGCTCTAATGAAGTAGCTAGGGGGCCTATAAAGCCATAGCCTATTAGGATACCTAAAAATGTCCCGACTAATGCATGGGCAATTAATATTCCTAACTCAGCAGGGGGTAGATTAATCGATTCCATAGTATGGACTACCCCCAAGACTGCAGCCACGATACCAAACGCTGGCATCGCATCAGCGACTTTGGTTAAGGAATTTACTGGAATCATTTCTTCAGCATGATGCGTTTCAATTTCCATATCCATTAAAGCCTCAAGCTGAAAGGGCTGTAAATTTGCGGTGATAATTAAGCGGAAATAATCGCAGATAAACTCAATCACGTGATGTTCGGCTAAAATGGCGGGGTAATTTGTAAAAATGGGGCTACTTTCAGGTTCCTCAATGTCCGATTCGATGGACATCATTCCTTGTTGCCGCGCTTTGTTCAGGAGGTTGTAGAGGAGTCCAAGCAAACTGATATTTAAGGCCACAGAGGCTTTCTCACTGCGGAAAAGTTTTGGAAGTGCTTTACCTACCGCTTTGAGAACGCTCGGACTACTGCCTACGATGAGCGCCCCAATTGCTGCACCACCGATAATCAAAAGCTCTAAAGGTTGGTAGACTGCAGCTAAATGTCCCCCACCTAAAGCGAACCCTCCAAAAACACAAAGCAAAATAACGACGTAACCGATAATAATCAGCATTTTTCTAATTCTCCAATACCTATTTAAGCTAAATAATCATGAACCACACGGCCATAAGGCAATGTTAAATCGGTTACCAAGTGGACAGCACTTACCACACGACGTACCGGAAGAGCGGCTACTGGAGCCAACGCATGATGCGCTAATTCCAATTGCGCTGGACCTTGCCATGCACCCTTTACCGTCACGTCACTTAAATAAATTTCTACTAACTCACAAATTTGAGTACTGCCATCAACGCGAGGGACTATTTTTAGAAGATATATCGGTGCATTCATCGCCTGGGTTACTTTTTTGAGATCCATTGTTTCATACTTATAACCCATGGTCGCAGTCGCGACGCGACAGGGGCCGTAATCCAAAGTTCCTAAAAGAGTATCACTCACAACTTCTAATTTTGGGTGTGCTAATTTTTTAGGATAACCCCAAATTTCTCGCCCTGCTGCAATCGGAGCTAAGTCATCGAGGTACATCGCTAATGTATATCCGCCCTGTTTTCCTTTATAACGAACCGGAATGACTTGCCCTGATTCGGTATAATCACCAAAACCGGTGGAATTAGGCATGCGTATAAACTCAAATTGCACTAAGGGTTCGACTACTTCGAGGGGTTCAGGAACCATCTCACGCAGCAAATCCATATCGGTTTCATAGGTGATGGTGAGGTATTCGCGATCGACAAAGCGATAGGGGCCTCGTGGATATGAAGGGCTTGCAATAGGCATTGCAAATGCTTTTTCAATAACGTCTGCTTCTTTCATGTTCTCTCCCTGAATAGTATATTAAGTACGGGTTACTCCATGAACCATCCGTGACTTACAATTAAGGACTGTCCGGTTAAAGCATTGGACGCGAACGATGCAAAAAATAACGCGGTTTCTGCAACGTCGTCTGTAGTGGTGAATTCTCCATCTACAGTATCCTTGAGCATCACTTTTTTTATCACTTCTTCTTCGGTTATCCCCAATTCTTTGGCTTGTTCAGGTATTTGTTTTTCAACCAGAGGCGTACGGACAAATCCTGGGCAAATAACATTGGCGCGAACGTTGTGCGCCGCGCCTTCTTTGGCCACGACTTTACACAAGCCGATTAGTCCATGTTTTGCGGTAACATAAGGTGCTTTTAATTTTGAGGCTTCTTTGGAATGTACAGAACCCATGTAAATAATACTGCCTCCTTTACCTTGATACATATGCTTCAAGACAGCCTTAGTAGTTAAAAAAGCACCGTCTAAATGTATCGATAAAAGTTTTTTCCAATCGCTGTAGGCGAGTTCATCGACAGGGCTGATAATTTGAATTCCCGCATTACTAACTAAAACATCGATATGGCCAAAATACTCCGCAACGTGGTCTACACCTTGATTGACCTGACTCTCATTGGTCACATCCATAGCAACGGCCATAGCGTCTTGCCCTAAACGTTTAATTTCATCAGCGGTTTTTTGTGCTTGTTCGAGATTTAAATCAGCAATAGCGATTTTTGCACCCGCTCGGGCATAAACGAGCGCAATTTCTTTGCCTATACCACTTGCAGCACCGGTAATAATAGCGACTTTGTCTTTTAATTGCATGATAACATTCCTTGTTCATTCAATTTTAATTTAGCAAAGTATAGCAACGGAATTGTTTGTTTGCTGTGTTCTGTTAAGTTTTTTAAGTAAAGAGGGTGACCACGTTGGAGTTTAGACTCCAACGCATCATACAACTTAGTAGTAATAGCCGCGATAATAACCACGATTGTAGTAACGACTGTTGTAGTAAGCACGACGATCTTGTGATTGGCCGATCGAGTTACCGATCAAAGCACCTGCTCCGGCCCCAACAACAGTACCTAAGGCACTTCCTCCGGTTACCGCATAACCCAAGCCCGCTCCCGCAGCACCACCCACCCACGTGCCCACTTCTGTATTAGTACAACTTGTAAGCAGGAGAGCAGAAAAGCCAAGAGCGCTTAGGGTTGGTATCATTTTTTTCATAGTAGACTCCCTTTCTCTTATTTATACACGACCTGAAAATCACTCAGATCCATTAAGCTGAGACTTCACTATTATATTAGTACAAAAAAAACATGATGAACAAATTAAATACAATACAGGATCTTAGATGCGCTTTTATTAGCAGAAATTTTACTCGGAGACCTTTTTTTTAGTAGTATTAGAAATAAAATATAATTGGGGGCATGCTATGTTCAAAGGAAGTATCGTAGCGTTAATAACGCCGATGCAAGATGACAAGGTCGATGTGAGTCGTTTGCGGGATTTAGTTGAGTTTCACATTGAGATGGGTACTCATGGAATAGTTGCCGCGGGCTCAACTGGCGAGAGTGGTACACTGTCGCAAGAAGAAAAGCTCCAGGTTATTAAAACGGTGGTCGACCAGGTTAAAGAGCGAATTCCTGTCATCGCCTGCACTGCGGCGAATGCCACACGGGATTGCGGCCAATTCACCCGACAAGCAATGGAAAGTGGAGTCCATGCCGCTTTAATAACCACTCCATCTTATATAAAACCAACTCAAGAAGGTTTGTTCCAGCATTATCAACATATTGCAGCTGAGGTGGCTATACCCATTATTCTTTATAATGTGCCCAGCCGTACAGCATGCGATTTATTACCCGAAACAGTGGCACGTTTAGCCAAGATATCCAATATTGTAGGTATTAAAGAGGCTACCGGCCAGATGACACGGTTACAACAAATTTTACGTTTATCAGATGGAAGTATCGATGTTTTTAGCGGTGATGATTTGACGGCTGCGTCATGGATGTTGGCTGGAGCCAAAGGCAATATTTCCGCAAGCGCAAACGTTGCGGCCAAACTTATGGCAAAAATGTGTGATTGTGCGCTGGATGGGGATCAATCTGCGACCTTAAGATTGCATGAACAATTAATGCCTCTTCATGAGTTGCTTTTTATTGAAACCAATCCTATAGCGATTAAATGGGCTGTCAGTCAAATGGGATTGGCGCGTGATGAAATTCGTCTTCCATTAACGCCTCTGTCTGCAGAACATCGACAGCCTTTAGAAAAAATAATGAAAAATTTAGAACTAATATAATTGGGGATGTGTTGTGAAAAAGATCGTTGTAACACTGGGTATTTTTACCCTGTTGACTGGTTGTGCCGGGCGCTTTGCCAGTACTGGGGAATATGTTTATTTAAGAAGTAAAAATGGAACAAAATTAGAGGTTCCACCCCCTTTAACGCGGTCAAATATTAGTGATTTTTATAATTTGCCCCCACAAAATATGGATGCGCGTGTCGATATAACGCCACCAAAATAAACGAGAGGCCACTATGACATCAGAATCGGCTGAGTTATTGATCATTCAGGAACTTTCACAGCGTCTTGTAGATGCACAACGACAAATCCGTATTCTTGATAGTATTAAATGGGACGACAGTGTAAAAAAGGATTTTTTTAAAAATAAAGGAAAAAAATTACCTGCTGTTGATAAAGATTATTATATTGCTAAACCACTCCCTTTTGAGGTGACGGAAAAGCAAGAAGAATTTCGCATTATCCTGCGAGACGCACAAAACCAACTCGGACAATATTCTACCTTGACGCGACTGGTTCGGCGCCAATGTGAAGAGTTTATCCGTGCAATTCAAATGCTGGCCGCTCGCGGTACGCCAACATTTAGTGAACTCTCTAAAGAGTTGTATGGAAGTCCTGCTGATGTCTTTTATGCAGGGGGCCCACGAATGTCGGAAATGGGCACCTTACTTTTTGATGTCCTATCCCATTTAACCATCCAATTACAATCTGAGGCGGATGTAAAAAAATACACTCCGGAACAGGCACAGGAAATACTTCAGGAGCGTCTAAGTCACTTTTTTGATAAACATCCAGGCCGCGTTACCGTGATGGTTAGTGATGATATGGTTGCAGATGCTTCTGCAGGGGCCGATAGTATTAAATTGAGCCAACAAGCAATGTTTAGTGAGCGTGATCTTCGCTATCTAGAAGTTCATGAGGGCTGGGTTCATGTAGGCACTACTTTAAATGGTAGTATGCAGCCAAATTGTTTTTTCTTATCTAAAGGGACTCCTTCTTGCTCTGTAATACAAGAAGGGTTAGCGGTGATTACGGAGGTTGTGACTTTCTCCTCCAATCCCGCACGCATGTTAAAAATTACGAATCGAGTCATTGCCCTGGATATGGTTATTCAAGGGGCAGATTTTCTGGATATATACAACTACTTTTTGGATTGTAATCTCAGTGAGGAAGATAGCTATAATCAAGCAGTACGAATTTTTCGTGGGAGTACGCCAACTGGAGGGCCTTTTACTAAAGATTTGTCGTATGCAAAAGGGTTTGTGTTGATCTATAACTACATACGTTTTGCAATTAGTCAGCGACGCATCGAGTCGATTCCACTTTTATTTACGGGTAAATTAGTATTGGATGATCTTCCGCTATTAAATGAGCTCAAAGATCGCGCTATACTGACTGATCCTGTCTATTTACCTCAACCGTTCCGGGATCTTGCTGCATTAAGTACCTGGATGAGTTTTTCTCTATACCTTAATCAATTTGATTTAAATGAAATCCAGCGTAGTTTTCGGTTTTTGTTGACTTAAGATAAATTTACAGACTGGGTTCACTGGGAGAATAGTCTTGTTTAAATTCCATCGCCTCCAAAGATTCTGAAGCGGTATTGAAAAATCGTGGTGAATAATTTTCATTTTTTGTAGTTATTTGATTCGTGAGTGAATCATTGAGACAATTGATTATAAAGCTATCTTTAGATTGATAAATGGCAGCTAAATATTTTTTTGCCTGTTGTTGGTCGTTACTTTGATTGGATTTACTTAGTAATTTATAAGCGTCAAACAGGGCATTGGTTGAACCAAGTTCTGCTGCCTCAATAATAGTTTTTCGATAGAGCGATGACTGAGGTGAGTAGATTTTTGCCAAATGATATAAAGCGAGAGGATTATTTTTAGCACCTGCTTTTATTTGCGGCAATACCTCCATGACTTTCATTTTAAAATACGGATCGTGTGGATTATTCTGCACCAGATCAATCAAAGCAGCAAAGTCTTTACTCGACTTAATTTGCGTAGACATAACATTTACCCCCATTTATCTTAACTCATCATAAATGTTGAGAATTAAGACAATATTAAGGGAGGGTTTCTTTACAAATTTTTTACTTTGAGAACGGGGCTAAATTGATTTTTTCTTCGAGCACATACCAACCCAGATGAAAAAGCATATGGGAGAATATTGCCGCAATCAGGCCATAATGCCAAAAGACATAACCAAATAAAATCGATTGCGTGGTACTTAATAGGACAAAGGAATAAATAAAAGTCCGGCTAGATGTGCAGCCTGCAGCAATATATGCGGGGAGTTGTCCCACCGCAAAAATTAAGCTGCTTACTACTAGAGCAAGCCATACCAGGTTTGTAGAAATGCCTTGGTTAAAAATTACCATAAAGAATGCAGCTAAATTGAATAAACCCCAACGGGCAATCACTTCTTCGACCACCCCCCCGTATAGGACGCACCCATCCAGCCCAAGGGCTTTACGTAGATTGCGCATGATTTTCCGATCATTTTCTTGTAATGAATATCGAGAAAGTAGCTGCAGCATGAAGGTGAAAATAAATAGATTTAAAAGTGAATAACCGAAGGCAGGCAACAAAATCGGGACAATTGCTCTGATAGAAGCCGTTCCTTCAAGAAGCCCACGCAGAATAGGGGCTCCGAGACCGGTTGCATTGGCAACAATGCTGCCAGAAAGGCATAAAATAAAGACCATAACTAAAGTTTGAGCGATGGCAAAATAGCTCATTCGTGTTTTTAATGCTTCCGAGTTATCAGGTAAGAGGAAAAAAATTAAGCGTTTAATTGCAATAAAGATACCGGGAATACATAAAAAAAATAACACCATCACTAACGGCCAATTAACGCTCATTTTAATTCCTTATAACTTATTCTTTACGTAATACACTATAAAAAAACCCATCCATATTGAACTCACCTGGAAAGATCTGACGTCCATAATTACTCTGGAGGCCATAATTACCATCTTGAGGTACTACTTTAGCATTAACATGCTCACTGAGAAAAGATGCGATCTGCTGTTCATTTTCTTGATGCAAAACAGAACAAGTTACATAAACAAGGAGTCCGCCGGGACGGAGTAATTCCCAAGCGTGAGAGAGAATCTTTTGTTGTGAAGATACGACGTGCTCTACTTCATTAGCGGTTCTCAATAATTTAATATCAGGATGACGGCGGATTACACCCGTGGCAGAGCATGGGGCATCCAGGAGTATTCGATCAAAAAGCTTACCATCCCACCAGGAGGCCGGATTTGTGGCGTCGCCGGGTATTAATGTTGCCTGGAGTTGTAGTCGCGAAAGGTTATCGCGCACGCGCTCTAAACGTGATTTGTCGATATCTACTGCTACGCATTGACGTAATTGTGGTTCAGTTTCCAATATATGAGATGTTTTTCCCCCGGGAGCACAGCAGATATCCAATACCCGCTGCCCCGGTTGTAATTCCAGTAATGCTGCGGACATCTGTGCTGCAGCATCTTGTACTGAAAAAAAACCTTCCTGATATCCGGGCAACTGTTTTATGCCCTGTGGAGCTAGCTCATGGGCTTTAGCCTGGATTCCGTTCTCCTGTAGAAGATTTAAATAATCAGGACGGGAGATTTTAAGTTGGTTTACTCGTAAAGTTAGAGGGGGTCGTTGATCATTTGCTGTAATAATCGCATGCCAATGATGCGGCCAATCTTGCTGCAATTGTTTTAAAAACCATTGCGGATGATTTTGTTCGAACAGAGGATTATCCTGAAGCGAGGATAAAAGGCTTTCCTGCTGACGACAGAAATTGCGCAATATCGCATTCACCAAACCTTTAGCCCAGCTTTTCTTAATACTATCTAATAACTGCACTGTTTCTTTGACGACCGCATATTCTGGTTGCCGCATATAATGCAATTGATACAAACCCATGAGAATAACAATCCATAACTCGGGCTCTTTCGGTTTTTTTTTCAATAAACTTAAAGCAAAGGCTTCTAGGCGATAATAAAACCGACAGACCCCAAAGCATATCTCTTTGGTCATTGCCGAGACATGCTCATTGGCCTGAATTCGATTCAGTGACTGCTGGTTTTGAAACAGCTGTATTAGTACTTTGAGCGCCTCAAGTCGTGAGTTTTTATTCATTACGGCTAGCCTGTATTATGTGCATTGTTTACCAACAAGGTTCTGTCCCTTAAGGCCATTAATCCAATCGGTGGCGCTCATTACTTTTCCTCCTGCAAACTGGATTTTCTCTAAAGCAATACCGTGATTGCCGGTGCAAATAATGACTTCGTGTTTATTTACTTCAATAATGGTTCCAGGAGTATGAACGCTGTGACTTATAGGGATTACTTTCGCCTGATGAATCCGTACTATCTCACCATCGAGATGAGTATATGCTGTGGGCCATGGATTATAAGCCCGGATTTGTTGTTCGATTTTATGAGCGTCCTGTTGCCAATCGATTAAAGCATGCTCTTTTTGAATTTTTCCAGCATAAGTTGCGGCATTATCCTCTTGTTTCTCTGCATGCTGTTGGTAATAAGAGAGATTTGTAATCACCTCGAGGAGCGGGCCTGGAGCAATGGACGCAAGCTTATCATGAAGTGTTTGTGCGGTATCTGTGTTTGATATTTTGCAAGTTACTTTTTTGAGCATATCCCCTGTGTCCATCCCTACATCCATTTGCATAATGGTGACTCCGGTTTCTGCATCCCCGTGCAAAAGAGCATGTTGAATAGGGGCCGCACCACGCCAGGAGGGTAGAAGTGAGGCATGTACATTGATACACCCATAGCGAGGAATTTCTAACACTGCCTTTGGCAAAATCAAACCATATGCGATAACGACTATTAAATCAGGCCTTAATGCGGCAAGTTCTTCGATAGCTGCTGAATTTTTAAAATTTACTGGCTGATAGACAGGAAGATGGTGTTGTTCAGCCCATTCTTTGATTGCGGAAAACTGGACTTTTCGTCCGCGACCCGCTGGTCTATCGGGTTGAGTATAGACGGCAACAAGTTCATTTGCAGATTGATTTAATGCATCGAGACAGGGTAAACCAAAAGCTGGCGTGCCAGCAAAAACGATTCTAAGGCTATTCATTAATTATTTTCGCAACTGCTGTCGTTTAAATTTATCCAATTTTTTGCGCGCCATTGCTTTCTTAAGTGGGGAGAGTAAATCAATGAACAATTTACCGTTCATGTGATCAATCTCGTGTTGTAAACATTCACCCAAAAGGCCATCGGCAGTGATTTCAAAAGGCTTACCGTGTCTATCTAAAGCACGAACAGTAACTTTTTCAGCGCGAAAAACGCTGTCATAGGCGCCAGGCACGGATAAACAACCCTCTTCATATTTTTTTTCACCTTCACGCGCCGTGATTTCAGGATTGATGATGACTAGTTGATTTTTTCGGTCTCCCTCAACATCAATTACGGATAAACGAAGATGTACACCGATTTGTACAGCAGCAAGCCCCACTCCTCGTGCGGCATACATAGTTTCGAACATATCTTCGATTAAATTTTGGAGCTGGTCATCAAATACGGTTACCGGTTTCGATGCTTCTCTTAAACGCTCATCAGGAAGATAGAGGATTTTGTGTATGGTCATAATTTATAACTGGTTCTCATAATTGTAATCATGATATTATCCTTGATTAGCTATGATGCTGCAAGATACCAACACAGCTTAAGGAAAGAATATGGAAACTTACACTTATTGCTTTGATTTATATTCATTTATTCATACCAATATTCGCCATGAATAGAGGTGTTTAATCCATGAATAATAAAAAATTTTTCCTCGCACTTAATCGTATCCCACGAATAGGCCCGAAAACCGCTGCAAAATTATATGCCTACTTTCCGAATCTGGAAGAGTTATTTACTCTAAAAAAAGCAGAATTAGAGCGATTAGGATTTTCTGAGTGGTTAGCCAAAGTATTGAGCGATTTTGACTTAAATCAACTCGATGACGATTTTATTTGGGAAGAGCACCACGATTTAAATCATATTCTCACCTGGGAGTCATCAGCATATCCGCCATTGCTGCGTGAAATTCCAGATCCACCGATCATTCTTTATGCACAAGGGCAATTGAACGCATTAAATTTTCCTGCGCTAGCTATGGTTGGGAGCCGCAACCCCTCGGTTACGGGTAAAGAAAATGCATTCTTTTTTGCACGCGAGTTGGCGAAACACAATCTTGCTATTATCAGTGGCCTGGCGTTAGGGATTGATACCGCAGCGCATGAAGGTGCTTTAACTGTTGAGGGTACCACCGTAGCAGTCATGGGAACCGGAATTAATCGAATTTACCCCACACGACAGGTACAGCTTGCTGAAAAAATCCGTGCTAAAGGATTGTTATTAAGTGAATTTCCTTTAAATAGTCCACCTTTAGCTGGACATTTCCCCCGTCGAAATCGTATAATAAGTGGTTTGTCATTATGCACATTGGTTGTTGAGGCAGCAATTAGAAGTGGCTCATTGATAACAGCGCGGATGGCGCTGGAGCAAAATCGAGAAGTTTTGGCTTTACCGGGTTCTATTCATAATCCATTAGCCCGTGGGTGTCATTATTTACTGCAGCAAGGCGCTAAACTCGTTACTTCAATTTCTGACGTTATGGAAGAGTTTCATCTATGCACTTCCATACCATTACCTGATAAGCCGGTTTTTTCTCTTGCAACCGAGAATGAAAATTTAGTAAAGTGCATTGGCTTTGAAGCAACGAGTGTGGATGAGATGGTAACACGCAGTGGCTATTCGATTGAGCAAGTTATGACCCGGATTGCTGAGTTGGAATTGAAAGGACAGGTGGTTGCAGTTCCCGGTGGCTATATGAGGTGTTCATTATGAAAGATAATTTATTCGAAATGCTGTTAAATCTATTCGAACAGAGCTTGAATCAATTACAAAAGAGAAATGAGACGGCTGAGCAGGAATTAATAATTGATTCCTCTGATGACGAACAAAATGCGGAAACAGATTTCATGCAATTTAAAAATCAAGACACTAAATCAACACGTGTTTTGATTTATGAAGAGCAAATGAAGATGAGTAAAGCAAGCTACCAATTTTTAATGCGGATGAAATTATGTAATGTGCTCACGGATGCGACATTAGAAACGGTGCTTCACCAACTGCTTTTCTCGGAATCTCGGATTGTTACCCTGCAAGAGACTAAGTGGATAATCCGTAATGCACTTTCTGGAAATTTATCTGAAGAACAATTAGCATTTTTAGATTTGGTTTTATATCAGACTGAAGATGAGCCCACATTACACTAAATAGTCAC
>Ga0066256_1001663_pt1 | contig 21057 bp, 18 predicted proteins | sample ThiBio_1000_biof_FD_87107 | JGI IMG/M metagenome (GOLD analysis project Ga0066256, IMG submission 87107) | Wastewater bioreactor microbial communities from Cape Town, South Africa - Thiocy_expt_1000_biof (version 2) | ecosystem: Engineered > Bioreactor > Thiocyanate-remediating >... | reverse complement strand
TCGTTCTGCCGCAGCAGGCGCGAGTCGATCTGGTAGGTACGGGCGTGCTCCAGCCACTCCTCGTAGGCGGCGGTCTCGCGCGCATTCGTGCACAGGTAGGTGATGCCGGTCTGGCGGAAGCCGGTCTCATCGCCGATCCGCTCGTTCATCCCGCGCCACAGCGCCAGGCTCTCCATCGCCAGCGGCAGCTCCGCCGGATCGCGGCCCATCTGGCGGACCCAGCCCCAGTTGCGGCCGGATTGTTCCGCGCCGATCAGCCCCTTTTCGCACAGGGCGACAGAAACGCCCCGCTCGGCGAGGAAGAGGGCCGTCGACACGCCGATGATGCCGCCACCGACGATGACGACGTCGACCTTCTGGGGCAGCTGTTCGGAGGCGATTACGGGATCTGGGATGATGTTAGACATGGACGAGCCTTGAAGCGGACCGAGTGGCGACGGGTCCTAGAGGGTATCTTCGAGCCGGCAGTTCACGAGCAGCTCGGCGATGGCAGCATTGTTGGGAAGCTCGACGGCGTTGCGGATGAGCTGGGCCAGCGTCTCGGGCTGGATCATCTCCTCGGGCGTCACCTTCTGCGTGTAGGAGCTCATTTCCGTCCGCACGAAGCTCGGGCAGACGGCGGTCGCACGGACTCCCTTGTCCCACGCGACCTGCCGCGTGGTGTGGGTCAGGCCCATGACGGCGAACTTGGTCATGTTGTAGCCGACGAAGGCATTGCGCACGCGCTTGCCCGAGAGCGACGCCACATTGACGATGCGGCCACGGCCGATGGCCTCCAGATGCGGCAGGCACAGCCGTGTCAGGCGCAGGGGGCCCTTCACGTTGATGGCCCAGAGCCGGTCCAGCGCCTCGTCGTTGTCATCCATCAGGGTGACGCGCTCACCGCTGCCGGCATTGTTGATCAGCGCATTGATCTGCCCGTAGCGGGCGATCGTGCTCTCGATCCAGGCCGTGGCGGATTTCGGTTCGAGCGCATCGAAATGCGCATAGTGGCGGTGGTCGTCCTCCGGCCCGAGCGCCTCGACCAGCTGCCCGGCATCGCGGGCTCCCAGACTTACGCGATAGCCGTGCGCGAGGAATTCCTTCGCGATGGCCAGACCGATGCCCCTATTGGCACCGGATATGACGACAACCCCACCGTCGCTCACTGTAGTCTCCACCCTCTTGCCTTTGTCGACTGGCACGTTATCGCGCCCGGTCGTGGTCGAAATCTATCACGCTCGACCGATTTCGCTCTCTAATCTCCATCGACGGCGTCGAAAATCAAGCCCCTTTGTGGAAGAATGACAAAAAAGCTGCACAAACGATCACGATTGCGATTCCCAGGTGAGAATTCGATCACCAATTGTGACTGTATCTTGACAGCAATTGAAAGTTCATGCCTGCTTCAGGTTCCAAGTTGAGCACTTTGTCGCACAGGGAGGCACGATGCGAGGGTGGCGTTCGATAGGAATGCGGGAGGCTGTCCCTGCCGGGGCTGCACGTGAGCACGCTGGTGCTCCGGCGTCCGGCCGGTCGTCGTTCCGCGAGGTCCGCTGACGCCCCATGCTGCAGGTCAACAACATCCAGATCGCCTTTCAGTCCAGCGAAGGACTGAAGCCGACCGTGCACGGTGTGACCTTCCACATCCAGAAGGGTGAAATCCTCGGTCTCGTGGGCGAAAGCGGTAGCGGCAAGACACTGATGTCGCTGGGTATTCTCGACCTTCTGCCACCCAATGCACGGGTCACGGGCGGCGAGGTTCTGCTCGACGGCACCGACCTGCTGAAGATGCCCAAGTCGGCCCTGCGCAAGCTGCGCGGCAGCCGCATCTCGATGATCTTCCAGGACCCTATGGCGTCGCTGGATCCGGTCTTCCCCTGCGGTGAGCAGATCATGGAAGCCATCCTGCTGCACGAGAACATTTCCCGCGCAGCTGCCCACAAGCGAGCAGTCGAGCTGCTCGAAAACGAGCACGTCCGCGATCCGGAGCGTGTCATGCGCTCCTATCCACACGAGTTGAGCGGCGGCCAGTGCCAGCGCGTCATGATCGCCATGGCGGTCGCCTGCCGGCCCGAGCTCATCATCGCCGACGAGCCGACGACGGCCCTCGACGTTACCGTGCAGCGCCAGGTGCTGGAAATCCTGAAGCGCCTGAACCACGAGGTCGGCGCGGCCATCCTGCTCATCACCCACGATCTCGGTGTCGTGCACGAGGTCGCTGACCGCGTCATCGTCATGTACAATGGCCGGCTGATGGAGGAGGCGGACAAGCAGGAGCTGTTTGCCCGTCCCAAGAGCGACTACACCAAGGCGCTGCTCGATGCGATGCCGGCCCTCGGCCAGAAGCGCGGCCGGCTGCCCACCATTGAGCGCGAAGCCTCGGGCGCCGTCCGCAGTGTCGTCCACGCCGAGCCCCGGGCGCCGCGGCCAAAACCCTCGGCGGAGGGCGAAACCCCGCTCCTCGAGATCAGGAACCTCACCAAGACCTATTGGCTGAAGGATTCGCCCGTCTCCCCCGTCCGCCCCATGGTCGCGGCCGCTGCCGTGTCGCTCGCCATCCCGCGCCCCCCCCCGCTCGGCCTCGCCGGCGCGTCCGCCTGCGGCAAGCCCCCCCTGGCGCGCATGGTGATGCGGCTGGCCGACAGCGACAGCGGCCAGATCAGGCTGGACGGCAAGGACATTGCCAGCCTGCCCGAGGGCCAGCTCTTCGACGTCCGCCGCAACCTGTCGATGGTCTTCCAGAACCCCTATGGCTCGCTCAATCCGCGGCAGACGGTGGCCGATATCGTTGGCGCGCCACTCATCGTCCACGGCCGCAGGGCCGAATGCGCCACGGCGGTGCCCCGGCTGATCGATGCGGTGGGCCTGCCCGCGGCTTCCGCCCGGAAATTCCCGCACGAGTTCTCGGGCGGCCAGCGCCAGCGCATCGCCATCGCCCGGGCGCTCGCGCTCAATCCGTCGCTGGTGATCTGCGACGAGGCCGTCTCCGCCCTCGATGTCTCGGTGCAGGCGCAGGTGCTCAACCTGCTCAAGGACCTGCAGGACGAGTTCAACCTCACCTACCTCTTCATCTCCCACGATCTGTCGGTGGTCGAGCACATCAGCGACACCATCGCCGTCATGCAGTCGGGCAGGATCGTCGAGACCGGACCTGCCGACGAGATCTTCGCCAATCCCCGGGAGTCCTACACCCGCATGCTGCTCGACGCCGTGCGTCGCGTCGTGAAACAGTTCGTCTTCGGCCCCGTCCTCTTCGTCGGACAGAAGCTCTTCACGGCGCTGGTCCAGCTGTTCGTGGTGGCGACGCTCGTCTTCTCCATCATGTATGTGATGCCCGGCGATCCGGTGCTGCTGCTGCTCGGCGCCGAGACCAACCCGACGCCTGCCGCCATCGCCGCCATGCGCGCAAAGCTCGGCCTCGACCAGCCGGTGCTGAGCCAGTACTTCACCTGGCTGGGCAATGCGCTGCAGCTCGATCTCGGCCAGTCCGTGCTCAACAGCTATCCGGTGATCAACTCGATCGCTGCCAACCTGCCCCGCACGCTGGAGCTCGGCTTCGCCGCCATCATCATCGCCTCGCTGATCGGCGTGCCGCTGGGCATCGCCGCCGCGCTCAACCGCGGCAAGGCGCTCGACACCATCCTCACGTCGCTGGCCACTGTCGGCATCTCGGTGCCCGTCTACATCCTCGGCGTCCGGCGCCTGATCCTGCCGGCCTTCACGCTGGGCTTCGGCCTTGCCGCCTCCATTGCCCGCATGACGCGCTCGTCGATGCTGGAGATCCTCAACCGCGAGTTCATTCGCGCCCTGCGCGCCAAGGGCGCGCCCGAGAGCCGGGTGATCTGGCATCACGCGCTGCGCAACGCTTCGATCCCCATCGTCACCATCATCGGCCTGCAGCTGGGCAACCTGATGGGCGGCACCGTGCTGGTGGAAGCCATGTTCAACTGGCCGGGGCTCAGCACCCTGCTCGTCGAGGCCGTGGCCAAGCGCGACTACCCGATGGTGCAAGCCACCGTGCTGACCATCGCGGCGCTGTTCATCTTCATCAATCTCGGCGTCGAGCTGCTCTACAGCCTGCTCGATCCGCGCATCCGCCGGAGGCGCGCATGATGGCCCTCTTCCGCGGCCGCCCCATGGTGGTGCTGAGCGCATTCGTCCTGCTGCTCGTCATTGTCGCCGCCATCTTCGGTCCCCTGCTCGCTCCCTACGATCCGTTTCTGATCAATCATCTGGCGGTGAACCAGGCGAGTTCGCCCGGCCACCTGCTCGGCACCGACGAGTTCGGCCGCGACATCCTGAGCCGGCTGCTCTACGGCATCCGCCCCACCGTCACCGTCGCCATCGGCGCCACCGTCATCGCCGCCGTCTTCGGCACCATCCTCGGCATCATTGGTGCCTATGGCTATCGCTGGGCCGGCACCCTGATCATGCGCGGCATCGATGTGCTGCTCGCCTTCCCGCCCATCCTGCTCGCCCTGCTTGCGGTCGGCTTCTGGCCCAGCGGCATGTTCACGCTGATGGTGGTGATCGGCGTCGTCTACATTCCGCATTTCGGCCGTGTGGCCCACTCGGCGACGCTGCAGGTCATCCGCCAAGAATATGTGCAGGCCGAACAGTCGATCGGCTCGCGCCCGCTGCGCGTGGTCTTCACCGCCATCCTGCCCAACATCCTGTCGCCGCTCGTGGTGCAGGCGACACTCACCGTAGCTGCCGCGATCCTGCTGGAATCCGGTCTGAGCTTCCTCGGCCTCGGCATCGTGCCGCCGGAGCCATCCTGGGGCCAGATGATCGGAACCGCGCGCGGCTATCTCAATCTGAACCCGATGTACGTGGTCTGGCCCTCCCTGTGCCTGGCACTGACGGTGCTGGCCATCAACGTCATCGGCGACAGTCTGCGCGACCTGCTGGATCCGCGGTTGCGTCAGTAACGGGGCGTGCCTTGAGCCGCCCGGAAATCGAGGGAAAGGAACACCAAATGAAGCGACTGTTGACCGGCGTGGCACTTGCCGCACTGGCTCTGGGGATGACCGTCGGCTCGTCTTTTGCCGCCGGCACCCTGTATTTCGGCATCTCGGGCGAGCCGACCACCATGGACCCGATGATGCAGACCGGAACCACGTTCCGCACCGTCAAGCTCGGCCTCCATCGCGGCCTGCTGAACTACGGCAACGACGGCAAGCTCTCCAACGAGCTGGCCGAGAGCTACGAGATCGCTCCCGACGCGCAGTCGATCACCTTCCACCTGCGCGACGCCAAGTTCCATGACGGCACCACCGTGACCGGCAACGACGTCAAGGCCTCGCTCGAGCGCATCATCGCGCCCGACAGCCCGGCATCGTTCCGCAACGAGCTGTCGATCATCTCGGCCATCGACGTCGTCGACGACAAGACAGTGAAGCTCACGCTCTCGCGGCCCTCTGGATCGAAGCCTTCAACGCCGATCCGAACGTCGCCCCGGTGGGCGCCGGTCCCTTCAAGTTCATCAGCTGGACGCGCGGCCAGGAAATCCTCGCCGAGCGCTTCCCGGACTACTACAAGGAAGGCAAGCCCTACCTGGACAGCGTGCACTACGCTTTCTACGGCGACGAGAATACCCGTGTGAACGCCATCAAGTCGGGCGACGTCGACATCATCGACTACGTCCCGGCGCGTGAGCTGGAAGCCCTCGATGCCGATCCGAACATCCGCAACGAGCGGACCTTCGGGCCGTTCATGGGCCTGCAGTTCAACACCCACTTCGAGCCGTTCGGTAACCCGCTGGTCCGCCAGGCCATCGCCTATGCCGTCGATCGCGACGTGATCATCAACACCGCCTTCAACGGCATTGGCACCCCGATCTACGGCATCGCCATTCCCGATGGTTACATGGGTTACTCGACCGAGAAGGCCGAGGCGTTCAAGCCCGATCTCGAAAAGGCCAAGGCCCTGATGCCCGAAGCCGGCTACGCGGACGGCTTCACCGCCCGCATGCTCTCGTCCGCCCAGTACAGCTTCCACCAGAACACCGCCAACGCGGTGCAGTCCGAGCTGGCCAAGATCGGCATCAAGCTGACCCTTGACCTGCCGGATTGGTCGAGCCGTATGGCCAAGGCCAACAACGGCGACTACGACATCATGGTGATGGGCAGCGTCGGCGAGATCACCGACCCCGACTGGCTGAGCAACTACTACTATGGTGGTCCGCAGCTCGTCCGGAACAACAACTCGCCCTACTTCGACGATCCGACCATGAACGAGCTGCTCGATCGCGGTCGCTCCACCGTCGACCAGGCCACGCGCGAGCAGATCTATGACGAGGTCGTCGACCGCGCCATCGAACTGTCGCCGCTGGTCTTCTTCATGTGGCGCGACCAGAGCTACGCCGTTCGCGAGAACGTCAAGGACTTCACCAACCTGCCGGCCTTCCTGAGCTTCCTCTCGGGCTATTCGGTCGAAGACGTCAAAGTCGAGTAGCCTCCCTACCTCGACCAACTGCAGACGGGGACCCGCAAGGCTCCCCGTCTTTTTTTGCCCGCCAGGCAACCGCGCACGGCGCCCGGCGCAGGCCATGGGCGGACGGTGCGCGACGGCAGAGACCCGCATCGGGTGATGTGTTGGCAGTGGTGCGGGCGGTCGGACTCGAACCGATCAGCTTCTCAGCAGGGGCCGGCGGACCGGCCGCCTCTGCAGGGCATCACCGCGTGGCGAGTGCCTTTGCGGCAGGCGCGGGCGCCATCTGGCTGACATGTCCCACCGAGCGGCGCAGCAGCACATTGCTGGTGAGGAGGATGCGCCGCGGTGGCAGGCTGACGCCGGAGAAGCGGTCGAGCAGCAGCCGTGCAGCCTGCCTGCCCGCCTCCCGCATGTCGCGATCGATCACCGTGATGATCGGGCCGGCAATCTCGCCCAGTCGCGAGTCGTCGGCGCCGACGAAAGACAGGTCGCGCGGAATCTCGAGCCCCAGTGCGCGCACCGAGCGCAGTGCCCCCGAGAAGAACACGCTGCCGGCCGTGATGAGCGCCGTCGGCGGCTCGGGCGCCGTCAGCAGGTCGTGTGCCTCGGCGGCACCGTAGCTGGTCCCGTCTTCGTTGGCACAGTCCATCCGCACCAGGTCTTCGTCGAGATCGATGCCGGCGCGCGCCATCTCTTCGCGGTAGACCCTGAGACGCGTGCGGCCCGGCCGGTTGCGTTGCGCACCGATGATTCCGATCCGCCGGTGTCCCATGATGATGAGGTGTTCCATCACCGAGCGCATCGCACTGGCGTGCTCGACTTCGACGCGATCGGCATCGACGGCGATGTCGCGATCGACGATGACCAGCGGCACCCCGACATTTCTCAGGTGCTTCACCGTCTCGGCCGATGACTCGTCATAGACCGAAACGATAAGCCCATCCATCTGTCGCTGCCGTGCCGCCTGCAGGAAGGCGATCTCGCGCGCCGAACTCGAATCCGAGGTGAAGGCGAAAAGCAGATAGCCCCGCTCTGCGAGGATCTCCTCCGCACCGGCCATGATCCCCGAGAACACCGGGCAGATGATATCCGGGATCAGCAGCCCGACGGTCTTGCTGACGTTGGTGCGCATCGCCCGCGCCGCCGCGTTGGGCTCATAGGCCAGATCCCGCATCGCGGCGAGGACGCGCACGCGAGTTGGCTCCGAAATGCGGGTGCTGCCCGCCGCAACCCGCGACACCGTGCCCATCGACACCCCGGCGCGTGCCGCGACGTCGCGTATCGTCGATCTACCGGATGAGGAGGTGCCGGACATGGGTTCCCGTCTGGCCCACATGCGTGGGCGCAAGCCGCGCGGACGTTTGCACGATTCCATGAGCCCTGCAAGCGGTCGCGAGCACGAGATGCTGCGATTGTTATCGCCTGACGCAGCTTGACCGCTGTGCAAATTATGTGCTGACGTTTGCACAACAACCAATCGGGGCATCAGAACCCCGTGGAGGGGACATGTTCAATCGCACGTCAGTGCTGTCGCTCGACGTCTCGCACCGTCGCCGCAACAGAGCGACGCCAGGCACGTCATCGCGCGAGCGAAGCAGCCTCCTCCTCGACACCAGGCAAGCAACAGCGACCGGCACGGTCGTGTTCAATTGGAGGATCCAATCGATGAGATGGAAGATCGCGGCTGCCCTTGCCGCCGTTCTTGCGGCGGGGCCGGGCGGCACCGCCGTCGCTCTGGCGCAGCATCAGGCCCCGGCCCTGCAGGCTCAGGTCGATGCCGGCACCCTGCCAGCGCTCGAACAGCGCATTCCGGCGAACCCCTATGTCTACGAGCCGGTCGAGGCCGTCGGCGAGTACGGGGGCACCTGGCGCAACGCCATCCTGGGTGGCGGCGACCAGCACAACATCCTGCGCAACATCGGCTACCACAACCTGGTGCGCTGGGATCGCGAATGGCTGAACGTCGAAGCGCACGTCGCCGAGTCGTTCGAGATCAGCGAGGACGCCAAGACCTTCACCTTCAAGCTACGCGAGGGGATGAAGTGGTCCGACGGCGAACCATTCACCGTCGACGACGTCATGTTCTGGTACAATGACGTGCTGATGAACCCCGAGTTGACCCCGGCGATCGATCCGCTGTGGCAGGCCGGCGGCAAGCCGGTCGTGGTCGAAAAGGTCGACGAGACGACCGTTACCTTCACCTTCGAGAGCCCCTACGCGACGTTCGTCGATCGCATCGCGGACGGGTTCGGCGCCCCGCCGACCATCTATCCGGCGCACTACCTGAAGCAGTTCCACAAGACCTACAATGCCGACGGCATCGATGCGCTGATCGCGCAGACAGCGGGCGCCAGCGATTGGGTCTCGCTGTTCAACCTCAAGGTCGCGCCGACCTGGACCGTCGGCTACTGGCAGAACCCTGAGCTGCCGACGCTCCATCCATGGGTGCTGACCAACGCCTATGGCGAGGCGACCCGCATCGTCGCCGAGCGCAACCCCTACTATTTCGGCGTCGATACCGAAGGGAACCAGCTGCCCTATATCGATCAGGTCACCTGGGACCAGGTCGATGACGTTGAAGTGCTGCTGCTCAAGGCCATCAACGGCGAGATCGACTACCAGCTGCGCCACATCAGCGACCCCAACAACAAGGCAGTCATCAGCGAGAACGCCGCCCGGGGCGACTACCGCATCTACGATGTCGGCTCGTCCGCCGCCAACCTGCCGACCCTCTACGTCAACCTGACCCACGCCGATCCGGTGAAGCGCCAGGTCTTCCAGGACAAGCAGTTCCGCATCGCGCTCAGCCATGCGATCGACCGCGAAGCCATCCGCGATCTGGTCTATCTGGGACAGGGCGACATCAGCCAGGTCGCGCCCCGCAAGGGCTCGCCCTTCTACAACGAGCAGCTGGCCACCCAGTACCTCGAATACGACCCCGATCTTGCCAACCAGATCCTGGACGATGCCGGCTATTCCGCGCGCGGAGCGGACGGCTATCGCCTCGGCCCGGACGGCAACCCGTTCAGCTTCGTCATCCAGGCGACGGCGGGCGGCGGCCGGCTCGAGACTTCCGAGCTCGTCGTCGAGTACTGGCAGGAAGTGGGCGTCAACGCGCAGTTCCGGCAGGTCGATCGCTCGCTGATGACCACCGCGCTGATCGGCAACGACTACGACGCCTACATCTGGGACGCGCCCGGCGGCATGACGGATGCGATCACCGATCCGCGCGGCTACTTCCCCTTCAACAAGACCGTCATCTTCATCGCCCCGCTGTGGGCCGAGTGGTTCATGACCCCGGCGACGGGTGAAGAGCCGCCCGCCGAGGTCGCGGCCCAGATGGCGCTCTACCGCACCATCGACAGCCTACCCAACGCACAGGATCGCGTCGATCGCATGAAGGAAGTGCTGCAGGTCGCGGCCGACCAGTACTACTCCATCGGCATCCTGCAGCCGCCGATGGGCTTCGGCATCGCCAAGAACAACTTCCGCAACATCCTCGATCCGCTGCCGATGGCAGGCCCGCTGTGGCGTCCTGCTCCCGAGACCGTGCAGTTCTTCTTCGACAGCACGCCATAACGGCCAACAAGGAGAAGGCTCCCCTGCTATGGCGCGGGGGAGCCGCTTGCGACAGATGGGCGCCTACATCCTCAGACGTTTGCTCTACATGATCCCGACGGTGATCATCATTTCGATGATCTCCTTCGCGATCATCCAGTTGCCGCCCGGCGACTATCTCACCTCGCTCATCGCGCAGCTTGCCTCTTCCGGCGAGTCGATCGACAGCGCGCAGGTCATCGCCCTGCGCGAACGCTACGGCCTCGATCAGCCCATCTGGGTGCAGTACTGGAAGTGGATTTCGAACATCGTCTTCTACGGTGATTTCGGGCAGTCCTTCGAGTGGAACCGCCCGGTCTCGACGATGATCTGGGAACGCCTAGGACTGACCTTCCTCGTCTCCTTCGTGACGCTCATCTTCGTCTGGATCATTGCGCTGCCCATCGGCATCTATTCGGCGGTTCGCCAGTATTCGCTGGGCGACTATGTCTTCACCTTCTTCGGCTTCATCGGCCTCGCCATCCCGAATTTCCTGCTCGCGCTGATCCTCATGTACCTGGCGCTCGTCTGGTTCGGTCAGAGCGCGGGCGGCCTGTTCTCTCCCGAGTTCGTCGATGCGCCCTGGAGCTGGGCGCGGGTGATGGACCTCATGGGCCACATGTGGATTCCGGTCATCGTCATCGGCACCTCCTCGATGGCGGCGCTGATCCGCATCATGCGCGCCAATCTGCTCGACGAGCTCTACAAGCCCTACGTCACCACGGCCCGGGCCAAGGGCCTGCCGGAATGGCGCGTCATCCTGCAATATCCCGTGCGCGTCGCGCTCAATCCGTTCATCAGCACCATCGGCTGGATCCTGCCGTCGCTCGTTTCGGGCGCGGTCATCGTGTCCGTGGTGCTCAGCCTGCCGACCACCGGCCCGCTGCTGCTGCGCGCGCTGCTGAGCCAGGACATGTACCTCGCCGGCACGGTGATCCTTCTGCTCTCGGTGCTGACCGTGGTCGGCACGCTGATCTCCGACATCCTGCTTGCCCTCCTCGATCCGCGAGTACGCTACCAATGAGTCCGCAGGAGCAACCTGCCATTGCCGCAGTCGGGCCCGGAGCGGCAGCGCCGCTCAAGCGCGAAACGCGCGTCGACGTCGCTGGCCCCTGGACGCTGTTCTGGTGGAAATTCCGCAAGCACAAGATCGCGATGATCAGCCTGACATTGATCATCGCCCTCTATCTCGTGGCGGCATTCGCCGAGTTCCTCGCGCCCTTCGATCCGACAGCCAACAGCCGTCGGCACATCAACATGCCGCCTCAGGCACTCCACTTCGTCATGCCGACCGAGGACGGTGGCTGGACGCTGCAGCCGTTCGTCTACGGCTACAAAGCCGAGCTCGATCCCAAGACGCTGGCCCGCAGCTTCACCGTCGACGAGACCGACATCGTCCCGCTCCGCTTCTTCGGCGAGACCGAGCCTTACCTGCTGGCCGGCGTGATTCCGATGGCGCACAAGCTGCTCGTTCCTGAAAATCCGCGCGACCGCTTCTTTCTCATGGGTAGCGACCGGCTCGGCCGCGACATGGTGAGCCGCATGGTGCACGGCACCCGCGTCTCTATGTCGATCGGTCTCGTCGGCGTCACTGTCAGTCTCGTGCTCGGCATCGTCCTGGGCGGCATCTCAGGCTACTACGGCGGCGTCCTCGATAACGTCATCCAGCGCATCATCGAGCTGCTGCAGTCGATCCCGACCATTCCCTTGTGGATGGGCCTCGCCGCGGCCATTCCGCTCGCCTGGCATCCGCTCACCGTCTACTTCCTCATTACCGTGATCCTGTCCCTCGTGGGGTGGACCTCCCTCGCCCGCGAGGTGCGAGGAAAATTCATGGCGCTGAAGAACGAGGATTTCATCACCGCGGCCCGCCTCGACGGGCTGCCGGAGATCAAGATCATCCTCGGCCAGATGGTGCCCAGCTTCACCAGTCACATCATCGCCTCGGTTACCCTCGCCATCCCCATCATGATCCTCTCCGAGACGGCGCTCAGCTTCCTCGGCATCGGCCTGCGCTCGCCGGTGGTCAGTTGGGGTGTCCTGCTGCAGGAGGCCCAGAACGTGCGCACCATCGCCCAGACGCCCTGGCTGTTCTGGCCAGGTGCCGCGGTGATCGTCGCCGTTCTGGCGCTCAATTTCCTCGGCGACGGCCTGCGCGACGCAGCGGATCCCTACTCGAAATGACCCCCATGGCCGCCAATACAACTGCCCAGCCGCTGATCGAGATCGAGGACCTGCGCACCCACTTCTTCACCGACGAAGGCGTGGTGAAGGCGCTCGACGGCGTGACCTTCTCGATCCCGCGCGGCAAGACACTCTGCGTTGTCGGCGAATCCGGCTGCGGCAAGTCCGTCACCGGCCGCTCGATCCTCAAGATCGTCGATCGGCCGGGCCGCATCGTGTCGGGCAGCATCCTCTATCACCCGAGGCCCGGCGAGACGATCGACATCACCGCGCAACGCCCGATGAGTCGCGAGATGCGCGCCATCCGGGGCGGCGAGATCGGCATGATCTTCCAGGAGCCGATGACCTCGCTCGGGCCGATCCAGACCATCGGTAAGCAGATCGGCGAGACCATCATGGTCCACAAGGGCGTCTCCAAGGCCGAGGCGCGCAACCTCACCATCGAATGGCTTCGCCGCGTCGGCATCCCCCGTCCCGAAACGCGCCTCGACGCCTACCCGTTCGAACTCTCGGGCGGCATGCGGCAGCGCGCGATGGTCGCGCTGGGTCTGTGTTGCGAGCCCAAGCTCCTCATCGCCGATGAGCCCACCACGGCGCTCGACGTGACCACGCAGGCGGTGATCCTCGATCTGATCAAGGACCTGCAGGACGAGTTGGGCATGGCCGTCATGTTCATCACCCACGATCTGGGCGTCGTCGCCGAGATCGCCGATGACGTCGTGGTGATGTATCTCGGCCGCGTCGCCGGGCATGCCGGCGTCGACACCATCTTCAACGCCCCGCGCCCCCCCTCCACGCGCGCTCTGATGCGCTCGATCCCCCGGCTGGGCGGCTCGCGCGAGCCGCTGCAGGCAATTCGCGGCATGGTGCCCCATCCCTTCAACCGCCCCGGCGGCTGCAATTTCCATCCCCGCTGCCCCGAGCACATGGCCGGGCGCTGCGATCGCTTCGATCCGGAGCTGCGCTCCTTCGAGGATGGCAGCCAGGTGCGCTGCCTGCTCTATGAGCCGCAGATGGAGACCGTCCAATGAGCCAGGTCACCGTCCCGGCCCGCCCCCTGATCGAGGTGCGGGGCCTCCGCATGCACTTCCCGATCCAGAAGGGCTTCTTCAAGCGTACCGTCGGTCACGTCCGTGCCGTCGATGACGTGAGTTTCGACGTCTACGAGGGCGAAACCCTCGGGCTCGTCGGCGAATCCGGCTGCGGCAAGACCACCACCGGCCGCATGCTGACCCGCATCCTAAAGCCCAGCGCCGGCACCATCACCTATCACGAAAAGGACGGCAGCACCGCCGAGGTGGCGCGGCTGGAGAGATCAGCGCTGAAGCGTTTCCGGCGCGATGTGCGGATGATCTTTCAGGATCCCTTCTCCTCGCTCAACCCGCGCCTCACCGTCCTCGAGATCGTCGGCCAGTCTCTCTCGGCCTACAATATCGCCAAGGGCCGGGCGCGAGAGGAGATGGTGGCCGCCCTGCTCGAGGAGGTCGGGCTGCGCCCCGAATACATGCGGCGCTATCCGCACGCCTTCTCGGGTGGTGAGCGCCAGCGCATCGGCATTGCGCGCGCCATCGCGCTCCGCCCCCGGCTCATCATCGCCGACGAGGCGGTATCCGCGCTCGATGTCTCCGTGCAGGCGCAGACGCTCAACCTGATGAACAGCCTCAAGGCCAAGTTCAATCTCACCTACGTCTTCGTCGCGCACGATCTCAGCGTCGTCGAATACATCTGCGATCGCGTCGCGGTGATGTATGTCGGCAAGATCGTCGAGATCGGCACGCGCGACGAAGTCTTCCGCCGGCCACGCCATCCCTACACCGAAGCGCTGATGTCGGCGGTGCCGCAGCCCGATCCGGGTGCGCGCGGCGGCCGTCGGCGCGTGCGTCTCACCGGCGAGGTGGCCGACCCGGCCAATCCGCCGTCCGGCTGCTATTTCCACCCCCGCTGCCGCTACGCTACCGACAAGTGCAAGGCCGAGGCGCCGCCGCTGCGCGAAACCGGCAACGGTCATCTCGCCGCCTGCCACTACACCGACACCCTCAACCTCGCCGGCGCCTTCGAGGCGCCTGCCCCGATCGAAGGCGCGCTGGCATGAGCCGACAGCCCAATATCCTTTGGATCTGCACCGACCAGCAGCGCTTCGATACCATCGGCGCGCTCGGCAACCGGTACGTCTCTACCCCCAATATCGACCGGCTCGTGGCCGAGGGGACGACCTTCGAGCGCACCTATTGCCAGGCGCCCATCTGCACGCCCTCGCGCTCGTCCTTCCTCACCGGCGTCTACCCCAGCACGGCCCGCGCCAATCGCAACGGCAATGACCGGTTCTCGGGCATCTATCCGCTGGTCACCCGGATCATGGCCGACAACGGCTATGTCTGCGGCAACATCGGCAAGCTGCATCTCGCCAGCCCCTACCAGCGCATGGAGCCGCGTGCCGACGACGGCTACAGCGTCTTCGAATACTCGCATGCCCCGCGCGACGGCTGGTCGGAGGGACACGCCTACGCCGAGTGGGTACGCGGCCAGGGCCACGAGCTCTCCCAGCTGACGGCGAGTGTCGACGGAGTTCCCGCCGATCTGCATCAGACGACGTGGGCGACAAGCCGCTCCATCGACTTCATCCGCGCCAATCGCGACCGGCCGTGGCTGCTCAGTCTCAACGTCTACGACCCGCATCCCCCGTTCAATCCGCCCGCCGGATACCGTGCGCAGTTCGATCCTAGGGCGATGCCCGGCCCCCACTTCCGCGACACCGACATCGCCGCGCAGCAAAAGCTCGCGGCCATCGACTTCCAGTCGACCCCGCGCGATCCGCACGACCTCGATATCAATCACCCGATCCTGCCCAAGAGCCTCGTGTCGGGTGAAAGCGACCCGGCCGGCCGCACGGCCGGCGAGCGCGACGCCTGGACGCTGCAGGCGGCCTACTACGCGATGATCAAGCTGATCGACGACAACCTCGGCCGCCTCCTCGCGACGCTCGAGGAACTGGACCTCGCCGAGGACACGCTCGTCATCTTCACCTCCGATCACGGCGAAACCCTCGGCGATCACGGCCTGATCCAGAAAGGCTGCCGCTTCTACGAAGGGCTGGTTCACGTCCCGCTGATCTGGCGCTGGCCGGGCCGGGTCGCCGCGGGCGTCCGCCGGCAGGCGCTGGTCGAACTCCTCGACAAGGCCCCCACTATTCTCGATTTTGCCGGCATCGAGGTACCCGCCCATATGCAGGGGCGCTCGCTCCGCGGGCTGCTCGAGGACCCCGGCGCTGCCGACCACCATCGCGACTTCGCGCGTACTGAATATTACGACGCGCTCGATCTGCCCGATGCCAGTCGCGCCACCATGATCCGAACCGATCGCTACAAGCTCGTCGTCTATCACGGCCACGGACTGGGCGAACTGTTCGACCTCGAGGCCGATCCCTGGGAGCACGACAATCACTGGGATGACCCCGGGCACGCGGCCCTCAAGACCGAGCTGCTGCTGAAAAGCTTCGATGCCACCGTCGCGACCTTCGAGCACGGCTCGAAGCGGATCGGCCCCTACTGACACGGAAAGAGACTGGACCATGAAGATCGCCAAGGTCGAAGCCTTCGCCATCAAGCTGAAGCGCGACGACAAGTTCACCGAAAACCGCGAGGACAAGGACCTCAACGATTTCGGCGACTACGTTATCGCCCGCAACAGCTGGACGTCGATCTACCCCAAGCACGTCGAGACCACGCTGGTGCGCATCGAGACCGATACCGGCATCGTCGGCTGGGGCGAGGCGTTTGCGCCGGTGGCGCGGGAAACCACCCGCACCATCGTCGAGGACATCTGCCGCACCGTCGTCATGGGCCACGATCCGCACGATGTCGAATACCTGTGGTACCGCACCTACAGCGCCATGCGCGAGCGCGGCCATGGCACGGGCTTTTTCGTCGATGCCCTGTCGGGGGTCGATCAGGCCCTGTGGGACATCGTGGGCAAGGCGCTCAACAAGCCGGTCTACAAGCTGATCGGTGGCGCCTATCGCGACAAAGTGAAGGTCTACTCCGGCTTCGGCGGCACCGACCCCGAGCGCATGGCCACCCAGGCGCGCGAACTCGTGGGCATCGGCTACAAGGGCCTGAAACTGCATCTGCGGCTGTCGAATGCCGAGATCGTGAAAATCGTCTCGGCGGTGCGCGAGAGCGTCGGCGACGACGTCGAGCTGATGGTCGACGTGCACACCACCCGCAACGTCGCCGAAGCGATCCTGCTGGGTCGCGGCCTCGAAAAACTCGGCGTGCGCTGGCTCGAGGCGCCGGTCGCCCCCGAGGACCCGGACGGGCACGCCGAGGTGGCCCGCGCCCTCGACATGCAAGTCGCGAGCGGCGAATGGCTGCGCACCTCTTACGAATGGAAGGCCTGGTTCGAGAAACGCGCCATGGATGTGCCCATGCCGGATATCGGCCGTACCGGCATCTCCGAGGGCAAGCGCATTGCCATGCTCTGCGACCTCTACAACCTGCCCATGGCCCCCCATGTCGGCGCCGGCTGCATCCTTGCGATCGCAGCAGGCGTCCATGTGTCCATGGCCGCGCCGCGCCTGCAGATCATGGAGCATTCGCACCATGCCATGCCGGTGAAGGCGTCTTTCGCCGACAGCTACCCCGATGTGGTCGACGGCCATTTCGTGCTGGGCGACAAGCCGGGACTGGGTGTCGACATCAACGAGGACAAGGTGCGCGAACTCGCGCGCAACTGAGAAAGACTGCACCGATGCTCAAGAAGTACAACGATTTCGAACGCCGGCCGGACCTGCTGGCGGCGTTCGATGCGCTGCTGCCGACCTATTCGATCAGCTGCGTGATTGCCGACGTCATGTATCGCACCGGCGTCATGCATTCGGCCATCAAGCCGGCCTATGCCGCCAAGGCCGTGGGACAGGCGATCACCGTGCAGCTGTCCAAGGGCGACCTCGTCGATCCGCTGAAGGCTCTGGAGATGGGGCAGTCCGGCGACATCATCGTTGTCGATGCCGGCGGCGATACCGAAACCTCCGTCTGCGGCGGACTGATGGGCGGGCTCGGCATGAACAAGGGCATTCGCGGCATGGTCGTCGACGGTGCCGGCCGGGACATCGATGAACTCGAGGACATCGGCTGGCCCATCTGGACACGGGCCATCACCGCGCGCGGCACCCACACCATGTTCTCCGCCCGCAAGGAGGAGCTGTCCGTCAACGTGCCGATCAGCTGCGGGGGCATCGTCGTGGAACCGGGCGACTTCATCGTCGCCGACACCATCGGCGTCGTCGTCGTGCCATTGGCCGATGCCGAGGATGTGCTGCGGCTTGCCCGCGAGCAGGCGGACCGCGAGCAGGCGACCCGCGAGTGGGTGAAGAAGGGTAAGACCATCGAAGACCTTCTCGCCGAGTTCGGGCGCATCTGATGGCAGGGCCGGCGCGTCCGGGGCAGCACCTGGGCATCACCGTCATGCCCGAATATGTGCAGAACGAGGGTATCGAGGCGGTGCTCGATCGCTTCGAAAAGCTCGGCGTCACGACCGTGACGACGATGCCCTCGGTCGCCGCCGAAGTGCCCGAGGGTCAAGGCTCGCGCGAGCCGCCGATCGATGGCGGGGCGGGCGGCGTGCGCGTGCTGGATCGCCCGCTCTGGGGCAAGCACGCGCTCCACATCGTCACCGCCCCGAGCTTCGCGCCGAACCGCAGCCTCTATTCGGGCCTCGTCTATCAGCCCCCCGAGCCTACGGCGCTCACCGATCGGGAGGGGCCGCTCGTCGGCCGCTTCATCGCCGCCGCCAAGTCCCGCGGCATGACCGTCTTCCTCCAGGTAATGGCGGCCATCCCACCCTGCTTCCGCGTGCAGTTCGGCGGGCCCCGCGACACCGATCGGCCCATGCTGCCCGGCGCCGTGCCGCTGGGCAAGCGCGTCGACAACAATGCCAGCCTCGCCGCCGCGGACCTGCGGGCCTACGTGCGCGTCATGGTGGCCGATCTGCTGGCCGCCTACCCCGAGGTGGATGGCATCCGCTTCGATTGGCCCGAATATCCGCCCTATCATCCGCTGTCGCTGCTTGCCGACTACAACCCGCAGGTGCGCCCCTATGCCGAGGCGGCCGGCATCGACTTCGAACGGCTCGAGCGCGCCATGCTGGCGCTCACCGCTCGCCTGCCCGACATCTGGACCTTCCCCAGCGCAACGACCTCTTTCGCCACGACCCTGGACCGCCTGATCGAGATCGAACCGGCGCTCGCCGACCACCTCGCGCTGCGGCGGCTTCTCGTTGCCGATCATGCCCGGCATCTGCGGACGGCCGTCGCCGCTGCGGGCGGGGGGCGCCACAAGGTCTTCCTGCAGGGCTTCCCGCCCCCCTGGAACACGCTCTCCGGGTTCGATCTGCCTGCCATGGCGGCGCAGTCCGACCTCATCGGCATCAAGTTCTATACGATGCACTGGCCGATGATGCTGCGCAGCTACGTCGAGTACATCGCCGCGCAGGGTGGCGGCGATCGGGACGCGCTGGCGCGCTCGATCCAGGCCATGTTCGTCCCCGGCGGGCAGCCCGTTGCCGGCTTCGAGGGCCTCGCCTATCCCGAGCCTGATGTGCCGCATGGCGTTGGCGCCGGTGTCGTCGCCGCCAAGCTTGCCGACGCCGCCCGCCGCGCCCCCGATCTCATCGCCATCACCCATGGCTACGGCCCCATCGAGGATGTGACCGGTCGCTTCGTGGCGGCGTGGCGCGCCACCAATGGCCGCGTCGAGATCAACCGGTACGGCTATCTCAGCGACGCCAAGATCGACGCCCTCGCCGCCGCTCGACAACGCCTGCAGTAAGCCCTGCCCGGCCTCGGGAAACGCTGCCTGAATATCACGTCGGAGAAGTGTGGTGCGGGCGGTCGGACTCGAACCGACATACCTTTCGGCGGCGGGTTTGGGGCCGGCGGCGCCTCCCAAGCCGGCCCGCCCCGCGCGCCGCGGAGCCCGCCGCATCGCCGCAGGGTAGCGGCCGCTCTATACGATCCCTCATGGGTCAGCGCCAGTGTCCGCGCCGTCGGGCGAATGCCCCGCCTCACGCCGTTTCGGCCACCGGCAGGTCGATGCCACCCAGTGCCGCGACCAGTCCGGTGAGGTTGCGGTCGCGGATGCCCAGCGCTTGCAGGTGCCGCGCCGTTTCCAGCACGTACTCCGGGTTCGGCCCCGATTCGCCGATTCCCGCGCGCACCAGCCGCAGCTGCTCGGCGATTTCGAGCCGGCCGGCGTATTGCGCGTGGCGCTCGTCGACGATGAAGGCCAGCGCGCTCACCTCGCGCCCATCGCTCAGCGTCAGGCGGCGCGTCGCCTCGAGATAGATGCCCGCATCCATCTCGCGCGCACCGAGATAGACATGCACCGCGGCCCAGTCCGCCGCTGCCACCTCGAACGCCACGCCGTGGCAGGAGCCGCCGCGCACCAGCCCGAACACCAGCCCGGGCCCCTCGGGCGTGCCGCGATGACGGGGCGAATAGATGCAGGGCCGCCGGGGCATGCCCATGAGCGTCGCCCGCTGCGCCGGGGCGGAACTGAAGCCCGGCCGCCCGAGCAGCGAGCCCCACCCGAATACCCATTGCGCGATCTGCTCCGACAAGCGCCTGCCCTGCCTTGTTGTCGGCCCGTTGGTAGCTATAGGTTCGCCGCCGCGCAATCGCGCCGCCCACCGGAGCCGCCATGAAGAAGTTCGTCGTCCTGATCGTCCTTGTCCTCCTCGTGGTTGGAGGCTGGAGCGCCGGCTGGCTCTGGGCCGCTGGCGAGGTCCGCAGCCAGGTCGCGGCGCTCGACACCGCTGCCAGCCCGCAGGTGACCTGCGGCCGGCTCGATGTGGTCGGCTTCCCTTTCCGCTTCGATGTGGCCTGCACCGATGCCCGTATCGTCGATGGCGACGTCACCGCGACAGTGGCCGGGCTGAAGGCCTCGATGCTGGTCTACAACCCGACCCAGGTGGTGTTCTCGGCCCTGTCGCCGGCCACCTTCGATGATGCCTATAGCGGCGCCCGCAGCCGGCTCGAGTTCAGCGGCGCCGAGGGCAGCGCCCGGCTGGTGACCGGCGGGCGGTGGACGGGGCGGCCCGGGGCGGGCGGGGGCATGGGGCGCAGCCGGGTGGTGGCCGAGGCCTGCCGCTGGAGGGATCCGCGGGCCGGCGCACCCCGGGCGCGGAGGGCCGATCGCGCGGAGGCCCATGTCAGGGGCGGGCCGGAGCGGCGGGATGCGGGGAGGGGCGCCGCCGTACTGGCGGCCTATGCCAGCCTCGCCAATGCCAGCGCACCGTCGCTGCAGGTGACTGGCGGCGAGACCAGCTTCGAGGCCGAGTTGACCGGCGTGCCCGACGATGTGCGCCAGTACGGCGATGCCGACATGCTGTGCCGCCTACGCGATGCGAACGGCGAGCTGAAGCTGGTGGCGCTCAAGGGCAGCGCCGGGACCGACTATCTCGAAAGCACCGGCACCTTCACGCTCGATCCGACGGGCAAGCCCGATGGCCAGCTCCAGCTCAGGAGCCACGGCATCGTCGAGCGCATCCGTACGCTCGTGCCGCCCGAGCTGCAGTTCGTTTTCGGCCAGCAGGCCGCCGATGGCAGCTACGGCCAGACGCTGAACTTCAAGGCTGGCATCGTCATGGCCGGCCTGCTGCCCATGCCCTTCATGTTCGAGTCGCTCTGCGCCCGCTGAGCCCGTCGCTCAACCGCTAGGCGTCGTCGCCGCCGCCATGCTCGCGCACCTGCCCCTGCGCCGGCGCCGGCTCATCCCCGGCGGCCGGATGGGGCCGGCCGAAATCGGCGGCTGCCGTCTCCTGCCCGGCATCGATGATGGACCGGCGGATCGCCCGCGTCCGCGA
>Ga0066256_1002275_pt2 | contig 21066 bp, 16 predicted proteins | sample ThiBio_1000_biof_FD_87107 | JGI IMG/M metagenome (GOLD analysis project Ga0066256, IMG submission 87107) | Wastewater bioreactor microbial communities from Cape Town, South Africa - Thiocy_expt_1000_biof (version 2) | ecosystem: Engineered > Bioreactor > Thiocyanate-remediating >... | reverse complement strand
ACGCAGTCATATTGTCCGTAGGCGATGGCGCTCCAGGCGAGATGCACCGCATCGGAGCCGCTGGAGCAGGCATTCTTCACGGTGCGCATCGGGATGCGGGCGAGACCCGCGGGCGCCAGCAGCACCTGCGCCAGAATCGACTCCTGCCCGGCGAGCGCACCGCCGAACGCATTGCCGACAAACGCCGCTTCAATATCCTTTGTCGTCAGACCGACCGTCGCCAAGGCATCGCGCACCACCGGCGTAGCGATCGCCGTCAGCGGCTGATCGACGAAGCGGCCGAACCGGCCGATCGCGCCGCCCGCGACAAGTACCCGCTGCGCCGGACGGCCCATTATCCGACCTCCAGTTCGGCGATACCGCGCGCGGTCTCGGTGCCGTCGCTCTTGCGTGCACTGAGCGCACACGCGAGCCGCGGCGATGTTGCAGTCACCTCGGCGCGCAACGTCAGGCTGTCCTCGGGATAAACCGGTGCGGTGAACGTCACGTCGAGCACACGCAGCGCGGGAGCACCGACTACATCGGACAACAGCCGCGCGAACTGCGCCGTGGTCATCGGCCCCTGCCGCCGCACGGGCTTGAAGCCAGCTCTGGCGGCAAACGCATCGTCCACATGGATCGGAGTGGGATCTTCCGTCGCCTGCGAGAACTGCGCGACACGCGCGCGCCCCGTCGGCAGCAGCGTCGTCTCGAACAGCACATCACCGGTCGCATAGGCGCGTTTGCTCATGGTCACACCGCTACCGGTCAGGATTGCTTGACGAGGCGCGTCACTTCGCGCACGGCCAGCCGGTCGGTTCCGGCGAAGCGATAATCGAACGTCACATCGGCGAACCAGACCATGCCGCGCTTGCCGGTCTTCTCCACCATCTTGTCGACGGTCACGGTGACATCAAACGCATCGTCGAAGGTGACAGGTGCAAACCATTCATAGCGCTGGCCGCCGTGCAGCGCTTTCTCGCGCGGGATATCCAGGTCCGCGAAAAGGTTCACGCCGAGCGTCTCGCCGCGCAGAAACACCAGATAGGTCGGCGGCGGCATTGCCGGTTCCACATCGATGCCGAGGGCCGCCATGAATTCGCGCGCGCGCATGCGATCCGGCGTTAGCCGGTACGGCGGATAAACATGGCCCTGCATCGACATCTTCATCGGCAACGGTCCGGTTTTGATGGCCGTTAGCAACGACCGTGCCCGCAAGTATAGGCGGGACAAAAGCCCGGTCAACAATTTTTTACAGATATGTAAAAATATGAACCACGGCCTTTGGCCGCGACGGCGCGCGTTCTTGCAGATATCGACCTGCCTGCAATCAAACCCGACAGCTGACAACAACCCTCCTCGCCGCTCGAATGCCAAGCGTTTTAGTTTGATTTGCGCATCGCGCGAATCCGACACGTTATCGGATGCGATGAAACAGAAACCCCGAACACGCGGGCTCGCCACCGCCTGGGATCATCGGCACGACCCATCCGGAGTGTTCCAATCGGATAATGGATCGCACTGCCAGTGCTCTTCACCCACTCTTCCAATGTCTCGCAATCAGAATAATTGGTCCAGCGGCTGCCGGGGCTGATAATTTTCTTTAGCAGCAGGGTACGGCAACTTGACGATCATTCATCAAAATCAGGAGCAGCGATGAGTTGTCGGCTAAATGTCTCTTTCACCAACGACCTGAGCCGCGATAATGCGTGCCCTTTTTGCGCGATTATTTCGTTCGAACAATATTTTAAAGGCGAACATGCCGGCTGGAGGGGTCAAGCAAATCCGCAGCCCCCTCCACCGTAAAAGTTCGCTGGCAATTCGGACATAACATTTTCACGGTCGGGTGCCGCACGATCTGTTCGCTGGCAGGAAACCAAGTTTCACAGCTACACTGCACCCACCAGGTATTACCGGTTTTCTCGTGCGATGATGATTGGCTCATGCCGGTCTCCACTAACGCTTCAAAATCGCACGCGCTTTCGCCTCAGATTGAGCACTCGCCGACAAAATCGGGAGCGTTGGCGCTGGCATCCCGTGTGGGGCCGACGGGAGCGTCGCATCGATCCCGGTTTTAGTGACCGTAGAGACGCCGAGCGGCTTCGACGGATCAAGTGCCGGGTGCGTCAAACCGTCGATCAAGATCTGGTCGCGACCCCACTGCACACGAGTCGAAATCGCCCACATCATGGAGCTATCATCGAAGATATCGATATCCTGATCGACGGCGAGAGCATTCTCGCCATGAAGCCGGAAAAGCTGCGCCGCCGCGTCGGCATGGTGTTCCAGCACTTCAACCTGTTTCCGGACCACACGGCGCTGGAAAACGTCATGCTGTCGCCGAACCGGGTCAAGGGCCTGTCGAAGGAAGAGGCCGAGCGCATCGCCAAGGCGCGGCTCTCCGATGTCGGGCTGGCGAGCCGCCAGCATCATCGCCCCGGCGGCCTCTCCGGCGGCCAGCAGCAGCGCGTCGCCATTGCCCGCGCTCTCGCCATGGAGCCGGAAGTCATCCTCTTCGACGAGGTGACCAGCGCCCTCGATCCCGAACTGGTCAAGGGCGTGCTCAACCTGATGGCCGATCTCGGCAGCCAAGGCATGACCATGGTGGTCGTCACCCATGAAATGGGCTTTGCCCGGCGCGTGGCCGATCAGGTCGTGTTCATGGACGAGGGTCGCATCGTCGAGGCCGGTCCGCCCGACCGGATTTTCGATGCGCCGCAAAGCCCGCGCCTCAAGCGCTTCCTCGCCGAAGTGCTGTGATCATCCTTCGCAATCCCGAATGAAAGTGCAAACCATGTCCGCAACGAAAATCTCCCAGGTCGTCGTCATCGGCGCCGGCATCTTCGGCGTCTCCACCGCCGTGCAGCTCCAGCGGCGCGGCATCGCCGTCACGCTTCTCAATGACGGCCCGGCCGGCAACGGCGCGTCCGGCCGTTCGCTTTCCTGGCTGAACTCGGCGCGCATGCGCTCCGACGACTATCACCGGCTGCGCATGGCCGGCATCGATCGCTACCGCACGCTGGCCAACCGCGTCGGCAAGGTCGACTGGCTGTCCTTCGAGGGCGGGCTGACCTGGGACGCGGACGATGCGAAGAACGAGATCGCCGCCGCTTATGCGCATGAAGTCTCGCTGGCTTACGATGCGCTGCATCTGCGGCCCGACGATGTCGCCGGCGTCACGCCCGGCGTCGATGCCGCCACGATCACGCCGCAGGGCGCGATCTTCAATCCCGGCGAAGGCTGGGTCGACCTGCCGGCGCTGATCGCCCATCTGCTGAAGGAATTCTCGGCGAATGGCGGCACGCTCGTCACCGATCAGGGTGCGGCGAAGGTGATCGTCGAGAACGGCCGCGCGGTCGGAGCGCACACCGCCGCCGGAAACCGTTTCGCGGGCGACGCCGTGCTGCTCGCCACCGGACCCTCGGTGCCGGCCATGGTCGCGGAGGCCGGCCAGCGCATCGACGACGGCACGCCGGTGGCGCTGCTGATCATGACCAAACCGCTGCATCACCCGCTGAAGGCGGTGCTGAATACGCCCCGCGTCGCCGTCCGCCCCGCGCCGGATGGGGGTTTTTCCGTCGATGCCGATTGGGCGGCGGACGAGGTTTCCACCAACGCCGACGGGTCCTATGATGTCCGGCAATCAACCCTGGACGCCCTGCTGGCCGAAGCCTCGAAAATCCTGGAAGGGCACCCGAAGCTCGAAGTCGCCGCCTATGGCGCCGGCCGCAAGCCGATCCCCGGCGATGGCGAACCGGTCATGGGCGAACTGTCCGCCATACCGGGCTATTACGTGGCCTTCAGCCACAGCGGCGCGACGCTTGGCTTGATCGTCGGCGAATTGCTTGCCTATGAGATCGCGACCGGCGCCCGTCACCCAATGCTTGCCAGCTTCCGGCCGGAGCGTTTTTCGGCGTGACGACGCGGGGGAGGGTGCGCACCGCATCTTCCCCAGCCGTTTTTCACTGATAAGTCATTTCATTTCTGCCGATTCTGTGGTGTCTATTGTCGCCGTCCGTCCGGTCGTCGCAGTGCCGGATGGACAGGCAAAAGACGAAACGCGACGGGAGAACAGCATGCTCGACAAGCGCAAATTCTACATCGACGGCCAGTGGGTGGATCCGTTGAAGCCCCACGATCTCGAGGTGATCAATCCGGCGACGGAACAGCCGATCGCCGTCATCTCGATGGGGACGGCTGCCGATATCGATCGCGCCGTCGCCGCCGCCAAGAAGGCTTTCGCCACCTACGGCCAGACCAGCGTCGAGGAGCGCATCGCGCTTCTGGAAAAGCTGATGGAAGTCTACAAGCGCCGTTACGAAGAAATGGCCCAGACGATCACGCTGGAACTCGGCGCGCCGATCACCATGAGCCGCGAGCAGCAGGCCGATGTCGGCGTCGGCCATCTTCAGGGCTTCATCGACGGGCTGAAGCGGCTGAAGACCCGCGAAGTGCTGCCGAATGGCGACGTCCTGCGCCGGGAGCCGATCGGGGTCTGCGGCCTCATCACCCCCTGGAACTGGCCGATCAACCAGATCGCGCTGAAAGTGGTTCCGGCGCTGGCGACCGGCAGCACCTGCGTGCTGAAGCCCTCGGAATTCACGCCGCTCAACGCCATGCTCTATGCCGAGATGGTGGATGAGGCCGGCTTCCCTGCCGGCGTCTTCAACCTCGTCAACGGCGACGGCATCGAATGCGGCGCGGCACTCTCGAAGCACAAGGATATCGACATGATGTCCTTCACCGGCTCGACCCGCGCCGGCATTGCGGTCAGCAAGGATGCGGCCGACACCGTCAAGCGCGTGACGCTGGAACTCGGCGGCAAGTCGCCGAACATCGTCTTCGCCGACGCCGACCTGGAAGGCCGCGTCGCCGGCAGCGTCTTCGAATGCTTCAACAATTCCGGCCAGTCCTGCGACGCCCCGACCCGCATGCTGGTCGAGCGCTCCGTCTATGACAAGGTGCTGGAGATCGCCGAACGCGCCGGCCGCGAGGCAACCGTCGGCAATCCGCAGGAAGAGGGCGGCCATATCGGCCCGCTTGTCTCGCATATCCAGTTCGGCCGCGTGCAGGCGCTGATCGAGGCGGCCGTCGCCGAAGGCGCGCGCGTTCTCGTCGGCGGCCCGGGCAAGCCGGAAGGTTTCGAGACCGGCTATTTCGTCAAGCCGACGATCTTCGCCGACGTCAACAACGGGATGCGCATCGCCCGTGAGGAAGTGTTCGGCCCGGTCCTGGCGATCATCCCCTTCGACACCGAAGAGGAAGCCATCGCCATCGCCAACGACACGGCTTATGGTCTCGCCGCCTATCTACAGACCGGCGATGCCGAGCGCGCCGAGCGCGTCGCGTCGCGCCTGCGCGCCGGCATGGTGCATATCAATGGCGGCCCACACCGTTACGGCAGCCCGTTCGGCGGCTACAAGCAGTCTGGAAACGGCCGCGAAGGCGGCCTCTTCGGCCTGGAGGACTTCCTGGAAGTCAAGACCGTGCATCGCCCCGACGCGGCCTGACCGGCGCAATCGAAAAAGGCCGGCGTTTTGAACGCCGGCCCTGAAAGTGACGGCGCCGGAAAATCCGGCGCCGTTTTCGTTTGTATTACTGCGACAAGGCCTTGGCGATGTCGTCCTTCAGCGCCAGGCGGCGCTTGCGCAGCATCACTTCCGCCTCTTCGCTGATGGCGTCGATACGTGTCTCGGCCCGGTGAATCTGATCGTTGACCGTATCATAGTCGTCAAGGATGCGGGCGAAATGCGCATCCGTGGCCTTGAGGGCGTGAATGGCGTCGAGCTGGCCGGGAAATTCCTCTCCCAGCGTGTGCGGCGTGTTCGACATGGAGGCCTCCTTTCTTGTCGTTTCATGGCAAGTCTGTCAGCCTCCTTCCATCCGCTCCTTGATCGATCTCAAAACAACGGCAGAAATCTTGGAGTTTGTCAGTGAAAAGTGGAAACCGGTTTTCCAGAAAAGGCAAACAAAAACAAAGAAGCTTAAGGTCTGTCAGGTTCAGAGGAAACCTGGCAGACCTTAAGCCGGCCGCAGATTGGCCTCCTTCACCGATTCCATCACCACGAAGGTGGAGGTGCTGGCGACATGCGGTAGCGTCGAGATATATTCGCCGAGCACCCGGCGGAAGCGGCGCATGTCGGCGGTGCGAACCTTGAGCAGGTAATCATAGGAGCCGGCGATCATCTGGCATTCCTCGATCTCCCGGATATTGCGCACCGCCTCGTTGAAACTGTGCAGCGCCGCCTCGCGGGTGTCGGAGAGTTTCACCTCGGTATAGGCGACATGGTCGAGCCCGAGTTTCTGCGGATCGAGTACGGCGCGAAAGCCGAGGATGTAACCATCCTTGATCAACCGTTTCAGTCGCTGGTGGCAGGGTGTCTTCGACAGGCCGACCTTTTCCGAGAGGTCGGTGATCGACAGGCGTCCGTCATCGACGAGCGCCTGGATAATCTTGATATCATAGCTATCCAATTCGCCTGAAATCGAAGTCTGAGCCATCTTTTTTCACTCCAATTGGCGAATAAATAAGACTAAATGCGCTGAAAATTGCCGATCTCCAGTACGCATATCGCGTGGCGGCGTGATATACAATGCCGCAGAGCCGGAAAGAGGGAGGATGGCGCGCGGCCTTGCGCAAGCGTCACGCGAGGGCCATGCTCCCGTTCCGGAAATCACGCCATTTGCCTCGAACTTCGACGGAGACCTTTCTGTGTCGACCCCAAGACCCTTTGCCGATTTCGCGCCCTCCATCCGCCCGCAGACGCCGCTCAGGCAGGCGATCACCGCGGCCTATCGCCGGCCCGAGGCCGAATGCGTCGCGACGCTGCTTGAACAGGCGACCCTGCCTGAAGATACACGCAAGGCCGTGCGCGCCACCGCACGCAGCCTGATCGAGGCCTTGCGCGCCAAGCACAAGGGCGCCGGCGTCGAAGGGCTGGTGCATGAATATTCGCTCTCCAGCCAGGAAGGCGTGGCGCTGATGTGCCTGGCCGAAGCCCTGCTGCGCATTCCCGACACCGCCACCCGCGACGCGCTGATCCGCGACAAGATCGCCGAAGGCGACTGGAAGTCGCATATGGGCGGCGGTCGCTCGCTGTTCGTCAACGCCGCCACCTGGGGCCTCGTGGTCACCGGCAAGCTCACCTCGACGGTCAACGACCGCGGCCTTTCCGCTGCGCTGACGCGCCTCATCGCGCGCGCCGGCGAGCCGGTCATCCGCCGCGGTGTCGACATGGCGATGCGCATGATGGGCGAGCAGTTCGTCACCGGCGAGACCATCGACGAGGCGCTGAAGCGCGCCCGGCCGCTGGAAGAACGCGGTTTCCGCTATTCCTACGACATGCTGGGCGAGGCTGCGACCACCGCCGCCGATGCCGAGCGCTATTACAAGGATTACGAGACCGCCATCCATGCCATCGGCCGAGCCTCCGCCGGTCGCGGCATCTATGACGGCCCCGGTATTTCCATCAAGCTCTCGGCCTTGCATCCGCGTTATGTCCGCGCCCAGGCGGAGCGCGTCATGAGCGAACTGCTGCCGAAGGTGAAGGCGCTGGCGCTTCTCTCGAAGAAATACGACATCGGCCTCAACATCGACGCCGAGGAAGCCGACCGCCTCGAACTGTCGCTCGACCTGCTGCAGAGCCTGTGCGAAGACCCCGATCTCGCCGGCTGGAACGGCATGGGTTTCGTGGTGCAGGCCTATGGCAAGCGCTGCCCCTTCGTTCTCGATTTCATCATCGATCTCGCCCGCCGCACGAACCGTCGCATCATGGTGCGCCTGGTAAAGGGTGCCTATTGGGATGCCGAGATCAAGCGCGCCCAGGTCGACGGTCTCGAGGATTTCCCGGTCTATACCCGCAAGGTCCACACCGACGTCTCCTACATCGCCTGCGCGCGAAAACTGCTGGCGGCGACCGATGCCGTCTTCCCGCAATTCGCCACCCACAATGCCCAGTCGCTGGCGACGATCTACCAGCTGGCCGGCCCGGATTTCCAGACCGGCAAGTATGAGTTCCAGTGCCTGCACGGCATGGGTGAGCCGCTCTATGACGAAGTCGTCGGCTCGGCCAAGCTGAACCGCCCGGCCCGCATCTATGCGCCTGTTGGTACGCATGAGACGCTGCTGGCCTATCTCGTCCGCCGCCTGCTCGAAAACGGCGCCAACTCCTCCTTCGTCAATCGCATCGGCGACAAGTCGGTCTCCATCGACGAGCTGGTCGCCGATCCGGCCGATGTCGTCCGCTCGATGGCCGTCGTCGGCGCCCGCCACGACCAGATCGCCCTGCCGGACGACCTTTTTGGCGCCCGCAGGAATTCGGCCGGCCTCGACCTGTCGAACGAAACGGTCCTCGCCGAGATTTCGGCAACGCTCGACGGCTCCGCCACCCGCGAATGGCGCTCCGGCCCGACGCTGGGCGAAGGCGAGGCCAGCGGCACGAGCCGCCCGGTCCTCAACCCCGGCGACAACAGGGACGTGGTCGGCACGGTGACCGAAATCGCCGAAGGCGAAGTCGCCAGGGCCATGCAGATCGCCGCCACCGCCGGCGCAAGCTGGGGTGCGACACCGCCCGCCGAGCGCGCCGCCTGCCTGGAACGTGCCGCCGACATCATGCAGCGCGACATGCCGGTGCTGCTCGGCCTGATCATGCGCGAGGCTGGCAAGTCGATGCCGAACGCCATTGCCGAAGTGCGCGAAGCCATCGATTTCCTGCGCTACTACGCCGAACAGGCGCGGCGCACGCTCGGCGTCACGCACAAGCCGCTCGGCCCGATCGTCTGCATCAGCCCGTGGAACTTCCCGCTCGCCATCTTCTCCGGCCAGATCGCCGCGGCGCTGGTCGCCGGCAATCCGGTGCTGGCGAAGCCGGCGGAAGAAACGCCGTTGATCGCCGCGCAAGGCGTGCGCATCCTGCATGAGGCCGGCATCCCGCGTGCTGCCCTGCAATTGCTGCCGGGTGATGGCCGCATCGGGGCGGCCCTCGTCGCCGCGCCGGAAACCTGCGGCGTGATGTTCACCGGTTCGACCGAGGTCGCCCGCCTCATCCAGGCCCAGCTTGCCGCGCGCCTGCTGCCGAACGGCAAGCCGATCCCGCTGATCGCCGAAACCGGCGGCCAGAACGCCATGATCGTCGATTCCTCGGCGCTGGCCGAACAGGTGGTCTTCGACGTCATCGCCTCGGCCTTCGACAGCGCCGGCCAGCGCTGCTCGGCGCTGCGCGTGCTGTGCCTGCAGGAAGACGTCGCCGACCGTATCCTCACCATGCTCAAGGGCGCGCTGAAGGAGCTTTCCATCGGCCGCACCGATAGCCTCAAGGTCGATATCGGTCCTGTCATTACCGACGAGGCCAAGGGCATCATCGAGAAGCATATCGCCGGCATGCGCGGCCTCGGCCGCAAGGTCGAGCAATTGCCGCTCGGCCCCGAAACCGAAAACGGCACCTTCGTCGCCCCGACGATCGTCGAGATCGGCTCGCTGAAGGATCTGCATCGCGAAGTCTTCGGCCCGGTCCTCCATGTCCTGCGCTACAAGCGCGACGACCTGGAGCGGCTGATCGAGGACATCAATTCGACCGGTTACGGCCTGACCTTCGGCCTGCACACCCGCCTCGACGAGACGATCAGCCATGTGACCGGCCTCATCCGCGTCGGCAACGTCTATATCAACCGCAACGTCATCGGCGCGGTGGTCGGCGTGCAGCCTTTCGGCGGCCGTGGCCTGTCCGGCACCGGCCCGAAGGCCGGCGGTCCGCTCTATCTCGGCCGTCTGGTGGATAACGCCCCGGTGCCGCCGCGCCACAGCTCGGTGCATACCGATCCGGCGCTCACCGATTTCGCCCGCTGGCTCGGCCAGCGCGGCCGCAACGAACTGGCGCGGGATGCGCGCGAGACCGGCGGCGTTTCCGCCCTCGGCCTCGTGCTCGATCTGCCCGGCCCGGTCGGCGAGCGCAACGTCTATGCCCTGCACCCGCGTGGCCGCATCCTGTTGGTACCGCAGACCGAAGTCGGCCTCTATCGCCAGCTCACCGCCGCCCTTGCCACCGGCAACGAAGTGGCGATCGATTCCGGCTCGGGGCTGGAAGCCTCGCTGCGCGACCTGCCGGCCAGCGTCGTCGCCCGCATCACCTGGAGCAAGGATTGGGCGGCCAATGCGCCTTATGCCGGCGCGCTGATCGAAGGCGATGCCGCGCGCACCGTCGAGGTTGGCAAGAAGATCGCCGCCCTGCCGGGTCCGCTGGTGCTGGTCCAGGCCGCGACGAGCGCCGAGCTGGAAGCCGGCGCCGAGGCCTATTGCCTCAACTGGCTGCTGGAGGAAGTCTCCACCTCGATCAACACGACGGCGGCCGGCGGCAATGCCAGCCTGATGGCCATCGGCTAAATCGATTCAATCACTTAAGCTCTGCTTTCAGGCGGTCGACAGACCGCTGATCGCCAGCTAGGGTGCCCGCCGCCGTTCCATGGAAATGGGGCGGCGGTTTTTTGTTGCCTTTGGGGAGTGGCAATGTCCGGGGAATTCAATGCCGAACTGCATGCGCGCCCGTCCACCTATTTCACCGGGCCGGCCTTCGTCGAACACCTCGCCTTCATGCCGACCGACGATCAGGGCTGGCATAGCGCCGCGCTGACCACGGCGCGGCCCACCCATGTTTCGGCCGGCGTCCAGACCCGCGTCGAATTCCACACCGAATTCATCACCGTCACCCGCGTCACGGCCATGGCGACCAATGCCGAGCATTGGCCGATGCCGACGCTGACGGCGGCCGATGCCGAGCGCGAGGCCGGCGTCTCCGCCGCGCGCGTCATCTACCGACTGGCGGTGCTGGGGCGCCACGACGGGCCCCGCCATCTGCTGCCCTATCTCCCCCCATTCGGTTTCGCCGATACCGCCGCCTCCTATATCGGCGGCGATGCGGCGCTGATCTGCTCCGATTTCCATGACAGCACCGACCATGGCTGCCGTGTCCTGCTGTTCAACCGCTACCTGAACAGCTATCGCCTCGGCCGCATGGTGCGCCGCCTCTGCGAGGTGGAGCCCTATCGCGCCATGGCGCTGCTCAGCCTGCCGCAGGCGCGCAAGCTGGGGCCGGAACTGGCCTCCTACGACCGGCGGCTCGCCGATCTCGCCAGCCGCAACCGCACCGTCGAGCCCGACGGCCACAAGCAGCTCCTCAACGAGATCTCGACGCTCTCGGCGCATCTGATCTCGGCGGCGGCGGAAACCCGCAACCGTTTCGGCGCCACCGCCGCCTATGCGAAGATCGTGGAAGAACGCATCGGCGACCTGCGTGAGACGCATGTGCCCGGCTTCCAGCGCTTCGGCGTCTTCGTCATGCGCCGCTTCCGCCCGGCGGTACGCACCTGCGAGGCCACCGCGCTGCGCCTCGAACAGCTCTCGCAGGCGGCGATGCATATCCTCGACCTGCTGCAGACCCGCATCCAGGTGGAAGTCGAAGCGCAGAATGCGGTGCAGATCCAGGCGCTCGCCGAGCGCGCGGCAACGCAGCTCAAGATCCAGCGCGCCGTCGAGGGCCTGTCGGTGATCGCCATCAGCTATTACCTGCTGAGCCTGATGAAGACCGCCATGGAAGCCGCCGATCACGCCGGCTACCACATCAGCCCCTTCGTCATGCTGATCTCCATCCCCATCGTCATCTGCGCCGTGGCGCTGGCGATTTTCCGGGTGCGCGAAGCCTTCGAGAAGGAGTAAACTTCCGATATTTCGTCATCCTCGGCCTTGTGCCGAGGATCTGCCGACGCCCGCTAAGCGGTTGAGGATAATGGATATCTCTTACGTGGTTAGATGCTCGGGACAAGCCCGAGCATGACGGAAGAGAGGGTAGGGCTGCCGCCTGAAATCACGCCTGTCCGGCGAGCAGCCGCCGGGCGTGTTGGGCCATCATCCGCTCTTCGTTGGCGGGGATGACCAGTGTTTCGAAGGGGCCGAGAAAGGCGAGGCGGTCGGTGATCGACTGGCGGATCGGCCCCGCATGTTTGCCTATGCCGCCGGTGAAGACGATGGCGTCGAGGCCGCCCATCGACACCGCCATCATCGCCGCATGCTGCGCCACCCGCAGGGTGAAATAATCGAGCGCGAAGGCGGCGCGCGGATCGGGCGAGGCGAGCAGCGCCTCGACATCGTTGGTGAGGCCGGAAAGCCCCTTCAGGCCGGAGCGCTCGTAGAGATGATGCTCGGCCTCGTCGGGCGTCAGCCCCAGTTCGCGCTGCATGAAGATCACCGCGCCGGCATCGATAGCGCCGCAGCGGGTGCCCATCGGCAGGCCGTCCAGCGCCGTCATGCCCATGGTCGTATCGATGCTGACGCCGTTGCCGAGCGCGCAGAGGCTGGCGCCATTGCCGAGATGGGCGGCGACGACGCGGCCGTGATAGAGCGACGGATGCTGTTCGCGAAGCGCGTGGGCGATCCATTCATAGGACAGCCCGTGAAACCCGTAGCGACGGATGCCCTTGTCGCGAAAATCCTTCTCGATGGCGAAGCTGGAGATGACCTCGCTATGGCCGGCATGGAAGGCGGTGTCGAAGCAGGCGATGTCGAGCGCATCCGGGGCCAGCCGGTTCGAGGCGTCGAGGCCGGCGAGATTGTGCGGCTGGTGCAGCGGCGCGAGCGGCACGAGGCGGCGCAGTTCCGCCTCGATCTCCGGCGTGACGATCACCGGATCGGCAAAGCGCGTGCCGCCATGGACGATGCGATGCACCACCGCTTTGGTGCGCCAGTCGTCGTCATGGCGGTCGACCAGCGTCATCACCGCAGCGAGCGCCGCATCGTGGACGTTGCCGCCGACCTCGGCCGAGAGCTTTTCACCATCGGCAAGCGTCGCGGCGAGCGCGGCCGCGCCGCCGATATCGGCAACCTTGCCCTGCATCAGCACATCGAGCGTATCAAGCCGGAAAACCTGGAATTTCAGGCTGGAGGAACCCGTGTTGAGAACGAGCAGCGGATCGATCATTTGATCAGCCCTTGCTTTCGCGCCTCGGCGAGCAATATGGCGAGCGCGCAGGAGAGCAGCCTTGTCTGGACACTGTCGGCGCGGCTGGTGAGCACGATGGGCACGCGCGCGCCGAGCACGATGCCGGCCGCCTCCGCGCCGCCGAGAAAAGTCAGTTGCTTGGCGAGCATGTTGCCGGCCTCGATATCCGGCACCAGCAGGATATCGGCATCGCCCGCGACCGGCGAGAGGATGCCCTTGTCGGCTGCCGCTGCGGCGCTGATCGCATTGTCGAAGGCCAGCGGCCCGTCGATCAGCCCGCCGGCGATCTGGCCGCGATCGGCCATCTTGCAAAGGGCGGCCGCATCCAGCGTCGCCGTCATCTTCGGATTGACGGTCTCGACGGCGGCCAGCACCGCCAGCTTCGGCAGTCTTTCGCTGCCGAATACCACCCGCCAGAGATCGATGGCGTTCTGGGCGATATCGGCCTTGGCGGCGAGATCGGGGAAGATGTTGACCGCCGCATCGGTGATGATGAACGGCTTGGGATAGCTGGCGATGGCCATCAGATAGGCATGGGAAATGCGCCGCTCGGTGCGCAGGCCCGATTCGGCGCGCACCACGGCGCCCAGCAGTTCGTCGGTATGCAGCGCACCCTTCATCAGCGCCCCGACCCGGCACTTCCCGGCGGGGACGGCGTCGGCCGTCGCTTGCAATCCGGCGGGCGGCACCGGATGCCCCACCGCCGTCGGCAAGGGCGGCAGGCCGGCGCATTGGTCGAGGATGGTCTCGTGGCGGAAGAGCTCGATGTTCACCCGTTTATCCTCGTCCCGCAGTCCAGGCCCAGTCGCGGATCTCCGGCATGTCCTCGCCGTATTCGCGGACATAATCGTGATGCTCGGCCAGTTTTTCACGCAGGGCAGCGATGGCCGGGCCGGCTTTCTCCTTCAGACCCGGCACGCGCTCGATGGCCTCGATGGCAAGGTGGAAACGGTCGAGTTCGTTGAGCACCGTCATGTCGAAGGGCGTCGTCGTCGTGCCCTCCTCGATGAAGCCGCGCACATGGATGTTGCGATGGTTGGTGCGCTTGTAGGTCAGGCGATGGATCAGGGTGGGATAGCCGTGATAGGCGAAGATCACCGGCCGGTCGGTGGTGAACAACCGGTCGAATTCGGCATCGGAAATTCCGTGCGGATGCTGGTCCTGCGATTGCAGGGTCATGAGGTCGACGACATTGACGACGCGGATTTTCAACGCCGGGATCGCCGTGCGCAGCAGCATGACGGCGGCCAGCGCTTCCATGGTCGGCACGTCGCCGGCGCAGGCCATCACCACGTCCGGCGCCACCGCGCCGTCCTCGGTGCCGGCCCAGTCCCAGATGCCGAGGCCGGCATCGCAATGGGCGACGGCCTCGTCCATCGTCAGCCATTGCGGCTCCGGCTGCTTGCCGGCGACAATGACGTTGATGCGGTCCCAGGTCTTCAGGCAATGATCGCCGACCCAGAGCAGCGTATTGGCGTCCGGCGGCAGGTAGATGCGCACGATGTCGGACTTCTTGTTGGCGACGAGATCGACGAAGCCGGGATCCTGATGGCTGAAACCGTTATGGTCCTGCCGCCAGACATGCGACGTCAGGAGATAGGTCAGCGAGGAGACCGGCTTGCGCCATTCCAGCTCGCGCGACACTTTCAGCCATTTGGCATGCTGGTTGAACATGGAATCGACGATGTGAATAAAGGCTTCGTAGCAGGAGAAGAAGCCATGCCGCCCGGTCAGCAGATAGCCTTCCAGCCAGCCCTGGCAAAGATGCTCGGATAGCACCTCCGTCACCCGTCCCTCGCGGGAAAGATGCACGTCGTAGGGCTCTATGCCTTCCATCCACACCCGCTCCGTCGCCTCGAAAACGCTGCCGAGGCGGTTGGACTCGGTCTCGTCCGGCCCGAAGATGCGGAAATTGCGTTCCGCGTCATTCAGCCTGACGACGTCGCGCAGGTAGCGGCCGAGAATTTCCGTCGTCTGCACCGAAATCGCGCCGCGCGCTTCGGGCGAGACGGAAATCGCATGATCGGCGGTGTCGGGCGTCTTCAACTCCTTGCGCAGCAACCCGCCATTGGCATGCGGATTGGCGCCCATGCGGCGCGTGCCGTCCGGGGCCAGCGCCCGCAACTCCGGTTTCAACCGACCGTTTTCGTCGAACAGGTCGGCGGGATCGTAGGAGCGCATCCAGTCTTCGAGGATCTTGCGGTGATCGGCATCGCCGCGGCAATTGGCGACCGGCACCTGATGGGCGCGCCAGAAGCCTTCCACCTTCTTGCCGTCCACCTCCTTCGGCCCGGTCCAGCCCTTGGGGCTGCGCAGCACGATCATCGGCCAGCGCGGCATGCCTTGCGCCTTGCCCCCCGAGCGCGCCTCGGCGCGGATGGCGGCGATGCGGTCGAAGACGGTGTCCAGCGTTTCGGCCATCGCGCGGTGCATCGCCTCCGGCTCATGACCCTCGACGAAGAAGGGTTCGTAGCCATAGCCCCGGAACAGATGATCGAGATCGGCGTCGGTCATGCGGCCGAGAATGGTGGGATTGGCGATCTTGTAGCCGTTGAGATGCAGGATCGGCAGCACCGCACCGTCATGGGCGGGGTTGAGGAACTTGTTGGAATGCCAGCTCGCCGCCAGCGGCCCGGTCTCGGCCTCGCCGTCGCCGATGACGCAGGCGACCGTCAGCTCGGGATTGTCGAAGGCGGCGCCGTAGGCATGGACCAGCGCATAGCCGAGCTCGCCGCCCTCATGGATGGAGCCCGGCGTTTCCGGCGCGGCGTGGCTGGGAATGCCGCCGGGGAAGGAGAATTGCCGGAAAAGTTTCTGCATTCCCTCGGCGTCTTCCGAAATCTCGGGATAGATCTCGCTGTAGCTGCCTTCCAGATAGGTATTGGCGACCATGCCCGGCCCGCCATGGCCGGGGCCGCACATATAGATGACGTCGGCATCGCGGGCGCGAATGATGCGGTTGAGATGGGCATAGATGAAATTCAGCCCCGGCGTCGTGCCCCAATGGCCGAGCAGGCGCGGCTTGATATGCTCCGCCGCAAGCGGTTGCTTCAGCAGCGGATTGTCCAGCAGGTAGATTTGCCCGACGGAGAGATAATTGGCGGCCCGCCAGTAGCGGTCGAGCAGGGCGAGGTCTTGGCGGTCATCGACTGTCGTCATCGTCGTCTCCTGATGCAGCGTGCCGGATGAATGCGACATAGGGCAGCAAGGGTCATTGTCATAGGTCAAGGGTGACAATGCGATGACGGTCGTGTGCATAGACAGGATCGGACAAGAAAAAAGGGCCGACGAAAAAATCGCGGCCCATAAGGTGTGAAGGTCTAAACCTCCAGAGGGGAACAGATGAAACGGTGGGTCTGGGAGGAAACCACCATGTGCTTCATCTGCGTGCAAGATGCCTGCAAATTGTGCGAGGAGCAATGAATTTTTGTGCAATGCAGCTATGCATTATGCGCTTGGCAGGAGGCGCGGGTATGCGCCTCCGCTCAAATTTTCAGCGAATTTCAAAGAGCTGCGCCCAGCTTCAAGCCCTCGAAAACCGCTTCTTCCGCTGTGCGCGGTGCCAGACAGTCACCAGCCATGCGGATCTCGATATCGAGTCCAGCCAGTTCTTGTTGCAGTGCATCCTGCGGACGATGGCCGAGACAGAGCACCAGCGTATCGACGTTTTCGAACAGGATCGGCTCGCCGCTGGCGGTGTGCTGCATGTAGACGGTGCCGCTGTCAGCGCCGAACAGGCGGGCATAGGGGGGGATGCGCACCTGCAACTTGTGCAGCTCGGCGACGAGATTGTCGCGCACATAGAGCGGCAGGGCGTCGCCGAGATGGGTGCTGCTCAGCGCCAGATCGACTTCGCAGCCGTCCCTGGTCAGCAGCTCGGCGATGCCGGGGCCGATCCAGTCGCTGCGCCAGTCGGCGACGACGACGCGGCGGCCGGGCTTGACCTCGCGGCGCAGGATCTGCCAGGCATCAACCACCTGCACGCTGCCGTCGTCGGCAATCTCGGGACGATAAGGGGCCGCACCGGTGGCGATGACGACGCTGTCGGGCTTTTCCCGTTCGACCAGTTCGCGATCGACGGTGATGCCGCGCTGGATGCGCACCTGCGCCAGTTCGAGTTCGCGCGACAGGTTGGTGACGATTCCTCCGAATTCGGAGCGGCGCGGTAGCAGTTGCGCCAGATTGGCCTGGCCGCCGAGCTGGCGGTTGGCCTCGTAGAGCGTCACGTCATGGCCGCGTTTGGCGGCGGTGATCGCCGCCTTCATGCCGGCCGGGCCGCCGCCGACCACCATCACCCGCTTGCGCTTCGCCGCCGGCGTCAACGTGCCGTAGCGCAGTTCGCGCCCGGTTTCGGGATGCTGGATGCAGGAAATCGGCAGGCCGCGATGGAAATGGCCGATGCAGGCCTGGTTGCAGGCGATGCAGGCGCGGATATCGTCCGGGCGGTTGTCGGCGGCCTTGGCGGGCATGGCCGGATCGCAGATCAGCGCCCGGGTCATGCCGCACATGTCGGCCTGTCCCTTGGCGATGATCGCTTCCGCCTCCTGCGGCTGATTGATGCGGCCGGCGACGAAGACCGGGATTTTCAGGCCCTGGCGGAAACGATCGGCATCGCTGGCAAGATAGCCGCTCTGATAGGCCATGGGCGGGGCGATATGCACCGCGCCGCCAAGCGTCGCCGAGGTGCCAGCGGTAATGTTGACGTAGTCCAGCAGGTCTTCCAGCCCTCGACAGCTTTCCAGTGCCTCTTCCTGGGTCAGGCCTTCCTCATCGCGTTCACTGGCGCTGATGCGCATGCCGATGACGAAGTCCTCGCTGGTCGCGGCGCGCATGGCGGCCAGCGCCTCGCGGGCGAAGCGCAGCCGGTTCTCCACCGTGCCGCCATAGGCATCCTCGCGGCGGTTGACGCGGGGATTGAAGAACTGCGCCGGCAGATAGCCATGGCTGGCAACGAATTCGACGCCGTCGAGCCCGGCCTGGAACATGCGCCGGGCGGCAGATGCATAGCCGTCGATGATCTCCTTGATCATCGAAAGGTCGAGGACGCGCGGCATGACGCGGAACCGCTCGTTGGGGGAGACCGAGGGCGCATAGGCGACGGCCAGCAGCCCGTCGCCGCTTTCCATGATCTCGCGGCCGGGATGGAAAAGCTGCGAGAAGACGGTGCAGCCATGCGCATGACAGGCATCCGCCAGCTTTCGATAGCCTTCGATGCAATCGTCGTCGGTGGCCATCAGCATATGCGAAGTATAGCGCGCCGTCTCATGCACGCCGGCGACCTGGGTGACGATCAGGCCGACGCCGCCCCTGGCGCGGGATTCGTGGTAGGCAATCAGCGCCTCGTTGACGAGGCCGTCGGTCGGCAGCGTCGTGTCGTGGCCGGTGGAGAGGATACGGTTCTTGATTTTCGCGCCGCGAAGGGTGATCGGCGAGAACAGATGCGGGAAAAGCGCCTCGGTCATTGGCCTTCTCCGCGCTTTGCCGCCGCAATCGCCTTCCAGTCGACCGGCGACAGGGCGTAGAAGACGGTTGCGCCGTCGCCCTCGTAATGCAGGCTGGTGTTTTCCGGGATCCACAGCACGTCGCCCGGCCCGGCCTCATGCACGGTATCGCCGACGCGCAGCCGGAACGTGCCGGCGAGCGTGACGATCAACTCGTCATACAGCACCGTCCAGGCAATGGAACAGTCGTCGAAGCGGGCGATGCCGGCGCCCATCGAGCGGCTGATCTCGGGGCCGACGAGCCGGCTGATCGAGGCGCGCGCCGGGTCGTCGCCATAGGGTTCGAAGCTGCGCTCCGCCTTGCGGAACAGCAATACGTCGTTCATCGGCATTCTCCTCCCGTCATGTCAGGGGTGCTCAGGCCTTGGCGACCATGGTGTAGATTTTGCGGGTCTGCTCGTGAATGGTCCATTCGCCGCGCCAGCCGAGCGGCAGCACGAACATCTCGCCGGCGGCAATCTCGCGGGCCGAGCCGTCGCCATTGTGCAGCGTCACCCGGCCGCTCAGCAGGTGGCAGAGCTCGGCGGCCTGGCTGCGGTCGGCGGTGAAGCGGCCCGGCGTGCATTCCCAGACGCCGGTTTCCATCCTGCCGTCCGGGCTGGTCCACAGCGCCTTGGCCGCTTCCTGCTGCTCGCCTTCGATGGAGGTCGGCTTGGCTGCGAAATCGCCGAGGTCGAGGGCGAGGAGATCGCCAAAGTTTTCAAAGGATACCATCGTGTTTCCTGTCATTCAATCGTGTCGGCTCAGTGTCCGGTGATGCTGTCGGCGATGCCGGCGAGCTTCGAGGTATGGGGCAGGCCGGCGAATTCGCGTTCGTCGGCGATGCGGTAAAGCTGGTACATGGAGTGGACGCCGAGCCAGCGGAACGGCTCCGGCTCCCAGGGGCGCACCGTGCGGTTGACCCAAGGCAGGGCGGTCAGTTCCGTGTCGCGGTTCAGCACGAGGTCGGCCAGCGTGCGACCGGCGAGGTTGGACGAGGACACACCGAGCCCGACATACCCGCCGGCCCAGCCGATGCCGGTCGAACGGTCGAAACCGGCCGTCGTGCACCAGTCGCGCGGCACGCCGAGCACGCCGCACCAGGCATGGTCGATCTTCAATTGCCGCGTCTGCGGCAGAAGGCGGGTGAGGATGCGGTGCAGCGCCTCGATGGTCGCCTGCTGCGTCTGGCCGTTGACGTCGGTCTTCGAGCCGAAACGATAGGGCACGCCGCGCCCGCCCATGGTGATGCGGCCCTCGCGGGTGCGCTGGGCGTAGCAATAGGCATGGGCGGCATCGCCCAGAAGCTCGTGGCCTTCCCAGCCGATCTCCTTCCAGAGGGCGTCCGGGACCGGTTCGGTGACGATCTGGGCGCTGTTGAGCGGCAGCCAGGTGCGCTCCTCGCCGGGAAAGCCGGCGGTGAAACCCTCCGTGGCGCGGATGACGACCGGCGCGCGCACGGTGCCGCGATCGGTCGTCACGCGGCCCTTCTCGAAGCGCGTGACCGACGTTCCCTCGAAGATTGGCACGCCGAGGCCCTCGACCACCCGGGCAAGCCCGCGCACCAGCTTGGCCGGCTGCACGCGGGCCATGTCGCGGATGACGAAGGCGCCTTGAATGTCGGCGATGCGGATGCGCCTTTCGGCCGCCTCCGCCGACAGCATCTCTATCCGGTCGGCCGGCATCTCCCAGTCGAGATAGAACTGGTATTCCTCGCGGGCGCGTTCGAGCTGCGGCGCATTGGTGGCGACGGTGATGTTGTCGACGCGCAGGATATCGGCATCGATACCTTCGGCTTCCGTGACGCGGACTACCTCGTCGACCGTACCGGCCATGGCGCGCTGCATGTCGATGACCGCGCCGCGGGTGGAGGTCTTGAGGTATTTTTCGCGCGACCAGCCGAAGCCGCCCGAAAGCCAGCCGCCGTTGCGGCCGGAGGCGCCGAAGCCGGCGAATTCGCGCTCGACGACGACGACATTCAGCGAGGGATCGGCCTTTTTCAGGTAATAGGCGGTCCACAGGCCCGTGAAGCCCGCGCCGATGATGCAGACATCGGCCTCCCGGTCAGCGGGAAGAGGGGCGCGCTGCTGCGGCAGGCCGCCGATGTCGGCGTACCAGAAGGAAATATTGCCGTTGGTCTTGACGTCCATGGGAGTGCTTTCGGATCAGGTCAGCGTCACGTCGGCGCTGGCATCGTCGGGAAGAAGGATGAGATCGGCTTGCGTGAAGACGATGTCCACCGCATCGCCGATGGCGAAATCGGCGGCGCCGAGCGGGCTGCGCACCACGGCGACCGTGCCGTCCTTCAGCTTCACCTCGTATTTCGAGCCGGAGCCGAGATAGATGGCCTCCGTGACCGTGCCGGAAAGACGGTTCTCACCGGGAGCGGCGTCCGTGCCGGGTCGCTTCAGCGCCACGCGCTCGGGTCGCAGCAGGATGACGGGACGGGCGTCTCCCGCAAGGCGGCCATGGGCGACGACCCTCTCATCGCCGATCGTCATGACCGTGTCGTTGCCGGAGATTTCGGCCGCGCCGCGCAGGACCGTCGATTCGCCGATGAAGCGGCCGACGAAGAGCGTTGCGGGACTGTCGTAGAGCTCGCGGCCGGTGCCGATCTGCTC